>RBWB01583057.1_pt1 | contig 12947 bp, 8 predicted proteins | sample 2014201 | NCBI WGS metagenome assembly RBWB01 (sample SAMN10133834, study PRJNA383868) | Human oral metagenome, whole genome shotgun sequencing project. | isolation source: supragingival plaque isolated from 88 juvenile twins | host: Homo sapiens | place: Australia
ATATATTATTTGTATTACCTTCGACACAAATTAGCGGTGGTGTAAATGTTGTGAAGAAACATTGTAATATATTGAGAGAACATGGGTATGATGTAACTATTTTATCAATGGATTTTGATGATGAAAATGTTATTTATGAAGGAAAAGAAATAAATACTGTATGTGTGAATAAAACCTTTTTACATGCATATTTTAAAAAAGCTGTTGGAACTTTATGGAGTACGATGGATTTTGTAAAAAGTTATCCTAAAATAAAAGAAAAGAAATATTTAGTTCAAAATTTTGAAACAGATTTTTATGAAACTGGCGATTGGTTAAAAAAAATGGCTAATATAACATATAACTTTTTTAATGATATTGAATATTTGACAATTTCTAAATGGTGTGAAAATTGGTTGGAGAATAAATATTTTAAAAAGGTTAAGTTTGCTCCAAATGGAATAAATACTTCTTTATTTAAATACAAAGAAAGAGATTTTAAAGAGGAAAAAATAAAGATTTTAATTGAAGGAAACTCGGAAGATTATTATAAGAATGTTGATGAAAGTTTTAAAATTGTTGAAAAATTAGATAAAAATATATATGAAGTTATTTATTTATCATATAAAGGAAAACCAAAAGATTGGTATAGAGTCGATAAATTTTATAATAAAGTACCTCATGAAAAAGTAAGTGAAATTTATCAAGAAGCACATATCTTATTAAAAACAAGTATTCTAGAAAGTTTTTCTTATCCACCACTTGAAATGATGGCTACAGGAGGATTAGTAGTAGTAGCACCTAATGGAGGGAATATTGAATATTTGACTGATAAAGAGAATTGTTTAATGTATGAACAAGGAAATATTTTAGAAGCAGTTAAAAATATAGAAAAAATAGTAAATGATGAAGATTTAAGAAAGCGTTTAATAAAGAATGGATTGGAAACAGTAAATAATCGAGATTGGGAAAATTTAGAAAATAAAGTTTTAAATTTATATAATTAAGATAATTTTTGGTAATTAAAAATGTGAAATATAAATTTTATTAATTGAGGAAGGAAACTATAAAACATATGCATAATTTTTTAAAAAAAATATTAAAACAGAAATTTTTATATTTATTATTTTTTGTTTTAATTCTTGAAATAATGACGTTGATCCCTAAAATAAATAAAAGTTTAAGTTTTGATAAAATTCTTTCAACAGAAGGAGCTTATGCAGAAAATATTTTTAGTAGTAATGTTCAAAAATATTTGATAAATTCTAAATTTAATAATTTATCTTCTATAAAATTTATTTTTGGAACATATAAGAGAAAAAATACAGAGATTTTAGAATTTAATCTTTATAATTCTGAAGGAAAAGTAGTAAGAACTAAAAAATTAGATACAAGATTTTTAGTGGATAATCAAGAGAATATTTTAAAATTTAAAAAAATTAAAGATTCTAAAAATAAAAATTATTTTTTTGAAATTAAATCTTTAAATGGAACTAATCAAAATTCAGTTGCAGTATATAGAAATAGTAAAAATATAGTATATGATTTAGGATATCAAAATTTAAAAGGAAAATTTTTATTATTTTCAGTAGTTTTTTTGATTTTAGTGGTAAATGTTTTTATAATGTTTTATTTTTTAAAAAAAGAAACATTAAAAAAAGAAAAAGTGTTTTTAGCATTAGCTTCTGTATATTGTTTTATTGCTCTGTTTATAGTACCACCGTTTGCTATTAATGATGAAAATTTTCATTTTTATAAAACATATGCTTTGGCAACAGGGCAAATTAAAAGATCAGCTGAAATACCAACTTCGGTGGTTAAATTTACAGATACAATAGGCTTTTCAGAATATATCAATAATCATGGAAAAATTAATTTACTAAATATAAAAAAAGCAACAGAAATTCCATTATCTAAAAAAAATATTGAAAAGGTAGATTCATTAGTTGTAGGTGTATACAATCCAATATCATATATACCACAAGTTATTTCTATATTTTTAGCTTCATTGTTTAATTTATCAATATTTCAATTATTTTATTTTGGAAGAATCATAACATTATTAATATGGATAACTATAGTTTACATAGCTATAAAAAATGCTCCAGATAAAATAAAAAATATACTTTTAATTATCAGTTTATTGCCTTCTGTAGTACAAGAGTCTTTTCCTTATTCTACAGATGTATTGATAAATTCTTCTTTTCTTTTGTTTATATCATTCTTTTTTAAGTTATATTTAGAAAAAGATGAATTTAATTGGAAGTATGGAATTATATTTTTCTTGGGTATATTTATGCCAATAGTTGCTAAAATAACTTATTTATTAGTTGTATTATTAATTTTAATTATTCCAAAAGAAAAATTTAAAAATAGAAAAGAACACTTACTATTATTTTTGACAATATTAATTCCAACATTGTTAATTAGTTTTTTATGGTCTAAAATATCTCCAAGTTATATTCATGATACTAGTGAAAATTTATTATATATTAAATCTCATCCAATAAAATATTTAAGTACGATTATATTAACAACGAAAACTTTGTTTTTATCATATGTAGAAAGTGCAGTAGGTATTTTGGGTTGGTATGATACTAGATTACCATTTTTTATTACTGGTGGATATATATGTTTTTTAGGATTAAATATTTTTTCAAATAATATTTTAAAAAGGGATTTTAAATTTTCATTTATATCAATGATAATTTTATTAGGAACTTATGTAGGAGTTTTGACTGCTTTATTTGTAGCTTGGACACCTTTGGGTTCAAATATTATAGAAGGAGTTCAAGGTAGATATTTTATAATTTTGTTACCAATTTTATCCATTTTTTTATCTAGAAAAGCATTACTAATAGATGGAAAAAAATTAGAATTAAATACAAATCTATTTTTGAATTTTGGATTAGCATACACAATGTTGTGTATTATAGAAAGATTTTACATATAAATTAATGTTTTTTAATTAGAAAGGAATAGTTATGAAAATTTTGGTAGGATATACAGGATTTGTAGGAAGTAATATATACTTAAATGAGAAATTTGATAAAGTATACAATTCAAAAAATATAAAGGAATCTTATGGAGAAAATCCTGATCTATTAATTTATTCAGGGTTAAGAGCAGAAAAATTTTTGGCAAATAAAAATCCTGAAAAAGATATGGAATTAATATATGAAGCTCAAGAAAATATAAAAAAAATTAATCCTAAAAAATTAGTATTGATTTCAACAATTGATGTTTTTAAAAATCCAGTAGGAGTAGATGAAAATACAGAAATTGATACAGAAAATTTACATCCATATGGATTAAATAGATACAAGTTAGAATGTTGGGTTAGAGAAAAGTATAAAGATGCTTTAATTGTTAGATTGCCAGCATTATTTGGAAAAAATATAAAAAAGAATTTTATTTATGATCTAATAAATATAATTCCTTCAATGTTAAAAGAAGATAAATTTAATGAATTAATATTATTAGATAGTGATATAGAAAAGTATTACGAAAATCAAAATAATGGATTTTATAAAATAAAAAATATAGAAGATAGAGACGAAAAAGAAAAATTGAAAGAAAAATTTAAAAATTTAGGTTTTACGGCATTGAATTTCACAGATAGTAGAAATAGATATCAATTTTATCCATTAGAAAGATTGTGGAGGGATATAAATATATGTTTAGATAATAATATTAAAATATGGCATCCTGCTACTGAACCAATTTCATCGAAAGAATTGTATGAATATGTTGTGAAGAAAGAATTTAAGAATGAGTTGAATGGAAATCCGTTAAATTATGATTATAAGACAATATACTATGAGGTATTTAATGGAAAAGATGGATATATTTTAAGTAAAAATAAAATATTAAAAAATATAAAAGACTTTATAAAAAATTATAAACTTGATTAGAAAGGCTAAAAACATGAAGAGTCTAAATATTAAATTGATAAAATTTAATAAAATAGATAAAAAGATAAATTATTTATATGCTTTTTTCTTTGCAATGTTTTTTTCTTTATTTTATAATCCTTTAAAAACAAAAAAATTATCTGTAACTAAATTTAAAAGGATAATAGGAATAGGAATAATAAAAGATAAGGATGTTTCCAATAGGATAAGAAATTTTAATATTTATTTTCTTTTATTTCTTGTTTTATTTTTAATCTCATTATTTCTAATAAATGAAATAAGATTAAGATATAAAGATGAAAACTCAGTAAGAATATTAAAATTTTTGGATAAATTAATTGTACTGGGAAATACAAGTATTATTTTAAGAGCTATAAATTATTTTAATCCAAATAAAAATGGAAGCTTTGATTATATTTCTTATTTTTTTATGTTATTAATGATTCTGGGATTAAGTTATATTATTCTAGATTTTAAATCTAAAATATCTGTTAGTGAGTATTTAAAACTGACTATTATGAATTTAATATTAGGGTTAATCCTTTCGTTTTTATTTTTTAGTAATAAAAAATTTGAAAAAGTTTTAATATCATTACAATTTTTTTTACAAATATTTGAAATTTTAATAGTAAAATTTAATTTTTTTAGTTCAAAATATATAAAAAATACGAAATTTTCAAACAATATATATGTATATGTGTGTTCTTTACCATTAATATCATCAATTTTTATTGAATCAGTAAATATTTTAAATCAATATAAAATATTTATAAAAAATCCAAGAAAAATATACACATTAATTATAATGATTAGTTTTATTTTTTGGTTTATAATTACTAGAAATAAAAATTTGAAAAGGATAGAAAATTTTTGTTATCCTTTATTAGTAGTTGGAATATCAGCAATGTCTGTACAATTAACATTACAAAAAGTTTATAATCCTGATATTTTTGAAGGGGCAAATTCAGGTATTTTGATAGGAGAATTTTTTAATAATGGCTCTATACCTATTGTTGAACATTATGGTGGTCATATGATGACAGATGTATGGGAAGGATTAATATATGGAATTTTAAATAATGATAAAATAGGTGCAATAGTATCACCATATGCAGTATTTTTTGTTTGTACTTCTGCTTTATTATTTTATTTAGTATTAAAAGATTTTTTAGATAAAGAAAATTCTTTAATAATAACTTTATTTTTTCCATTTTACAATTTTTGGTTTTATTTTAGCATAGGATTATTAGTTTATTTTGCAATTAAATCTTATGTAAATAAACCTACTTATATTAGAGCAATTATTCTGTGGATGACTGGAATATGGTGTACAATATATAGATTAGATTTAGGATATGTCTTTTTATTAGGAGCTTTCTTTACATTGTTAATATACACAATAAAGTTAAAAAAAATAAAGTTATTAAAACAATTATTTATAACATTATTAGTATGTTTAATATTGTGTTTAATATTATGGGTTACACTATGTGTTTTTAAAGGAATTGATCCTAAAGAAAGACTAAAAGAATTTATTCTGATTAGTTTATCAAATCAGAGTTGGGCATATGATCTTCTTGGAAATACAAAAACAACAGTATTTTTTTGGAGTTATATATTTATTCCTTTTATAATGTTGGCTTCTTTGGTTTATTTAATTTTATTTTTTAATATATCTAAAAATAGAGATAAACGAATATGGTTTTTATTATTAATTCTGGGAACTTCATATTTTTTTAATTTTTCAAGAGGATTAGTAAGACATTCGTTAGCTGAATTAATGACAAGATATATTATTTGGAGTGCTTATATATTTTTAGCAATATTTATTAGTTATTTAAGTAGAAAAAAATTTATTTTTTTGCCAATATATATGTTTTTTATTATTTTAGATACATTATTTTTTACACCTTTAAATTTTAATAAAAATTCTATTTTTGAAGATCTCAATACAAGAATGAATGTGATAAAAGATGATTGGAATATAAAAAAAGAAAATGGTAAAACTTATTTTGAAGAAATAGCAGAAAATAAAAAAGTTGTTAATAGAGTTGAGTGGGATGAAAAATTAAAATTAACAATATTTAAATTTAAAAAAATCACAGATATATTATTAAAAAAAAATGAAACATATGTTGATTTTATAAATATAAATTTGTTATATCCTATATTGAATAAAAAATCTCCAGTGTATGTTTCTCAATCACCATTACAATTATCTGGAGAATTTACGCAAGAGCAATATATAAAACAGATAAAAAATATACCAATTATATTTATGCCAGTTGGTGATAGCAATTTGGATGGAGTAGTTAATTCATATAGATTTTATAAAGTATCTGAATATATATACCAAAATTATATGCCTTTGATAAAATATGAAAATGAATTTACTGTTTGGTGCTTAAAAGATAGATGTAATGAATTAAAATTAAAATTGAAAAAAGAATCACAAAAAAATTTAGATATATTGAAAAAAATTACAAACATAAATTATGGATATGATGAATTCGTTTCAAAAGAGTTAGACTGGTTAAGTTTTGTACATAACAATAATCTAGAATATCTACCTTATATATGGGCAAATTATGATATAAAAAAAGCTATTAATAATAAAGTTTTGTATAATCTGAAAAATATATCAAATAATAGATTTTCAATTGATAAATTAAATAATAATCAAAAAATAAAAGGAAATTATTTATTAGTAACTGGTAACTTTAAAAATGAAGAAAAGGTTACAATTAAATTAGGAAATTTAAAAGATAATATTTTTTCTGAAAAATATAAATATAATTTTATAGCAAAAGAGGGAACTCAAAATTATTTATTAAGAGTTAGTACAGATTATTATTGGTATACAAATGAAATAAATTCGATAGAAGTAGTTTCAGAAAATGGAATAAAAAATGTTAGCATGAAGATTTTAGAAGGAGATTAAAATGAAGTTATCAATTTCAAATATAGCATGGGATTCAGAAAATGATAAAAAAGTATATGAATTAATGAAAAAATATAGTTATGAGGGGCTAGAAATAGCTCCTACTAAAGTTTTTTTAGAAAATCCATATGAAAAATTAGAAAAAGCATACATGTGGAGAAAAGACTTAAATGATAAATATGGTTTTAAAATTTCTTCGATGCAGTCAATATGGTATGGAAAAAAAGAAAGATTATTTGGAACTGATGAAGAAAGAAAAGAATTACAAAATTATACAGAAAAAGCGATTGATTTTGCTAAGATGATAGAATGTAAAAATCTTGTTTTTGGATCACCTAAAAATAGAAATTTAGAAGAAAATGAGAATCCAGGTAAAGCAAAGGAATTCTTTAAGTCGATTGGAGAGTATGCTTTTAAAAATAATACAGTAATTGGTATGGAAGCTAATCCTACTATTTATAATACTAATTATATTAATGATACAAAATCTGCATTAGAGTTAATAAAAACAGTAGATTCAAAAGGTTTTTTGTTAAATTTAGATATCGGTACAGTTATTTCGAATAATGAAAATATAGAAGAAATATTGGGAAATGTAGAATATATAAATCATGTTCATATTAGTGAACCTTGGTTAAAAATGATAGAAAAAAGAGAAATTCATAAAAAATTAAAGTCTATTTTGAAAAATGAAGATTACAAAGGATTTGTTTCTATTGAAATGGCAAAGGTAGAAAGAATAGAAGAAGTAGAAAAAGTTATGGAATATGTAAGAGAGGTATTTAAATAAGATGGTTTATGAAAAAATAGAAGGAGTTCCTAAATTTAGTTGCGATGAGTATTCTGGAAAAACAAAAGATTATGTAGTATTGATTCCAATAATAAATGAAGGAGATAGAATTATTAAGGAATTAAAAAGGGCTAAAAAAAATAATATTTCTGATTATGTGGATATTGTTATATGTGATGGTGGATCGACAGATGGTTGTACAGATGAAGAAAGATTGAAAAAATTAGATGTAAATACTCTTTTGGTCAAGCAAGATATTGGTAAGCAAGGAGCTCAGTTAAGAATGGGAATTTGGTGGGCTCTTAAAAGAGATTATAAGGGGATTATTACAATAGATGGAAATAATAAAGACAGCATAGAGGATATACCTAAATTTATAAAAAAATTGAAAGAAGGATATGATTTTATACAAGGATCAAGATATATAAAAGGTGGAAAGGCAATTAATACGCCATTAATAAGGCATCTTTCTGTTAATTTAATACATGCACCAATAATATCTTTGACTGCAAAAAAAAGATTTACAGATACGACAAATGCTTTTAGAGCATATTCTGCGAGGTATTTGAAAGACGAGAGAGTCAAACCTTTAAGAGAAATATTTATGACTTATGAACTATTAGCATATTTATCAGTAAGAGCAACACAGTTAGGATATAAGGCTTGTGAAATACCAGTAACTAGAGAATATCCTAAAATGGGGAAAATGCCAACTAAAATTAGTTTTTTTAAAGGAAATAGTGATTTAATGAAAATATTGTTTGAAAATCTATTTGGTAAATATAATCCCAAATAAGGGTAGATTTATTTAGGAGGAATGATGTTAAAAAAATATCAGAAATTAGAAAATATAATAATAGTGGTAATAATAATAAATATTTTTTTATATTTGTATTTTAAAGCTGCGCAAGTGGGAATTTTGCCAACATATCATTTAGATGGAGCTTTTCAAACAAATAGTGCATTACTTAGAATAGAATCAAAAAGTATAATTGGTAAAAATTATTTACCATATTTAGGTATAGGAGTAGTTTCTATTTTATTTCCTTTTTATAAAATGATGGGGTCAAATTTATATTCGAGTACTTTTTCAGCTAATTTTATAACATTATTGTGTGGAATGTTAGTATGTATAATAATATCTTATTTTTTAGAAATAAAGAAAAAAAATAAGATATCAATTTTATATGGGATAATAATATTTCTTATATTTAGTAGTAAACTAAGTAGTGAATTTTATTTCTATCAAACTCCAGGAAATTCTTTAAGGCCAGTTAGAAGTTTTTTACCATATATCATCTTTACTTCATATTATTTTGTTAAAGATAAAAAAAGAATAGTTGAGTTTCTAACAATAGCTTTATTGGGAATAATATCAATATTGTGGTCTAATGATTATGCGTATATGACATTATTAGTATTTAGTGTAAAATTTATTTTAGATTATAGGAAAAGAATAAAAGATGTAGTTCCTATAATAGTGATTTTTTTTGTAATGTTTTGTATTTTAGTTTTTGTTACTAAAATTAATTTTGGGGAATATTTTAAATATAATTTTGGAGATGTCTCAAAAGATCAATGGTGGTATTTTATGCCATTAATAGAACAATCTAGATTTTTAAAAATATCTGATTTTATAACTATAATTAGAGAAGGAAATTTAATTTTACCATTTATAGTAATTTTATACTGTTTTATATTTGGTTTAAAGTTAAAAGAAGAAAAATATAAAATAAATGTTTGTATAGGAATAACATTATTTTTGGGCGGTTTTGTGGCATGTGTAGGAGGACATATAGAGAGTGAATATTTTAGACCTTTATTAATATGGTTTGAATTAAGTATTGTATATTTATTGTTATATGCTATTAATGTAAATAGTATTTTTTCTAAACATAGTAAAAAAGTGATAATAATAATTTTTTTATTTTCATTTTTTATAATGAATTTTGAGAGAAGGAATTTATTAATACTAAATCAAAAATTAAAAGATGACAATACAAATATATTTATACCAGAATTAGGAGGATATTTAAAAAATGATTGGAAAAGTTATATTGATTATATAAAAAAGAATAAAGATAAAAAAATAATAGAAGAATATGCAGGAATATGGACATCTTATGTTAAACCTAAAAATTATATTTGGAGAGTGGATTCTGCTATACATGCATTAGGTAAAATTAGAGAAGAAAGTGGTAAAAAAATAAAAGAAGCAGATATAGTAATAACAACAAGACAAGATTATAATATTTGGCAAAAATGGAGTTTTTCACAAAATTTTTGGTTCTACAGTGAATTATTTAAAAATTTCAAAATAGATTATATTGCACCAACAGTTGTTATTTGGAAGAGACAAAAGATGAAAAATCCAGAAGAAGAATTAAAAAAATGTATAATAGATCCAAGTGGATTTTTAATAAATGAGAATAAAGAAGGTTATTATGAAGTAGAATTAAATTATAAAGTAAAAAGAAAATCTAGAGGACTTATAGTGTTAAACAATAATATTTGGGATAACGATACATTTTCAATATCACCATATTCTAGTAATGTAAAATTTCCAATATATTTAAGAACTCCTAACGAAAAATATAATTTTAATTTAATTGGTGGAATAAAAAATGTAAAAATAGAGACTTGTAATTATAGAAAATTAGAAAAACATGAATATACGAATATGTGATAGGAAAAAGAGTGATTTGAAAGGAGAAAAATGGAAAAATATGACAAAATAATAATAGGAGCGGGAATATATGGAATGTATGCTGCAAAACGAAGTTTAGAAAAAAATCCTAATGAAAAAGTATTAATACTAGAAGTAGAAAAAGAACCATTTAATAGGGGATCTTATATAAATCAAGCAAGACTTCACAATGGCTATCATTATCCAAGATCTTTTTCTACGGCATCAAAATCTGCAAAATATTTCAATAGATTCTATAATGATTTTAAAAAGGGGATCAATGATAAATTTGAAAAAATTTATGCAGTAGCCTCTGATTATAGTTGGGCTAACGGAGAACAATTTCAAAAGTTTTGTGATAATTTAAATGTAAGATGTGATGAAATTCCTAAAGGAAAATTTTTTAATGAAAATACTATCGATAAGGCATTTTTGACACAAGAGTATTCATTTGATGCTAAGATAATTGGAAAAATATTGTATGAAGAATTAGTAAAATTAGGATGTAATTTTAAATTTGAAACGAAAATAATGGAAATAAAAAAAGAAGAGAAAGAATATGTATTTAAAACTTCAAATGGAGAAATATATTCAGCACCATTCGTTTTAAATGCAACTTATGCAGGAATTAATATAATTCATGATTTGTTAGGATTTGAATATTTACCAATAAAATATGAATTTTGTGAAGTGATTTTATGTGAAGTTTCAGAGAACATTAAAAATGTTGGATTAACAGTTATGGATGGACCTTTTTTCTCATTGATGCCATTTGGATTAACAGGGTATCATTCTATAACAACTGTTTCAAGAACACCACATTTTACAAATTATGAAAATTTACCACCATATGACTGTTGTGGAGATGTAGAAAAGCAAAAACATCCTGAACATTCAAAAGGGTGTATTCATTGTGGAATTTTTCCTGAAACTGCATTTGAAGAAATGGTTCAAATTGCTAAGAAATATTTGAATGAAGACATTGAAATAAAATATGTGAAGTCATTGTATACAATAAAACCTATTTTAGTTGCTTCTGAAATAGATGACTCAAGACCAACAATTATAAAACAGTATTCTCAAAGTCCAGATTTTTATACAGTATTTTCTGGGAAAATAAATACAATGTATGATTTGGATGAAATTTTATAAAAAAATTTTAAATTTATATTATTTTGTTTAAATAAAAAGGAGAACTTTATGAAAAGAATAAGAAAAGCAGTGATACCTGCAGCAGGATTAGGAACAAGAGTATTGCCAGCGACAAAGGCTCAGCCTAAAGAAATGTTAGTTATTGTGGATAAACCAGCATTGCAGTATTTGGTTGAGGAGTTGATTGCTTCTGGGATTGAGGAAATTCTTATTGTTACAGGGAGAAATAAGAGTTCAATTGAAAATCATTTTGATTATTCGTTTGAGTTGGAAAAAACATTGGAGGAAAAAGGGAAATTAGAGCTTTTGAAAGTGGTCGATGATATTTCAAAATTGGCGAATATTTATTATGTAAGACAGAAAAAACCGTTAGGATTGGGACATGCAATTGGTTGTGCAGAAGCGTTTATTGGAGATGAACCGTTTGTAGTAGTGTTGGGGGATGATATTATTTATACTGATGAGAGTAAAGGTGAGGCTCCTGTTACAAAACAATTGATCGATAAATATGTTGAGTTGAATGGTGGAAATATTTTGGGAGTTCAAGAGGTAGCTGAAAAAGATGTTAATAAATACGGAATTGTTAAGCCTTTAGAAACAATTGATGAGAGAACAGTTGAAGTAGAAAATTTTGTGGAAAAACCATCGTTGGAAGAGGCACCTAGTAGATTAGCTGCATTGGGAAGATATGTATTGGAACCAGAAATTTTTGGATATTTGAAAAATACGAAGCCTGGAAAAGGTGGAGAAATTCAGTTGACAGATGCAATTTTGGATATGAAGAATGATAAAGGGAAATTGTATGCGTATAATTATGATGGATTTAGATATGATACAGGGAATAAATTTGGAATGTTTGTGGCAAATGTGGAGTTTGGATTGAGACATCCTGAATTGAAGGACAGAGCAAAAGAATATTTGAAAGAATTAATAGAAAAATTGAATTAAGAGATTGTAATAAATATTATCAGAAAAATTTAGTAATTTGGAGGAAAAAATGATAAAAAATTTGGAACAAAATTATATATCGGTTGTTCTAGTCATAAATGATGATAATAGCCAAGTAGAAAAAAAGATGAATGAAATAAAAAAAGTTTTGGATAATAATTTTAAGAGTAGTGAAATAGTAATAGTTGATAATACGGCTAAAGTAGATCCTTTAGAGTCATTGAAATCTTTGAATTTTAAACATACAGAAATTAAGTTACCTATAAAACATAGAACACAACAGGCTTTAAATGCAGGAACTGCAATAGCAATAGGAGATTATATTATTGAAATAGAAGATATTTCTTTTGATATAGACTACAATAAAATAATTGAAATGTATAGAAAAAGTCAAGAAGGATATGATTTTGTATTTTTAACACCAAAAAAATCAAGAAAATCTTCAAAAATATTTTATAATATTTTAAATAAATATTTTAAAAATTCATTTAATGAAGATATTAATTCATCTGTTATGACTTTATCATCAAGAAGAGG
>RBWB01583060.1_pt1 | contig 12938 bp, 8 predicted proteins | sample 2014201 | NCBI WGS metagenome assembly RBWB01 (sample SAMN10133834, study PRJNA383868) | Human oral metagenome, whole genome shotgun sequencing project. | isolation source: supragingival plaque isolated from 88 juvenile twins | host: Homo sapiens | place: Australia
TTTAAATGAAATCTTTTATTCTGAGTTCGATATACAAATCAGAATGAACCGATTTAAATATTGGAGTATAAATAATTCGGTACTTTCTTTCATTTTCGTTTTTAGCTTTTAATTTATGCCCCAAATTATACCCAATCACAGAAATAACCCTGTCATTTTTTTTGGCAAATCCTTTAAAGTGCCGATTATTTATTCCAAATTTTGAAATTCCTATAAATTCGACTTCTGTGTCAATAAAATTTGGCTCTGGATTGTCTAGGCCAAATGGAGCAAGTCTATTTATATCACATAATTTTTTCTTATTAATACTTTTAATATTTAACCAAGAATCCACATTTAAAATCTTTTCCACATCTTCCCGATTTTTTCTGACCAATCTTTGCCGCAAATATCTCTCCACTTCAAAAAGATATTTTTCCGAAACCAAAAAACCAGCCGCCAAATCATGTCCTCCAAACCGCTCCAATTTTGTAGAAATTTCTTTTAACATATCAAAAATATTAATTCCTTCAATACTTCGGCAAGATGCCTTTCCGTACCCATTTTTTATTGAAACTAAAATGACAGGTATATTATATTTTATGGAAATTCTTGAGCAAACGACACCAACAACGCCAGAATGCCAACTTCTGCTTTTCATAAAAATATATTTGGGTCTATTTAACCTTTGTATTTTTTCTTCAATTTCATTGTAAATTTCATTTTCCAAGTAACGCCGTATTTTATTAGCTTTTTTCATTTCTTCAATAATGGAAATCAATTTAAAATCATCTTCCTGAATAAAAAAGTTTACTACAATTTTTGAGTTGTCAATTCTTCCAAGAGCATTAAAAATTGGTGCAATCAAAAATCCAATATCACTTGTCGTAATATTTTTCGGATTTATTTTCAAATAATTAATAATATACTTTAAACCTTTTATTTTCGTTTTTTTTATATTATTTAATCCTTTTTTTATAATAAATCTATTTTCATTGACCATCGGAACTACATCTGCAACCGTCCCAATCATAACAATATCCAAGTAATCATAAAGTATCTTTTTACTCATTCCAAATCTCTCATAAATGGCACAAGCCACTTTAAAGGCGACTCCAGCTCCAGATAAATATTTATTTGGATAACTTTTACTTATTTTGGGATTAATTGTCAAAATTTCCATTTCATCACAAATGGTTGTTTGTCTGTGGTGGTCTGTCACGATTATGTCAATTCCATTTTTTTTTAACAGCATTATTTCTTCACGACTATTTATAGAAATGTCAACTGTAATAAATAATTTTGTATCTCTTCGCTTCAAAAAATTCAGCGTGGATCTATTTATTCCAAAACCCTCATGCACACGATTTGGAATATAGTAGTCAATATTTAATCCCAATTTTCTTAGCATAATAACTAAATACGCGACTCCTGAAATTCCATCTACATCATAATCTCCGTAAATTACAATCTTTTCTTTTTTTAATTTTGCTACTTTTATTCTTTCAACGACTTTTTCCATATTTTCAAACAAAAATGGATCTAGTAAGTCATTTTCACTCGTATTTAAAAATTTTTCAACTTTTTTTCGTGTATCAATGCCCCTATTCAGCAAAAGTCTCGTAATCAATTTACTTTTACTAAATTCTGAACTTTTTTTCGTTAAATATTTTATATCATATTTTTTTAATTCCCATTTCATCACAAATTAAATCGCTTTCTAAATTAATATATTATTAATTTTTTTTAATATCATTTAATATTGATGATATCTTCACTCCATACTCAACACTGCTATCCATATGAATTCTCACTTCTGGAACAAATCTTATCGAAAGATGTGAACCAATTTTTTTTCTGAAAAATCCTTTTAACTTATTCAAATCTTCTTCAATTTTTTCTTTATTTACATTGTTTTTTAAATCCAATATAGAAAAAGTCAAATCGAGATAACGACCATCCTTTGTCAACTCAACTTTATGAATCGACACAAGATTTTTTATTTTTTCATTCTCAATATCTGTCAAAAGCGTCATTCCAATAATTCTTGAAATTTCTTTTTCAAGTCCTTGTCTTCTTCTCTCGTTCATTTTTCCCTCCTTCCAAAAAAATTTTTCTACTAAATATTTGATAAAATTTTATTTAAATTTTTTAAAATGACTATCTAGGAATTTCTTCCATGATGTATGATTCGATAATATCTCCCGCTTTTATGTCGTTAAAGTCCTGTATTCCAATTCCACATTCCTGTCCAGTTGCAACTTCTTTCACATCATCTTTAAATCTCTTAAGTGAACCTAATTCTCCGTCAAAAATGATTATTCCGTCACGAATCACACGAATTTTAGAATCTTTTGTAACTTTTCCGTCAACAACAATTGCTCCAGCAATATTTCCAACATTTGACACTTTAAACACCTGTTTAACTTCAATTCTTCCAAAATATACTTCTTTATATTCGGGATCAAGCATTCCGTTCATCGCTTTTTCGATTTCTTCTGTTGCATGATAAATTACATTGTAGTTTCTAATTTCCACTCCAACTTTTTCTGCAATAATTCTAGCTGGTGTAGTTGGTCTTACTCCAAATGCAATAATTATCGCATTTGACGCTTCGGCAAGTTTCACATCTCCTTCTGTTACCGCTCCAGCACTTCCTTGAATTATATTTACAACAACTTTTTCATTATTCAATTTTTCAAGCGACTCTCTCAACGCTTCAACAGACCCTTTGGAATCCGCTCTTATAATACATTTCAACTCTTTTAATTCCTGCTCTTCCAATTCCTGAGACAAACTTTCAAGTGAAATGTGTTTTTTCTTGTTCTGATCATTAACTTTTTTCTCACGAATGAAATCTTCGACTATTTTCTTAGCATGTTTGTCACTTTCCACACCATACAAAATATCTCCAGCGTTTGGAACGACATTGAATCCAGTAATTTCAACTGGTTGAGAAATTAGAGCTTTATTAATCTTTTTACCTCTGTCATCAACCATCGAACGAACTCTTCCGTGCGCTTCTCCCGCAACAAAAATATCTCCTATTTTAAGCGTTCCTTCTTGTACTAAAACATCGGCAACTGCTCCCATTTTCGGATCTAATCTCGACTCTACGACAACTGCCTTTGGTCTTTTCTTAGGATTTGCTTTTAACTCTTCTAATTCAGCCGTAATCAAAATTGTTTCCAAAAGTTCTTCCAAGTTAATTTTTTTCTTAGCTGAAATTTCTACAAATTCAGTAGTTCCACCCCATTCAGGCGACATAAGTCCATATTCTGTCAACTCAGTCCTAACTTTTATCGGATCCGCACCTGGCTTATCAATTTTATTAATTGCAACAATTATAGGTACTCCAGCTTCTTTGGCGTGGGAAATTGCTTCCACAGTTTGAGGTTTAACCCCATCGTCTGCCGCTACAATCAAAATCGAAATATCTGTAATATTTGCTCCACGAGCTCTCATTTCAGTAAACGCTTCGTGTCCAGGAGTATCAATAAATGTTATTTTCTGACCTTTCCAGTTCACCTGGTAAGCACCAATTTTTTGAGTGATTCCTCCAGCTTCCCCTTCAATTACATTTGTATGTCTAAGTGCGTCAAGCAGTGAAGTTTTCCCATGGTCAACATGCCCCATTATAGTAATTACAGGCGCTCTTGTAACCAAGTCTTTTTCACTGTCCTCAGTTTCCAAGTGATATTTTTCACCGTAACTAATTTCTTCAATTTCTTCTTTTTCCACAATTACATCATAGTCAAGCGCCACTTCTTCAGCTTCTTCAAAAGTTAAAATTGCATTTGCAGTAAGCATTTTACCTTCCATAAAGAATTTTTTAATTATGTCTGAAATATTAATTCCTAATTTTTCAGCCAAATCTTTAATAACTATTTCTTCTCCAATAGTTATCATTCCGATAGATTCTCCTTCAATTCTCACAATTTCGTCTTTTACAGCTTTTTCCTGTTTTTTATTTTTCTTTTTCTTTCTGTCATCCCTTCTAAAATCTGAACGAAGTTCTTTTTCTTCTCTGTCTCTTCTATTTTTTTCATATTTTTTCTTTTCAAATTTTCCTTTACCTTTTCCGCTATTTTTTCCTTTTTCAGCTACAGGCGTAGCTATGATGTCAGTCTGAATCTCTTTTTTTGCACCAAAGTTTCTATTTTCCCTGTTGTCTCTATTATCTTTATTAAACGGTCTATCTTTTTTAAAGTTTTTATTTTCAGAATTTCTGTCATTGTCTCTAAAATTTCTGTTATCTTTATTTCCAAAATTTCTATTGTTGTCTCTATTGTCTCTATTAAACGGTCTATCTTTTCTAAAATTTTTACTGTCAGAATTTTTGTCGTTATCTTTAAAGTTTCTATTTTCTCTATTATCTCTATTTCCAGAATTTCTACTATCTTTATTATTTTCTCTACTTTGTTTATTCAAATTTTTATTTATATTTTGATTGCTCAAATTAACTTTCATCTCCATTTTCTTTTGATTTTCTTTAAGATTTTGCTCGTTTTTCTGCGCAGTTTCCTTCTTTTTCAAATTTTTTTCTTTTATAGATTCAACTTCTTTTTTTTCTTTTGAAAAATTTTTCTTTATGAGTTCTTCTTCTTCAGACGTCAAAACATTCATATGATGTTTTTTATTTACTCCCAATCTAGCAATATCTTCAATAAATTTTGCAGTTCCAATGTAGCCCATCTCTTTTGCCAATTCATGTACTTTTTTCATCCAAGATCACCTCCACTTTCTTCAGTGTATTTTTATATTTTTTTTAATATTCCCTTTATTACTTTTTTATCAAAAATTCCAATGACATTTACATCTCGCATAAAAAGTTTAATAAACTTTTCTTTTTTTTCGATAAAAATAATATTTATAGAATATTTTTTTTGTAAATGTAAAAACTCTTCGATATATTTTTTATTTATATCACGAGGAATTACAACTAATTTTACTTTTTCCTTTTTTATATAATAAATATTTTCTTCAATTCCAAAGACAAAAAAATCTGAATTTTTCATCGGTTTTAAAATATCAATTATATCATTTTTCTTTATATTTTCCAACATTTTTATCAAACATTGAATCTCAATATCATATTTTTTATTTTTTGACAATCTCTCAATACATTCTTTCATTTTGCAGACATAAAATCCACGAGCTTGAATTTTCATTTCTTTGTCAAAAACATATTTTTTATCTCTTTGTGCCATTCTGAAAAAAGAAGACTTTTCACCTTTTCTTCGACAGCAGACACACATTCTAGTTGGCATAATTCATTTTTCCCTTTAAATTTTTAAATTTATTCTTATATTTCATTATCTTCCACAGTATTAATGTCAATTTTTATTCCACAAAGTCTAGCAGCAAGTCTTGAATTTTGACCTTTTTTCCCAATTGCAAGAGAAAGCTGGCCATCTTTTACAAATACTCTTGCAATTTTTGTTTTTTCAAACTCTTTATCAGTTTTTTCGCCTTCGCTTTCACTAATTTTTTTATTTTCTCCATCCTCTTCAATAATTTCCACTGATAAAACTTGCGCTGGATTTAGCGAATTTTTTACAAATTCTTTAATATCTTCGTCCCAAAGTACAACATCTATCTTTTCTCCGCCCAGTTCATCAATGACACTTTGAATTCTAAGCCCATTTTTCCCGATACAAGCCCCTTTTACATCAAGATTTTCATCATTTGAATAAACTGCCACCTTAGCACGGCTTCCAGCTTCTCTGGCGATATTTTTTATTTCAATAATCCCTTCTTCAATTTCAGGAATTTCAAGTTTTAACAGTCCTCTTAAAAGCTCTTCTGATTTTCTTGAAATAAATGTCTTTGTAAATTTCGTATTTTCTTCAACTTCCCCGATAAAAACTTTTATTCTATCCCCTTGCTTAAAAGAATCCACACTTGAGAGCTCCTTTGCGGGAATAATCGCTTCAAGCCCATTAATATCGACATATAAGTTGCCTTTCTCATCGGTTTTTCTGACATTTGCTGAAACAATTGTGTTTTCGATTTCTTTAAATTTGTTAAAAATATTTCTTTTTTCGCATTCTCTAACTTTTTGCACAACAATTTGCTTTGCATTTTGAATAGCATTTCTTTTAAAATTTTCCGCATTGATTTCCAAATCCAAAATATCGCCCAATTTTGATCTCTTTTTCAACGAAACTGCATCTTCTAAACTTATTTCATCATCTGGATTTTCCACAACTTCTACAACTTTTTTTTGTGAAAATACCTTCACATCTCCACTATTTCTATTTATTATAACTTTAACGTTATCCCTTTCCCCATAATTTTTTTTATACGCCGCAAGAAGTGCTGTTTCTATCGTTTCAAGCAGCTCCTCCTTCAAAATCCCTTTTTCTTTCTCTAATTCATCAAGCGCTTCCAAAAATATTTTTTGGTCTTTCCCTTTCACTCTCTAATCCTCCTCGCTATCTAATATTCCGTTGGGTATTTCATACACCAAATTCGCCTTTTTCAATTTTTCCAGCGGAATTTGAACTACTTTTTCCAACTTCACATCAGAAATAAAAATTGTACTATTTTCAAATTTTTCTAATTTTCCAATAAATTTCTTAGTTCCTTCAATATTGCTTTTTGTGTGAACATTAATCTTTTCTCCAGTAAATCGCACAAAATCTTTTTCTTTTTTCAGTTTACGTTCAATCCCCGGAGTTGAAACTTCCAGAAAAAACTTCTCATCTATAAGCTCGTCGGCAATTCCATCAATTTTTCTGCTAAAGTCAATACAGTCATCTAATGTCGTCACCCCTTCTTCCTTTTCCACATAAACTCTCAAATAATTATAACCGCCATCTCGTACATATTCAACATCAGCCAGTTCTAAATTCATTTCTTTCAAATGTAATTCGATTTTCTTTTCAAATTCATTCAAAATTTTTTCCATAAGCCACCTCTGTATCTAAAACTAAAGAGTGGGAATAACCCACTCTCTTAAAAATCTATTTTCTTATGTTTATTATATCATACTTTTTGTATTTTTTCAACAAAAAATTTTTTATAAAAAGTTGTTTTAAAAATGATGATTTTTTTGAATTAATTTTCTAATAAATTGCTCTAAATCCTATTCCACTTCTTATATTTTTTCCATTGGTATCATATCCAGCATTTAACGTCATTCCAAATCTTGTATTGTCTAATCCGATATTCAAGTCAAATTTTCCATTACCACGTTTATTTTCTTTTTCATTTCTTAAATTATACCAATCTGCTGCTGTATATCTTACTTTTGCCTTATTATTTACATCATCTAATCTTCCTAGCTCATTTTCATAAGCGGCTGATAATCCCACAGAGAGTTGTGTCCTTAATGCTAATGGTTGAATATATTTAAATTCTGCTCCAATTTCTGGTTTTACTGAAAAATAATCATTTGAATCTATTTTTAATCTAATTTCTCCATCATCTTCTTTTATATTTGTAAATTTCCCATATTCCATTTTCAAGGCTCCATAAGGTCTCAAATGAGCTCTCTCACTAAGTCTTATATCATATTCTAATTCTGTTTTTAAAGAAGTTCCATAAGAATAATAATCAGATCTAGCATTGAATATATCATCAACTATCCAATATCGACGTTTCATTTCATCAACTCCACCAAACATATCTGCTGCAACGGTCCATCTAAGTGAGCCATTGTGGTCATTTGCAGGCGATATTGTTTTAAATAATCCCGCTTTTATCATAGTTTGATTTTCTCTTGAACCACCCAAATCTTCAAACTTAAAATGATTTTTAACAGCTCCTGCATACCATCCTTGCGAATCTCCCATTTTAACCGTTTCATCTTCGTGAACATAGGCTACTCCATAAGCATTGCTTGTATAATCAATTATTCCAGCAGTATCTGTCTTATATTCATTTTTTTGACCGAATACTTTGATTTTATTATTTTGTTTAGATGGATTTCTCCAATCTTTTCTTAAATATTCAAATTCTTTTGACAATATATCTGTTGTTTCTTTTATTCTATGTTGGGTATTTGAATACTCATAACCTTTCATTTCATCAACAGCTTGTGTGAATATTTTAGTTTCAGATTTTCCTAAATCATTTAATTTATTAAATAATATTTTTTCTCTTGAACCTCTATCTCCATACCAATCAACTCCATATCTCTGTTCTAAACCATCTAAAAAATTATAATTATCAGTATCACCGTCCAAAGCATAAGAAGTATATGGTATTTTTGATAAATAAACTGCACTCAATGTACTGTCAGATTTTTGTGTAGCCGTAGCTATCCAGTTTAAATTTCCAGAATTTAATATCCATTCTGCATCTACTCCCAGATTTACTGCTTCCAATATTGCTTTATTATATGGTTCCAAAATGTTATTTGCCACTTTTATATCTTTTGCGTTTGTATAGCTGGCTGCTTCACTCCCAAAAATCAGATCAATTTTTTCCAAGCCTTTTAAATATTGTATTCCTTTTATTGGATTTGTATAATTCACTCCTGAAGTATCAACATACATTCCAATAGATGTGATTGTTCCCAAATTTTTATTCCCATTTCCACTTCTTGCAGTATTTGGAATTTCTCCTAAATTTACTAATTTAGAGTTCACAGTTACATAATTTGGCTGTGGCGTTGCAGCCACTGTATCTACAGTATCTGGCGTTACAACAATATTATTTCTTTTTATAACTACTGGACTAAGTCCCCTTGCTTGAATCTCCAAGCCTTTTATTCTTTTACTTGTATCCGTGTTAGGCGTTCCAGTTTTTTTAGCTCCATTTGTCGCAGTTATTGTTCCTCTTGCTCCAGTCACTGGATCAGTTTCACCTTCCATGACACTTGACGGATTTGCATTTTGTTTGTAAATCCCAACATTTCCATTCCCTGAAATAATAATTTGTCCGTAGTTTTTTATTATTCCACCATTTGCAACAACTACTCCTATTATTCCAGTTCCACTTGAATTTGCAACAGTTTGAATAGTTCCATAATTTATACCAACTGCATTTTTATCTATGTACATTCCAGTTGTGTTATTTCCATCTAGGTTAATTACACCTGTTGCACTGTTTATGGCAATTGAACCGCTTCCAACCGCATACATTCCAATACTTCCGTCTTTTGTAACATTTATTGTTCCATTGTTTACAATTGTACCTTGATTTGTAACACTTCTTGTATTTTCGTTATAATATCCTGTAGCCATACCAATTCCATATTTTTTATTGTCTGGATCGGTAATCGTGTCAGAAGCGCTTACATCAATTATTGCATTATTTGTAATTGTTCCATTGGTACTGTAAATTGCCACATTTCCAACTCCACTGGAATAATTAATATTGGCATTATTTATAACATCTTGTGCTGAATAAATACCATAGTTATTACTTCCAGTAGAAGAGAGTGCAGTATTATTTGTAATTGTTCCAAATTTATCGGCAGAATAAATAAATACTGTATCATTTCCTACTGTTACATTTGGTGTATTACTCAATAGTGTTGTTCCGCCACTTCCCATTAAGACATACCCATAAGAACCGTCTCCAATATTAAAATTTTGAATATTTCCATTAATTGTTACAGGATTAGTTCCTCTTGTAAATAATCCCACCGCCTCATTTTGTCCAACTGTTACGGTTTGAGCCCGTTGTAATATCTCCAACTCCGTAAATTCCGTAAGAGTTATCTCCTGTGATTATACTTCCGTTATTTTCTATACTGGTTCCCGCATCTTTTGTAAAAATTCCTGTATTAAAATTCGATGAAGTTGAAGTTGCCACATTTATTATTCCATTATTTATAAGTTTTGAACTTCCCGGTGCATTATTTCCAGTTTGTAAATTAGGCCCTCCAAAAAGTCCAACACTTTCTTGACCCTTTACATTGATTACACCTGTTACATCATTTATTACAGTTGACGAACCTTCTCCAATTATTCCAACCGAAGAATTTCCATCTATTGTTATAGCTCCTGTGTTTAAAGCTTTCACATCATTAATACTTGTATTTGCATTATTTCTTACATAAATTCCAGTTGCACCATTTCCATTAAGATTAATACTTCCTCCATTGGAAACATCAGATTTTCCTTGTCCTATTGCACCTGCTCCAAATTCAGCTCCAACTACATTTCCAGCTGTATCTACTCTGTAGGCAAGTCCAATTATTCCAACAGAATTATTTCCGCCTATATTTAATATTCCATTATTAGTAACTTTTGTTCCATTTACTGTGTAAATTCCAACTGCGCTGTCATTTGCCGCATTTGTTGCTTCTTTTTCAACATTGACTACAGAACCGTTATCAACTTGAACTTGTCCATAGTTCACATAAAGTCCAACTGCACCACTGCCACCATCAGTTCTGTCAGCTTTAATGTATGAACCTGATTGCATTGTGATTCCAGTTTCTCCATTACTTGCTGCACTTCTGCTGGAACTAATATCTAGACCTACAACAGCACCTTTCTTAATATTTGCTAATTCTGCACTATTCAGTAATGAACTTACATTGTAACCTGAATTTAATATAATATTAGTTCTTTGAAATGTTGTATTTCTGACATAAGTACTTGCATTAATATCACCTGTTCCGTTTGCTACAGCATTTTTATCAATATTACTATTAATATTCAGAGTTGCTCCGTCAATATTAGCAAGTTTATAATTATTAATTCCAGGCGCACCACTAACACTAAGTCCTAATCCCAAAGCACCATTAATTTCATTATTCAAATTATTTTGATTAAGAGCTGGTGTAATATTTTTTAAATTACTAACAGTAACATCATCTGAAAGTGCAATAAATTTTGTGTTGCTAAATATCAAATCACTTGCATTTTCCCTAGAAAATCCAGTAGCCTTTCCATCTAAATTAATAGTCGCATTAGTTAAGTTAATTTTCCCATTATTGGAATAAACAGCATATCCTTCCCCATTATAAGTAAGAGTAGCTCCTGTTAAATTTAAATTTGAAGGAGTTGCAGCTCCTTTAGTGTCTTCTGAAGTAACTCCCGCAGAACCACCTTGTACGTTAATTGCAGCATTTGTCAGATTAACTTGAGCTCCGTTTTTAATATAAACACCACTGGCAGTTTTTGTAGTATCATTTATATTAATAGTTGCAACTTTACTCAAACTATTATTTATAGTCCCACCATCACTATATATACCAGTAGTCCCTCCAATTCCAGTAATTTTATTGTTGTCATTTATATTAACAGTTCCCTGATTGTAAATACCTGTAGAATTAGTCCCAGATACAGTAATTTCACTATTTACACCTATATTTGCAGTTGCAGGAGTTGCGCCGCCGCCCACATAAATTCCGGCATTGTTACTTCCAGTACTAGAAATTATTATTTTACCTTTATTTTCAGCAATAGCACTGTCTACTGCCGCAAGTCCAATATCACTCACATTATTTCCAGATAAATTAATAGTTCCTTCATTTGTTACTTCAGAAGGATTGTTAGCGGAATCTTTACCAGTAGCAAGCATCCCTGTAAATTCGTCTAATGTACTAGTCAAAGTTTTTCCAGAATTAAGCTTGACGTATCCACCTTTAGAAGCCTGCGCAAAACTATTTTTAACTCCTCCAGAAGTTACACTCAAATCTCTATTAATCGAAATTCCATATTTATCACTTCTGACCAAAGTACTTTTCGTAGCTTTACTTCCACCATTAGCGGTATTATCTCCGAATGTTAAACTTTGAACAGTGTTGTCATTTAATTCAATATCATTTATATTATTACTACTGGAATTTTCATTTCTTAGAAATCCTACATTTTCACTTCCAGTTACAAGTATATTTAAATTTTTCACATTTGCAATTGGGTTTGTAGTTCCATATTTTTGTGAAGAGCCATTTGCTACAACTGCAGACGTATTCCCATTCTTATTGGCATTATTCCCATGATTATTAATACTGCTTCCAGTAGCTGACATTCCTTTACTAATTGACACTCCGACATTATTATTTCCTGCTACAGTAATAGTTTTTCCTTTACCGTCAACAGTTGCTTCGTTATAGTAATCATCACCTTTAAAAGTCATATGAACAACACCGTTTGTTGGAGATGAACCATCTTCATCTTTATAATAATCCGTAGTCCCATCAAAAATATTGCTCATTCTAAATCCATAGTTATTACTTCCATTGACATTGATAGTTCCAAGTTCAACATCAACTTTAAGTAGTCCGTTCATATATTTACCAAAATCTATTCCTACACTTTTTTGGGAATTTATATTAATAACCCCGTCATTTATAACTTTATCTTGCACTTTATCGGTATCATTGGAACGCTCTATATCTATCATCATTCCAACTAAGTTATAACCATCGACTAAATTTAAATTTCCTTTATTTAGTAATGTAGAATTAGAACTTGCAATTTTCCATTCACTTGTATCAGCATTTATAGTTGATTCTTTATCAATATTATAAAGTTGCAGTTCTAATCCGGCTAATGTACTGATACCGTCACTGCTTGCTCCATGTAAATTTACATCAGCATTGATAGTAGCCGTTCTATGCTGTTCAACTCCAGTTCCATCGCTCCATCCCCATAACGGCTTTCCACCAACTCCAGCTGGATTTAAGCTATAAAATAGTTTTGTACCATTGCTAATGGTACCTCCACCACTAATAGAATCACTAGGACTTGTTACGTTATTGTGAAGCTCATATTTTCCAGTAATACTAGTATCGTGATCTCTTGTATCACTAATAAAAGCTACTACATAATCATCTCCACTTTCTCCTGAACTTCTAGTAATATGTTGATTTGCAACGGTACCGCTATTTAAATTATAAGTACCTGTTTAGCAAAAGATTTTAATTCCTTCTTTAAATTCTCTAAATTATTACTCAAATCTATGTTCCTGTATGATAAAATTTAAAAATTTTAATATTATCATACTCTCCTTTCTTAAAATTTATTTGAATTATAATAAATATTACTTTT
>RBWB01583094.1_pt1 | contig 12849 bp, 14 predicted proteins | sample 2014201 | NCBI WGS metagenome assembly RBWB01 (sample SAMN10133834, study PRJNA383868) | Human oral metagenome, whole genome shotgun sequencing project. | isolation source: supragingival plaque isolated from 88 juvenile twins | host: Homo sapiens | place: Australia
AAGGATGCGCTATTACTTCAGCATAGCGTGTTACATGAGCCTCTGGATACTGTTCATTATTACTAGCAAACTCTCTGACCTTCTCAATGATGGTAGAGACTTGTAAGTTAGGTGAGTAGATACCAGCTTCAGTTACACGGTTAGGGATGGCATATTTGTACCAATCAGGTAGAATGATGAATTCAGTAGACTTGAAAATATCGGGGTATACCTTCTTCCATTCTTCTTCAGGATGTGCACTATTAGCTAGGATGTATTTCTTGAGTGCTTCTTTGATGGCATCAATGTTATCACCTGCTTCACCGTAGATGAGTACATCCCAATAAGTCTCTACTGTCTTATCAGGGTCAAAGGGATTATGCCATGGAAACATCAATGATTTTAGAATAGTCTCTGGCTTATCATCTTTAGCTTCTTGTATCTCTTGGATACGAATAGGTACAGTACGTGCTTTTAGGAGTGACTCTACTTTAGACTGCTGTCCGAAGAACTGGTCTATACCTTTAATAGGAGGCACTACTGTGAGTTCAAAGTCATCGTAACCACTACGGAATGCTGAGTCTGAGAACCAAACGTATACGTGAGTCTCTTCAGCTTCACCTAGTACTCGCCAAGAGAGCCATTCTGGCATCCAGATATTAGCGTCTTTAGTGATAGGTCCTGATTTGAAATCAGCAGCTTGAGTCTGGAATTGAGTAATCAGCTCATTGAGTAACTCATGAGCAAATATCTCTTTTGCTTTATTGACAGAGTGAGTATAAGTCCAGTTTACTACGGTGAGGATTTTGTCTCTGAGCTCATTAGTGAGTTCAATGTATTCATTGTCCTTACGTGTAGTAAAGGTGTGTAATACAAGACGGTCTGTATCTAGATTAGGTGTAGTAGAGTCATCTTCACGAAAATAGATACCTCTGTCTTTAGCATAAGTCATAGCCCAAGCTGAGAGCTCACCTATTGGGTTTACTATATCTTTAGTATTCAATGCTAATAGGTTATTACTAGCAAATGCTTTAATGATAATCATGTTGGTAGATTCCTTTATAAAGGGTCAATAAATTCAGCAAATCATACGAAGTCTGCATGCTCTTTAATATAAAGTAGAGTATGGTAATTTTAATATGTTTTTACAGAAACAGGAAAGGAAATGCAAACCATGATATTACTAACTGCAAAAGCAGTGACTAAGTTCGTTTGGAACTTTACTTGGGTGTTCTTCTTTGGCAAAGTAGCGGTCAAAGACGCTATGGTTACCAATCGTAAAGCTACTCTTTTGTTCTTCTGCTTTATTGGTAGTGTGTTCTACAGTGCAATGATGACTGAGTATGCAGTAAGTCATTTTAGAAAGCATCACAAACTAGTAGAGGAGATGAGAGCTTTGGGTTGTATTAAAGAGCCATCTAAAGACCCTCTGCGTAAAATTGATAAAGCAGTAGGTGCTGTAGTAGCTAGTGATGCTGCTAGTGTAGTAGTGACTGTTGAAGAAGAGAAACCTAAGGCTGCTAAGAGTAAGAAGAAAGTAGCTAATGACGGAGTATCTAAGTGATAATTACTTTGATATCAACCGTTAAAGAGGTATTTTAGAAATGTCACACATTGTGTTGTATACAGATGGTGGTAGCCGTGGTAATCCTGGTGCTGCAGGTAGTGGATTACACGGCTATGAGTTTAGCTTAGAGAAACCTAAGCAAGGTACTGGTAATGATAAATACATTCTGACGCAGTCAGGGTATCTGACTGCTGAAGAAGTAGCTAACGCACACGCTATTAAGAGTTTCAAAAATAGAAAAGAGCTATTAGAGCTTATTGATAGAGAAAGTCCTTATCTACCAGTAGACGTTACTGTAGAGCATTACTTTGATGCTATCTATTCATTCGGTAGACTAGCTAGTAATAATGAAGCTGAGCTACAAGCTGCTATTTGTGGTTTGAGACTAGCTATTGATAGAAAGGCTGAATCATTACTGCTGTATACTGATTCGGAGTATGTAGTAAAAGGTGTAAATGAGTATCGAGAGACTTGGATAGCTCGTGGTTTTATCAAGAGTGATGGTCAACCTATACGCAATGTAGAACTGTGGCGAGAATTGTTTAGCTTATACACTACACTCAATGGACAAGCTAAAGTGTCTATCCAATGGATTAAAGGACATGAAGGTCACTTGGGTAATGAGACAGCAGACAAGCTCGCTACTATTGCTTTGAGTATAGCAGCTAGTAAGACTATTATAACTGGTAATGATAGCTACAAGTGTACTGTATCTGATGCTAAAGGTTATTGGAAAGATGATTACGACAGACCTGATTTGTTGTTTAATCGTTATATCCTGACTATGGCTAGTGAAAATACACATCGTAATGCTTATTTTACCTACAACTCTAAAGAACCTTTATTGTTCTTAGGTAAGAAGTTCAGTGATTGTGGTTTCTGCTTAGTAGAATACAATGATGAATTTCAACCTGAAATAGCTGAAGTAATTGAAGAGACTATTACTCGTCAAGCTGAGTCTGTAGACAAACTACCAGTAATGTTTGCAGTAGACACTAATGAGCTGATTAACAAGAAGCTATTACGTGACTATGCTCTAGTAGGTAAAGAGTGTTTGACTGATGCAGGTTCTCCTAAGCATGAGCTTTGGACTGCTGATAGAGCTAAGGATAGAAAACAGATTACTCATCTACTACAACCACCTCATCTATCTTACAAGGTATTAGAAGTAAGAGATGCTCTAGCTGAGTTCTTTGCTGGTTTTGTAGAAGGTAATAGGGATTACGTACGTACTGATTTGACTAGTTTGTTTTACAATGAAAAGAATGAATTACTCAAAGAAGTAAAGGTAGGTACTAATAAAGTCAAAGTAGTAGCTAATTTCGATAGTACACTAGAAGCTGGTATACTAGAGACTGAGGTTATATTACTACTAGGACAAGACCTACCAGATAGAAATACGTTAAAGAGACTAGAGAAGAAGAACACTACTCTGACTCTCTTGACTAAAGCTGAAGCTGCTGGTGTCTTCAGCTATGCGGTAATGCTAGATAGTGACCAAGGACGTGTATTGTCTACTGGTTATTACTCTAGTGTCCGTATACTCTCTGCCAGCGAATTACAAAAATCTTTGACTCGAGGTAAGTAAAAAATGAAAAAATGGTTTAAGAAGGGTATTGCATTTTGTACATTACCCGTAGTGAAGTATACGTTATCCGATAGGATGAAGCGTGTGATTGTAATAGGTAGCTTGTACGGTAAAGTACGTAATAAGAAAGATATCAGTGATGCCACTATTCATCGATTGAATACAGTGTTTATGTTGATAGCTGAGAAAGAGCGTGAGAATGCACTACTAGCTCCTGTACACATGCAGAGTCTTATTTGGGGAGGTGAAGTAGTAGAACTAGTAGAGAAAGCTCGTCAAGGTGATGAAGCTAGTTTTGCTAGTCTATTGGAGAAAGTACCGGATTGCTTACGCTACGGTAGACTACGTACTGATTTAGAACGATTCGTACGTGAATATACTACTATTAAACAGCCAGCTTAACAGAGATGCAACCAACTTAATAAGCTGTAGACGGCATAGCCTAGGGTAGAGGATAAAACCTCTACCCTAGTCGTATGCTGCGTAGCTAAATTATCTTATTTCTTCTTGAGACTAGTAGACTTGTCTAATGTGGCAATAGCTGCTTCTAGTCGATTCAAGAACGTAGAAGTACGATAGAACACTACAGAGTAGAATTCTAGTTCTGAAGCTATTTGGAAACTACCTTCAGACAGCGATGCTAATACCTCAGGTGAAGTAGCATCGAAACCATTACGCTTACTAGTCTCTAGTACTTTCTCTAAAAGAGATTGTACATGCTTAGACTGTTTGAGTAGCTCAGTACGATCAATTTTGTTAATAGCTTTAGTCAAGCCGTGTGCACGATTGATTACTTCATGCCAGTCAGCATTTCTATCTAAGAGCTTAGAGTACTTGAGTTTGTCATTATTGGTAGTACCAAAACAGCTACCAATTGCTTTATAACGTACTTCACGCTCATCTTGCATCTTACGCCAGCGATTATCATGGCGAGCTGTATCATTACGCATAGAGGCGTTAGTAATAATCTTAGCTACCCACTTAGTAAACTCTTCTAGATTAGTTGCTATACCTTGTGCGTATTCGATAGCATCTTCTAAGATAGCAATATAAGTGAGATACTTAGTTTGCATACCTTCAGGTACTGGTAGCATGAGGTCAGCTAAATTGATGTAAGTGATTTGCTCTACACGATTGAGTAAGACTGCTTCTTTTACTGTAAGAGCCATTACTGTCTCTTTAGGTTTGATGGTATTGACTAGAGCTTGAAAACCATTGACTAATGAAGGCATAGTGGTTTTCAATAGCTCTGATACACCTTCTTGTGCAATATGTGGTACAGACAAGATAGCTGCTTCTTTAGCCATTTCCATGTCTTTTTTAGCATGTTCAGTCTCTTCATTAGTTGGGTCTTCTTCAGCTTCAGGCGGATTATTCTCGTCTACCATTTCAGATTGTTCTTCACCTGACTCTGTCTCACCTGACTCTGTCTCATCAGTAGACTCTGACTCCTCAGGAGCTGAGTCTGAACCCAAGCTAGTGGCTTCAGCCGGTTGGTCTTTAATCTTATCAGCTGCTTGTTTCTTAGCTTCAATGATAGCTGCATCAGCTTCTTTCTCTTTCTCATTCTGAGCTACGTCTTCTTCGTATTCACGATAGTATTGCATGCCTTTCTCAGAGAGTGCAATTACTTCATGCTCATCTATATCTGCTAAGCCTTGATTGATTAAGCCATTGACTTTGTCATTAGGCAAAATCTCTTTCTTAGTAGGTCCTTTTTGAAACAGGAGTAAACCATTATTGAATTCATCTCCTGATAATACTACATTTTTCATGTTTAGTCTTCTTTCTTAATTGCAATTAAAAAATAAAAGGAATGGAAATATACTGCTAGCTAGACAGCATATTGGCTAGAATCCAGTAGTTAGCTGGACTATAGGAAAAAATATACACAATTAGTACTTTATCTGATTGTTGCAAATAGGAGTAAAATATATCATGTTTAAACCTTTATTAGCTGCTACCGTAAAGGATTTGGATACTATTACTTATCCAGTATATGCTAGTGTCAAGTTAGACGGTGTAAGAGCTATTGCTAAAGATGGTGAGATTAGGAGTAGGAGTAATAAACCTATTGCTAATAAGCGAGTACAAGAGTTGTTAAGTGCTGTAAGTACTCTAGGGTTAGATGGTGAGTTGATTGTAGGTAATGCTTGTAGTGAGGATTGCTTTAGGCACACTACTAGTGTAGTGACTAGTCATGATGCTGATGTAAAAGGATTACGTTTCTTTGTTTTTGATGTAATAAATGAAAAGGATTTTAGTACTCGACTCGAGACTCTGAAACTGATTAGTACATTAGGTGACTTTAAAAAGCATTGTGTATTAGTAGAACAAGTACTACTGAATAATAAAGAAGAAGTACTAGACTTTGAGCGTGTAGCTGTAGAGTCTGGGTTTGAAGGAGTCATGCTACGTAGTGTAGATGGTAAATATAAGTACGGTAGGAGTACTGAAAAAGAAGGTATATTGCTGAAGCTCAAGAGATTTGCTGATGATGAAGCTGAGGTACTGGATAGCATTTGTAGATACGTCAATCAGAATGAAGCTTTTGTAAATGAGCTAGGACATACTGCGCGTTCTACTATTAAGGATAATTTAGTAGCTACTGATAGCTTAGGTGCTTTAGTCTGTCGTACTAAGGATGGTATCTTATTCAATATCGGTACTGGCTTTACTGAAGAAGAGAGAATAGAGCTTTGGAAGAATAGAGACTCTTTAGTGGGTAAATTAGCTAAGTATAAACATTTCCCTGTCGGAGCATTAACTGCTCCCAGATTTCCTGTGTTTTTAGGTTTTAGAAGTCTTGATGATTTAGAAAGTGAGTGATTTAAAATGGCTTTGATTAAAAGACGAGCTGATGCTTTATTGAAACCTGCTCAAGCTGTAAAGTTGAGTATCAATGTAGGTTGTTTATTGGATATTCCTACTGGTAAGTATTATCGTGGTATTCATGGTGAAAGTATCCTGAATGGTGGTTTGGCTCATTTTACCGGTATGGCTGGTAAGCCTAATAACTTTAAGTCTACTATCATGCATTACGAAGTAGCTGTGGCTCAGTATCGTATCGCTACTAGCTTTATTAATAGCTACGATAGTGAAATGACCATGAACGAGCAACGTTTAATTGATGTTGCTAATAATGTACGCAGACTACACTGGGATAGTCCTACTGATGTAGTATTAGAAGGTGAATGGAGTAAGACTGATAAGAGTGTGTATAATGGTAACAAATGGTTTGATACTGTACGTACACACTGTAAAGATAAAGTAGAGAAGAGTAATGATTGGTTAGTGAAGACTCCTTTTGTAGATAGAGATGGTAAACCTCTGATGAGTCTATTACCTACTTTTCAGCAATGTGATAGTCTTAGTGATTTAAGTACAGATGGTGTAGAGCGCATGCAGGATAATGCTGAAATTGGTGAGAGTGGTCAAAACACTGTAGCCATGAAGCTTAGTCAGCATAAAACACAGATGTTGATGGAATTACCTGCTCTAGCAGCTGGTAGTAATACTTACTTCTACGTAACAGCTCACGTAGGTGATGTAATTCAAATTGACCCAGGTAAACCTGTAGCTAAAGTATTAGCTGATTTACCACAAGGTACTAAATTGAAGAATGTACCTAATAAGTTTCTGTATCAGCCTAATACTCTGTGGTATGCTAAGAATACTAAGACTCTGATTAACCAAGGTACTAAAGAGCCTGAGTTTCCACGTGATGAGAATGATGATAAGCGTGGTGATACTGACTTGCGTTTGATTAGCTTGTCTAATATCCGTAATAAGGAAGGTATTACTGGCTTTGAGTTGCAGATTATTGTATCACAGACGTTAGGTGTATTACCTAGTCTTACTGAGTTTTATTACTTAAAAGAGAGTAATAGATTTGGTCTAGTAGGTAGTGTACAGAACTATGCTTTCTGTTTATTACCTGATGTAAAAATGACTCGTAAGACTGTGCGTCAGGTATTAAATACTAATCGTAGAGCACAGCGTGCTGCTAATATCTTAGCTGAGCTATGCCAAATGCAAGAGTATTGGTTTCATCTAGAGAAAGTAATGATTAAGCCTGAAGAGCTCTACGAGAAAGTAGCTATGGCTGGTTATGACTGGGATATGATTCTGTCTAAGACTCGTGGTTGGTGGGCATTAGAAGAAGATGATAGACCTATTGGTTTATTCTTGTCGACTATGGATTTGATTCACATGGCTAATGGTAATTATCATCCTTATTGGTTGGAAGAAGATAAGAAAACTATTAAGGCTGAGTATAAGCATCTAGTACCTGTATTAGGTGGTTTTTAATTCTTTTTGATAAATAGAGAAAGTGAGTAGTACTAAAATGAATGAACGTTTGATTGACTCTAATGTATTTGCTAGAGAGACTGTTAAGCCTACGCCTGTAGCGCCTTATCTAATCGATTGGGTAGTAGCTGAGGCTGACAAGAAGGGGTTTAATGGTAGCGTATTGAAAGCTACTATTGATAGCATGCCTAGATTGAGTAATGTATTTGTAGATGAGTACAGTCAGGTATATTTGATTAACTCTGCTCTTCGTCGTATCTTGCAACGTAGTAATGTTAATACCATGGATGTACGCATGATGGTAGTGGATACTGAAGAAGTAGAGCAATGGAAAGACTTAATTAGCCTGAAAGTATTACCTTTCATGGCACAGCATTGTCAGTAAAGCATTAGACTCAGAGCTAGCCCTACCTGTAATAGGGTAGGGCTAGTCCTATGACCTATTGGGTTTTTGTCTTTTGTTTTGTAAAGAGGATAGTAGAAAATGGCTAAGAATAGAAAAGCTGCTCAGGACTTTATCTTGAAATACGTAGAGAAGTTATTACCAGGTGGGCAGAATGCTAAGATGTACGAAGATTACTTTGCTAGCATGTCTGATAAAGAATTTGATGCTTGGATTAGTAGATTAGGTAGTGGTGAAGAGATACTAGCTGTAGTAGTACCACCCATGTCTGATATTAAGATGGATGTAGCTAGGAATTTGAAACTAGCTAAAGAGCTAGGACATGAGTTCTTTCAGCGTGTATGGCTAGTAGCACCTGATGGTAGTAAATATCTTACACCTAAGAAACACTTGGTGTATAAGCTACCTATTAGACGACAAGCTCAGTTATTGATTAAGAAAATCAGTATACCTAAGGATAACAATACCATTGATTATCGTACTGGTCAGCCTACCGGCGATAGTAAAGGTGGTAAAGTATCTTACATGGAATTGCAGATGCTGTCAGCACAAGGCTTGGATAATACTGTAACAGAGCTGATTAAATATCGAGGTGGCGACGTACAAGGTTTTCGAGCTATGAATACTGTAATAGGGCGTACTGGTAGAGTGTCACAGGCTGAGATAGAGCCTTATGCTGGTGGTGTAAAATCTACTCAAGTACTGAGAGCTTATTTAACAGCAGCACATTTAGAAAGTGATTTACAGCCATGACTTACATTGAGATAGTAGAAGTATTCAAAGAGGTGTGGAATAAAGAGACAGGTCTGATTAAACTGTCTGAGACTAATGCTCAGCTACTGGAGAATGTAGATGCATTAGTGGATAGATTTAATCCATTAGCTGTAGCTACTACTAGTGGTAGCATGAGTGTATTTAGTGCTTACAATAATAGACCTGAGTTGAGAGCTTTTATTGACCGAGTCTATGCTGCTTTTAGATTTAGAATAGGTAGTGAGCTATACGAGAGTGTATTAGTAGAGCTAGCTACTATTTTAGATATTTTACCTAAGAATAGAGCAGCTTGTGGTGTTAGTCAAGACTTATTGACTAATAGACTCTCTGCTAGAGAATTCGTAGATGTATTACGTAATAATCATGCTGTAGTAGTGACCGTATTAGCTAGCTTAGCACTGGATAAGAGTAATTACGTAGTAGGTGAGAGTCGATGAATACTAGTCACGTATTTGTTGATTTAGATAGTGTACTGGATACTCGTTTAGGTGTATTGCTAGCTGAAGGTAAGATAGACAATCCTTACGAGTATCTGACTAGCTTTGAGTATTACACACGCGGTGATAATGCTTTAGCTGGTATGTCAGTAGAAGAATTTGAAGAGCTATTTAAGAATAGAGACAAGAGTGCTCTAGTAAACAGTGTAGCTACTTTGATGTGTTTACAGCTAAGTAGATTTATCGCTGAGAGAGTATTTGTAGATGTAGAAGCTCCAGCTACGCCAGAGCGTGTGAAATTGACAGTCAATGTCTATCCTTACGTATTGACTGAGGAAGAGATGAGATTGATTGAGTCTGCATTAATAGCACATACTGGTGAATTAGTAGAAGTAGAATGTGTAAACATGTTACCTAGTTTTCTTACACCAATGTATTTAAAGAATAGATACGATTTAGTCGTAATGTACGATTATGCTAGTTGGTTAGAGTCACAGCAGGATAACTTTGAGAAAGTGCAGATACCAGAAATTGACTTACTGATACCTGCACTAGCGTTTAGGACTATTACTGCTGAAGATGCTGAATATATTCAGTCTGAAGGTATTAGTCCTTTTGATGCATTAGAGTTGATGCATAGTGGTTTGATAGGCATGACTGCTTGTGATGTAAAATACTGGTGTGCAGTACCTATTGATGCTAGTATACTAGCTAAAGCTACTCAACCTCCTCAGACTGCATGATTTCATCGTAGGTAATGTCACGTGGTGATACCTCTAGCATATTAGCTGTGATATTAGCACTAGCTACTACATCATCAGGTATTACGATAGCGTCATCTACTTCAGAGTAGCCTTCAGGGTCATGTTCAATGATTTCAGGATTCAAAGGTATATTACCCATGAGACGAGCTAGAATAGCTTTGACTTCATTATCACCTGCTAGCTGCTCTTCTTCTTTCTTCATCTTGTCTTTAGCTATTACTTGTTTATCCATGGAGTCTAGAAGCTTAGTAAGAGCTTCTACAGACTCAGGGTCTGTGTCTAGACGCATCAGCATTTTGTCTGCTAGCTTACGACGTATAGCTTGTGTATAGTTAAAGACTTCAGACTCTGACATTTCAGTCAGGTCTAATACAGGTAGTTTTGGTTGTTGTGGTTCATCGAATTGAATCTCATCCATGATAGTGGTATCCTTTCTTAGTATTCAGCAGTATTGGAGTAGAAAGCTAGTAAAAATAAAAACTATATTATTTTACTGGTCTGGTACTGCTGAGTAGTTCTTTTAATAGAGTGAGTATTTAAATGTTAAAGCAGTTTTACACTAAAGTGACTAGCACTATTACGCAATGGTTTGCGGATAAAGCTCGCTCTATTAAAGAGCGGTACGAGATTAGTCAGTTCGCATATAGGCTGCGCAGACTGGGCTATGCCTGGTCTGTGCGTGTCCTAGGAGCACCTGACTTTGCTTGTTACGGGTATATACCTGATAGACAAGAGAAGATACAACGTTACATTAGTCTGTACGATAAGACGTTGTTTAGAGGGCATTGGTTCTTTAGCATAGCTGATAAACAAGAAGAGATGAATGTGAGAAGCAATAATCTATTTGAGTTTGTAGAGGCTTTGCAAGACATCAATGAATTGTGCAGATTGGATAAGTTTCCTACTGCGGATATTTTGTTAAGGAGTAAGCATGAAGTAGAGTTCTTTAACTATTTGAAGACTCGTGAGAGTAACGATGGTAGTGTTTGGTTTATTGATTTAGACAAGACACTAGCTATCATGGAAGCGGTTCTGTTGAATCTGATTGAGTATCGTCAGAAGTTAGTAGAAGAGAATCGTATCAAGTACCAGAGACGTATTGAATCGTTGGACTTGTTATTTGAGGAAGCTGAGTATATCCTCAGACGACTAGTCTTATACTGGTGATTAGGAAAATTGTACAACATCTAATTTTAAAGGAATTCTTAGATGCACAATTACGATGAAAGAACGGACAAGATTGGCGAGATGCTAGAGTCCGAAGACAAACAAATGAGTAGCATCCCTCCTAGAATGGAGAATGTATTATCTAGACTATTCAGACGCATCCTGATGATGGAACGCATGAATAAGCTGATGTGGAATAGCTACATGCAGAGCTATGTTCGCATGGTAGAAAATAATACCAAGAAAGTCAGTGTCCATGGTAATACTACTAAGGCATTAGCTAAGACAGACTTTACTTGGAATAATTTTACACAAGCTATTCGCTTCTTACAGACTAAGAAGCTGCGCATCATTATTGAGCGTACTGATTTTCAAGGTAGAGTCACTACGGTAGAGGAGACTGTGGAATTTAACAAACCACCAGTCTATTCTGAGGAAGATGAAAACAAAGAAACTCAGGAAGCTGAAGAAGCCAAATACCGTGGCATTGAATAACACATTTTACTTTAAGGAATAGAACATGTCTATTAAAGACGCATTGCAAAAAGCTGGTATCCAGCTCAAAGAAAAACCTAAGTCTCGTCCTGTACGTAAACCTAAAGAACGTACAGTACGTACTGATAAATTGCCTAATCCATTGAATGTGGGTAAGACACATTTGAATCTACAGACTAGTAGTGAAGACCGTCTGTCACGTGTACTGAGCATGGGTTTAATCAGCTTCAATTATCCACGTTTGGGTAAGTTCTCTACATTGACACATTGGCTGCTGTTTGTGGGTTTTGGTAAAGGTCATCCTAGCTATCGTGATTTGAATAAAACTAAAATGCGTGAGCTGCTAGCTCGTCGTGTGATTGATTACGATGACCCTCTGATTAAGCAAGCTATGCTGGATGGTTATCGTGCTATTGCTAATGAGCACAAATGGATTGAAGAAGCTTTGGTAGCTAATACTTTACGTTTTGAGTGCTACTCGGTACGTACTGTAGAAGGCGTACAGGTACCTCATTATCATCCTGATAGCCGTACTCGTGTATGGGCTGTAGAAGAGCTAGCACGTGAGTTGAAAGCTAAAGCAGCTGGTAAGCAGTACAAAGCTTTAGTAGGTGACTACTCATGGCTGGGTGAGAGCTTAGTAGAGATGATGGAAGAAGTAGTGAAGGATGCCCCTGCAGAGGAAGTAAAAGTTACTACTGAGGAGCAATCTACTGAGAATACTCATGCTGAAGACAAGCCTTTTGTACCGCGTGTAAAAGACAAAGACTTTACTGCTGGTAGTGAAATAGATGAAGTCGGCTTTAGCATGGAAGAATATAGCTCTGAAGAAACTGCTGAAAAATTGGCAGATGATTTAGTAAATGCAGCTATTGATAAAGTAACTGCTGCTGTAGCTGAGGTACTGACTGAACCTGTAGTAGAAACTACAGAGTCTGTAGTATCCAACGATACAGTGGCGTCTAACGACGCTGGGACGTCTAGCGACGTAGTAGACCCTGCTGACATTGAAGTAGACGACTTCTTCCATGAAGATGGTACTCCAATTAAAGCTGCTGACTTCTTCCCAGAACCTGAAGCACCTACTACTCTGTAGCACTAATCTTAAGTTTGTTAAACAATATTGGACACATCCTTAGTGGTGTGTCCTTTTTTAATCTAAAGGAAAATTTGAAATGACACGTACTATCTATTGCATCATGCTGATGCTTGTAATGATTTTAAAAGTAGCTCATGCCGCCCCCTCTAACTACACTCCCGTAGTGACTCGAGCACAAGCTACTGCTCGCCCTGCTATTACCGTAGGAGCTCGGCAAGGTGTACTAAAAGAAGTATTGACCCACGTATACGAGGAAGCTCACAAT
>RBWB01583101.1_pt1 | contig 12816 bp, 9 predicted proteins | sample 2014201 | NCBI WGS metagenome assembly RBWB01 (sample SAMN10133834, study PRJNA383868) | Human oral metagenome, whole genome shotgun sequencing project. | isolation source: supragingival plaque isolated from 88 juvenile twins | host: Homo sapiens | place: Australia
TCTTACCTAAGGATAAGTTATACGCTAAACGAGCGACTTCTTTTACACCTTTGCCAGTAGCTTTAGCGATAGAGACGAGCTGATCACCCAGCTCTTTAGCTGCTTCTTTGCGGTTCTCTGCTTTCTGTAGCTTGAGTTGATCCTGTTTATCGAACCGCTCTTCTTGAGCACGCGCTAAATCAGCGTCATCCACTTTACCGATACTGGCAGAGTGCTTACTGTTATTAGCTGCTTCTTTAAACGCCTCGTGTGCACGTGCTCTATCTAATACAGACTCCACAGTCAACTCATCAGGCTCATGTGTCAGTGGTACACGTCTGGCATTAGGGGAAGTTAAGATCGAATGTTCTTTCTCGTAGATATGGCTAGTATCCCCACTAAACATGACATCACTTACCGGTACTTCGGTATCGACATCATGTTCAGTCGGGAAATCCACATCCACGGTATCCTTATTGAATAATTCAAATCCCATGGTTTAATATCCTTAGTCTTTGTTTACAGTATCAGCGATGGCATCCACGACATCTTCTACTGCGTCAGCCACATTGTCTTCTTGAGTGTTTTGCTGATAGTTTCCTTCCCGTTGGTCAGGATGATAGTTAAAGAGTACATCTTGGTTTTCAACTGCTTCGCTAGAAGTGAACAAGTTGATGATCTTCACGATGCCTTCTGCGTTGTTGTTGAAACACTCAATCTCTTGGCTATTCAAGTACTGATCGATACCGAACAAAGAGAATGGGAACGGCAAAGCAGAGAGACGAACATGCGTCAGTGTCGGATGCTTCATGGTGTTAAACGCATCGTAGAGGCGACGAGTCAAGTCTGTTGCATAGCGCACATCGAACAGAACGGATTCATTCAGTTCACTGATGAACGAGCGATGTTCACGAGCGAATGAAGCATCGTATTCTTCCGAGCTATTGGCATCGGCGATGTGGCGTTGGCTAGAAAGAACCAATACTGATGCAATCGCCAATGAAATGGCTTTAGAACGATCCTCAGCAGAGAACGAAGTATTCGCGATATCGCGTATAGTAGCTTGTATAGACATGTTTACATTTCCTTTATTAAGAGAGGTCAAGAAGAGGCAGTGGTACGCAAGTCATGCGCAGCCACGAATAATGGGTTGGATGAAAGTGCTTCCAGTTGTTCGTATAGTTCAGTCTGTGCGAGTAATCGTCTCTTACTCGGTACGACTAAATCTACCAGATAACCGAATGCTGAAATATAGTGCTTATAGTTAGACAAGATATCATCTAGCTCTTTAATGTCATTACGGATACGTTCACCGACAGATCGGTTAATGGTTTCATCTTTCAGCATACTGACCATATCGTTACGGATACGGGTAAAACGATTGACATCATGATCGTATACACCATCGGATGTATTCGAGTAAGCTAACAATATAGCCAAGAACTTGTGGAATCGTGTTTTGTACTGCCCTGATGTTTCAGGCAATAGTAAAGTAAAGAAACCATAAGTGAATAACTTCAACTCGTATCCGATGAAGTTAGCTAACCCACGATAGCGACTACCATACGTGCGATTTAGGATATCCAGTCCTTCGGCTAAGTAAGTACCGGCGCCCATGCGCACAGCGAACTTATCGGCTAGATGTTCACTGTTGATCTTATCGTATTCAGTGTGTTTCGTAATCGAACGATCATCACGTAGCTTATTAACCACGATAGCTTCCACGATGACCTTCTTATCTTTAGAAGCTAAATCTTCACTCACTTTAGTCGTGGTAGAACTATAGCCATTCCATTCTTTCAGGATGAGCTTGATCTCTTCTGTATTCTCAGTATTCGTAATCTTATTCAGTGTATTGAGTAGTGGTAAGTTGGCACTGTACTGATGTGCCGATAAGGCAAAGTAAGAGAATGCATGCCCTACTTCGTGCATTGTAATAGCGGCTAATACTTCATCCCGATAATCCATATCGAAGATCATGTACGGATCGATGTATAGCTGCACCACTAACTTACTGAAATCACCACCTACCTTGAAGTTCTTCAAATCGATACTGGCTTCTATCTTACCTTGTTTCTTACGCACTTCACCTGCACTGTAGAAGCCTTTTGCATCATTGTGTTCTTTTAAGAGTACATGGTTCCTATTCAAATCAGGCGGCATCATGGCGAATAGTGGTGCGTTCTTGACGATCTCCATCCGTATACCAGTGTGCTTGAATATCGCATCGGTAATCATCTTCAATCCTACTGTATCGCTATAGACTGTACGGACATTATCCTTATCTCTTAAATAACGATAAGCAGCACTTAGATCCTTCATCAGATCCGATGTATAGAGATGGACATTGGATTCATTGACCATCTCGTTAGAGATCTCTAAATCGAATAACTTCATCTTCCTTCTTTCTAGATTATAAAGTAGATCATTTACAACAGAGTAGACTATTTAACGACGCAAAATACCTTGTGTTAAATATATCGACTAGGCTTGGTTTTCATAGCCTTACCATAGAGAGGACAGACGCAACATGGAACAAAAAGTAGTCGGCAGTATTTGCCGTAATGTGGTTTATTTACCACCACCTAAAGACGTGGACTTTGACTTACACTTAGCCAAAGTTATCGAAGTGTTAGAAGACGGTACTACTAGGCCTGCTGTTAAGTTATACAAAGACTATAAGCGTACATTCTGGGTATGCAATAGAGACCACAGACACCACAAGCAAAAGAAAGAGCGTGTACCAGTGGATTGGTGTCAAGAGATCAAGTGTTCGCAGATGAACTTGAGGAAAGAAGCAGCTCAAGCACTGGGCTATAAGCCACAATTCGTAAAATGGGAAGAATGGGAAGACATCGTCAGAGGCCCTTATACTTACGGTTCTGACTTATCGAGTGCCTCTGAACTGAAATTTAGATACAATAACCGTAAGGAAGCACAAGGCATCCAGTTAGGTGGTACAGTCGCTGCATTTGACGTAGAGACTAACATTCGAGATCGAAATAGATGGGAATGGATAGAAATAGCTTCTTTAACTTATAAAGACAAAGTCATTACAGCCATCGATAAGCATTTCTTACAAGAGAAGTATCCGAACATGTCGATAGAAGACATGTATAAGCGTTTGTATCAGGCAGATGATGTCTATCTTAACGAGATCAACCAAGAGCGCAAGATACAGCAAGAGTTCGTGATCTGCGACAGTGAGATAGAAGTATTACAGACAGTCTTCGCTAAAGCACATGAATGGATGCCTGATTTCATCGTGGCATGGAACATGGACTACGATATTAACCGTACGATAGAAGCATGCCAACGTGCGGATTATCCAATCGAGGATTTGTTATCCCATCCTACTGTACCTAAGCCATTTAGGATGTTTAAATACTACCCTGGCCGTGATTCGATGATCACTAAGAAAGGCACATGGCGTAATCTCTCTAACTTCGAGAAATGGCCACAAGTAACAGTAGCGGCTTCATTTACCTTCGTAGACAGCATGTGTTACTATTACGGTAATAGGAAGCACAAAGGTAAAGAACCATCTTACTCTTTAGATGCTATCTTGACTAAAGAGTTTCCTGATACTGTACGTGAGAATGCCTCTCCTAAGGAAATAGAGAAAGCCAGACACAACGCACTGATCCGTAAGTTAAAGTTCGAAGAGACAAATACACTGGTAGGTACAGTAGACTGGCACATCCAGATGCAGTCTAAGTATCCATTCGAATATGTTATCTACAACAAGTTCGACTGTATCGCATTAGAGTATCTCGATGAACAAACCATGGATATTTCATTCAGTTTGGTATCAGACTGCGAGACATGCGAATATAAGGACTACGAGTCTGAGCCTAGACGACTCGCCTGTGATATGCATTGGATTAACTTGGAAGATGGCTATGCCTACGGTACAGGTGGTAAGAACAATGAGATCGAGTTAGATAAGCGTTTAATAGGGCGAGATGACTGGATCGTAACACTTAGGGCTGATTTGTTGGTAAAACAAGGTAAGAACCACTTTAAAGATGCCCGTAAGTTAATTACCTTTATTTTCCGTGAGAACGCAGATATAGACGTAACATCGTCTTATCCTAAGTCCAATAGTACACTGAATACATCACGTGAGACTTTAGTAAAAGAACTCATCAGCATCGAAGGTGTCAGTGAGAGAGATAGACGTGATTGTGGGATTAACTTATCCGGTGGATTCGTGAATGCCATGGAGATAAGCAAACGACTGTATAGTGCACCTGATGTATACCAAGTATTGGATTACTACGATGAAGATGTAATGGCTACAACAGACTAACTAAAGGCGTTAGCCTATACGAGTATTTAACATGGTTAAACATCGAGTAAAAAAGAAGATGGCAGACATAACCTTAGCCTACCTACTCCCTGTAATAGGGGTAGGTAGGTGTAAGGTATAGTACCGTAATTTACTCAGGAGTAGCACGCTTACGGGTACGTACTATCCTTTTCGACTTCTTTTCTTCTTCTGCCTTTTTCTTCTTATCGGCATTAGCCTTGTCTTTCTCTTCTTTCAGCATGGTAGCTGTCAGAGTCAAGACGTAAGTAACGACCATGACGGATTTGTACATGTTGGGTGTAAAAGGCTTGGTGAGTACATTGGCATCTTTGTCAATGTGTTTTAAAGAAGATTCACACGCTTCTTTTACTGCTGCTGGGAAATCGTACTTACCGTCTTTGGTGTGTTTCTCCATGACGACCTTAGCAGCTTTCTCAGCTTCTTCATTCAAGCGCGTGTATTCATTCTTGGTGTCGATGATCTGTTCAAACGGATCGATCTTCTTAGCCAAGTCCTGACGGATAACTGTAGCGATGTTATCGTAACTGGATGGCATCATCTTCCAATTACGGGTTAATGATGTCGGCAATCCACGGATATTGGATACGATACGTTTAGCGGCAGCATAGTTGGTTGGTGCTTTAGCCATGATGTTTATTCCTCTTTTTCAGTGTTAGTGGGTGTATCTGCTGCTTCAGCAGGTACGGAAGTATCTGCCTCAACAACAGGTGATTCAGTAGCTACAGGTATTTCTTCGGCAGCAGGTGTCTCTGCTTCCTTCACTGGCTCTTCTGCCACAGGCTCTTCTACTGCTTTTGCTTCTTCTACTACCGGCAAGACCAGTTTAGCGTAGAGTTCTTCATCAGTGCGTGTACCTTTCAGGTAGACGGCATCGATCAATTCAGGCGTCAAGTCTTGCTTGATGTTACGCAAAGTCACGATGAACGCACGTGTCTTCTTACCGACGATGGTCTTTTTGATATCGAACTTCGGCTCTTTAGTCACTGTACAGACAGCAGCATAAGCCACATAGTCGCCGAACTTCATGTACACGACATCATCATTTTTACCTTCTTTGTCCTTACGATTGATAAATGCCTGCAATACCTTAGCCAAGACCGTATAGATCTTACGGCATCGTTTATCTAAATTAAGCAATATAGTGCCTTTATTGGTTTCATCTTCCTCTTTACGCACATAAGCGCGTACTGCTACGATCGCATCATCCAGTGCTTCCAGGATGTTGTGCAGATTACGAGTCTTACCCATCTCTGCATCCAGTTCATCCATCTTGGCTAATACTTCTTCACGTGTAAAGACAGTCTTCTTCACGCTCTGACGTATACCAGCGTTTTGCAATGCTTCTTTCAAACTCAACGACATCTCTTATTTCCTTATACTAAAAAATAAGCCCATTATAGGCTACTTAGGGTTAACACGTAAGCTTGATACGCTTAGCGTATTAAGGTTAATAAAGATAGAGACACCCTATCGCTAGAGTATCCCTATCTTCGCTACAAACAGTCTAGATGATCACGTCAGTGTCGACATTCCTAACAGGCAGTGTCCTGCCTTTGAATGTCTCATTGACCTTCTTGTGATGGTACTTAACATGCTGATCCAAGTTATCTGCGACAAAGTACACGAAACTGTGTTCGATATCCGGCATATTCTCTATCTCCAACTTACGTAAGCGACCGATGGCCTGCAAATTACTCTTAGTCGAAGAGATAGCATTGGTCATGATGACTGTTGCCAACATCGGTATGTCGTGTCCAGTGCCCGCACCGATAATCGTGGATACACAGAGCGTCGCTCCGTATAGATTAGACACGTTTTCACCTTCCACATACGTAGTGACTTTCTCGAAGATACCTGTATATTGCTCTTCGATGTAGTTCTTGAGTTCACGAGCCATCTCGATGGTGGCTACAGTGACTACACACCTCAGTTTATTATTCGCCTGATGCTTAGGATAGAAATAATCATCGATGGCTTTCTTGATCAACTTAAAGTAAGCATCCATCATCCAGCCACGTTTCATGACGGTTTGTTCCAAGAGGATATGGCTATAACCCATCTTAGTCGTGACTCTTAGGTATTCAGGGCGCTTGAATTGATAATGCCAAGCTATAGGCTGTTGATAGACATTAGCTACTTTCTGCACGTATCGCTTGGATAATGGAAAGAGTAACTTCATCATTCGGTTCTGGAATGCCATATCGGCATCCGGAGTGGCAGACATGCCGATGAATCTTTTCGTATTAATCGTAGACACTAAGTGGCAGACGAAGTTGTGGTCAAAATGCGCTTCATCGTAGTAGATGGTGTCTACTTCTAATAGCTTACTGAAATCTTGAGGTTTAACAGGATAGCCTTTATTCTCGAATAGCTTAGGGTCATCCTTATTGTCCTCGTAAGTAGACAGATAGTTCTGTATCGTACGAGAGGACAGCAATATCGCTTTATAAGGATTGTGTCCCTTGTCTAGTATATCGTTCATCAGGGAAATCAGTTGTTCCGATCCCCTAACAGTACAGATTTCATGCTTCTTAAAGCCTACCATGTCTTTGTTGATGGCTTTTAACCAACCTGTAGATGGACCAGTACCGATGAATGTCGGTCTCATCACGCAAACAAAACAATGTTTAAATATAGTAGAGGCTAAGTACAAAGCCAGACTACTCTTACCACCACCTGTCTGTAAGTGTAGTAAGATAGCACCACTCTCTATTCCTTTTACAAACTCTATCGCTTTAGCTTGCTCTTCACGAGGTATCCAATCAGGTTTCATCGTCAGATGCTTGGTTTTAGGCACATCGTGGTATTCTTCTTTAACGATAAAGTCTAATCCTTCGATCAGTCTCTGTCCTTTTAAATCATTCCTAAGCTCATCCAGCATCGTCCTTAGAAAACGAACTTCACTTCTGTCGGCTCTGAAGAATAAAAAAGAAGCCACGGGTGTGTTGACTTTACGTCTTTGACGTGGATCCCAGTAAGACTGGAATGCGATGTATCGCCTATTGAATGGGCGTATCCAATCTAAATGTTTATCTTCTGTCGGATAGAGCGTCACACCCAAGTGATTCGCTACGATCTTCAGCATGTTCTTTCCTTCCTGAATAAGTGTCAGATGTCAAATATAGTATCCGCTCCTTTACCTTTTACAGAGGTTATTTAAGCTATATAGCGATTACAGGGCCATAGAGCGTGTTTTAGCGCATATAGGCCAAAAGGTATACCTACCTATGTCTCAACGAGGAGACATAGGTAGGAGGCCTTCTATAAGCGTCTAATGACTATCTAAATACATTAACGTATTCTTCTGTACTTCAAATACGGCAAATGCATCTGTTCAGGAGTAAAGAACTGATCCATCGGACTATCCGTACGGTTCGTATATCGGAAACTATTGGGTGTAGTGAGTGTATACAAGTGCTTCTCGTAAGATAATGCGCCCGATAAACTACGTCCCCACAGCAAATGATCCATGGTACCCACACCACGAGTCGTCCATGGTTTAGGTAAACTATAGTCTTTACCTTCGATATTAGTCGCCAACATGCTGTACGCAATCACCTGCAATATCGATAAGTTAATCCCCAGTTTCAAGTTTACACGATCGGAGAGTTCCATCAGGAATGATTCAGGTGTCGTTGCAGTCGCACGCTTACGGATATCCGATACGGAAGATTTAATCAGCTTCTCGATCGTTTTCGCATAGCGGAACATGTCGGATTGTTTGGCTGTCACTTCAATCACCGATGCCTCAGGATCAATATTGATCAATTCAATCTCGATTGTACCATTGGCATTGTTCGTAATCCAGCCATACTCCTTCATGTGGTTGAGCATATAGGCAGATAAGAACCCGCCATCATCCAAACCGGCTACATCCAATACTTCCTCATCCTTCTTACCACTGTTATCCACTGTAGCTAATAAGATACGACTAAAGTTAGAAGTACGCTTAGGCGACAGTAAAGACACATCCTTAATCTCAATCAAATCAGCCATACCGGTAATACAAACTTCCGGTAAGACTAACTTAACAGACCGATAGTGATTAAACATATTGTCACTCAATCCCAATGCCAATCCATCTTTCATCAGTTTCAAGTAACGCTTGTTGTAGTCGGACAATATCAAGGAAGATGCTGCGGCTGAAGCCACATGGTGTTTCGTACTCAATACCAACTGAGAGATGATCTCCATTAAGGATACAGTGGCATAGTGGCCAATATTACGGTACCGTGGTATATTGCGCGATATGGCACCTAAACAAGTCGAACAGACACCTTTAGGATCCTTATGCTTACAACCCATGATGGTACGCAACTTAATCGTCTTACCGTATAGATGGGTAGAAGCCTTAGTGATCATCTCCAAGTGATTCGTCTCTTCGTTTAAGTAATACATGCCTTGTAACAACTCAAGGTCTGTCATCACGTATCCAGGACGATTAGCCTGTACCTGGAATACCATGTACTGATCCGTCCCACAGTCACCGAAATGTAGGTTCTCTACTTCCATGCCGATGAACTGCATACGGCGAGATAGGTATTCGGTGAACTGTAGTGGGGATGATTGGTTATTCAAGGACATGGCTGCTGTACGTGATTCTACCAATACATCGTACGCACGGTTCATGCCCTTAAGATAACCGGTTTTAATCGGCTCAGTAAAGATCGAACCATCGATATCGGTTAATACACCACGTGGCCCTAGACACTGCATGAGCTGTGGCCCTTTAATCGTACCAGACTTCAACATGATGGCCACTGGGTTCTGATTGAAATCAGGATGGGATTTGATCAGGTTGGTCTTTTCCTTGTAGATCTTATCGACGATATTGCGCCTATGGACAGACTCGGATGTCACGACATTCTCTTCGTCTATCTTGCGCATCTCTGGGTGTCTCACGATCTCCAATAGTGGATCCAAGCCACCGTCGATGTGATAAGGCATGTAATGCACCAACACATCGTTAAAGACACGGTTGTTGATCTGCATGATCTCTTCCCACACCCTATCCTGTACGGAGAAGATGTACTCATCCCGATGGTTCTGATCTCGCTTAGACTCTGTATTGTCGTTTAGAGAGGCCATCTCAATATCGAAGATGTCATTCATCACGGCTGACAATAACTTACGAAATGCAGCTGAGGTGAATGTCTTCGTGGTATCGGTATAGTTACCGATGTGGTACCGACTGCTAAGATACGGCTTAGGATGGTGTTTCAAGAGTTCCCAAGCATATCGGTTAATGGCCAATTCCGTACCACCCATCTTGATCAGTTTACCATCTTCGAACAACACTTCAAGAGGGCCTTGGAACATGGCCAGTACATCTGTTGGTGATGCTTCCATCAGTTTCAGGGCATTAATCCTGATCGTCATGGTTTTCATCCTTCTCTTCGCTATTGGTTTCAGTTGGGTTATCGGTATCCGTATCGGTATCGTTGGTATCCGTTACATCACCATCCAATACCTCGGCATCTGCTTCATCTTCATCCGTATCATCTTCTATCTCCATGACATTGCGTCCATTGATGAACTCAGCACGTTTCTGCAAGGATGCTCTAAATGGTGTATACATCATCTTGGCACCAGCGCATTGGATGAACTGACGCAGTATCTGCAATGGCCGTGAGGTACCTAGAGGCACTTCATTACGGTCAATAGCGATATCGATATCAGTAGGCGTATCGGTACGATAGATGGATTCCATGATCTTCTCTACGGCTAATGGATTATTACTTCTATCGTGTAACTCAACTGCTAAACCATCCATGGTACCAGCACTGATCAAGCGGAACTCTGTTTCACCTGGGAAGTGAGTGGCTTGCTTACGTACTTGGTTAATGGACTTATCCTTACTGGTTAATGGCACGATAATACCATTAGGCTGTGTCGCTGCTGCGGATACGGCTGAAGCATCATCCCCGATCTTCTCTAAGCACATGTGGTATACTGGGCCGATACGGATCGGTAAGATGGACTCTTCTTCACGATTCAAGTGGTGGTTATACCACCTGACTCGATTAGGCGGAGACAATAGACCAAATGACTTTAACTGCTCGATACTAACGGTAATGTCTTTAGGGTTATCATGTGGCATGTAGAGATAGAAATGCGACTTGATGATGTGGTACAAATCTTCAGTCTTCTCTTTATCACTCCACTTGACATATTCGTCATGTTGGATTACTGTCATGATGTCCAAGAATAACTCGATACGGTTAAAGATATCCCGTTTAATATCAGCCTTCAGGTTTAATACCTTCTCCCTCAACCCTGGTGTGTCTTTAGTCAATCCAGTCACTTGAGCTATATATCTTTCAAGTTCTAACATGGCTGACTTGACTTCCTGTTCATGCTGACGACCACTGTTCATGCGGTTATAGGTGGTTTCACCTGAGATGGCGATTTCAGCACGTATACCTGTTACTGGATCGTACGGTAACTCATCCGGATCGACTAATGTCAACTTGTTAATCACGCCTTTACCACCGACCAAGTCCATGACCTTAAAACCAGGGCCGATCTCTTTGATCACTTCAGTCGTCACGATCACGATAACATCATCAAGCTTACGGCCAAAGTTAGCGACTTTCTGGATAGCAGGCAACTTAGCATTAGAGTCTTGATAGTTCGTATACGCCATGCAGTGACGAATCAGTTGATCAAACTCATCGGTAAAATTGACTTGTCCATTGTGCTTGGCCATAATCTTACGATATTCAGCCACGATGTTCTCGCAGAAATCCAAATAGTATTTCGCGTATTTATCCAACTGGGACATGACACCTGGTGAAACAGATGATAATACCTTAGATTGCTTTAGAACAATAATGTCGACCACACGGGCATCGTAACCACCACCATCTAAACCGATATCAGTGACATCGTTAAACACACGAGTCTTATTACGGGTAAAGGTAATAGGGAGTAATTCAGGCTTATATTCACGTTTAGCCATGATCAAGCCATCGTATCCGATACCAGTAGGACGGCAATACTCGCCGATATCAGGCATCACTTTGTAATGATCATCATCCCCGTATAGGTTTAATGGAAAGTCAGCAGAACCCAATTCAAACGTAGACGTATTAAATACGGTAGTCTTCAGGTCATTGACGAGCTTCTTAGACATCATGATCGAGTCTTCAATCGTGCCTTCTAAGTTGATGTAGGCAGTATTGAGATTACGGCCGAAACTGTAGTTACCTAATTCATCTTTAGCTGGACTATCGTACAAGACGGTATCCTTAGGGATAGAGGCACCGACTTTAATATTCTCGGCAGCACGAGTAGGTCGATAGTAATAACCGAACTTAGGATGGTTATGCGACATGCGTACTAAGTCGATCATGCCGTAAGTAGGCTTATTGCCACCATCATCGAAAGTCGAATAAATCACCACACGTTGAGGCACATGAGCGATGTTGGTGATGTGGTTGGCATTATAGCGGTCTACGATGGCCTCTATTCGGATATTATGGGGCGTGGAAATGGCATGAGTGAATCGGCCATATTCAAACTCTGCCCCAGTCTGAATAGTGTTGGGTTCACTATTGGCGATAACAAAATGTTGGGAAATGGCCGATGAAAACATCTGGCCTCGTGATGAAGACACATATCGCGCAAATGGCGATAGTGCGGTAGTGGACAACAATCGAATATCATTCTCGTTTTCGATGATGTTGTTCTTGATTTGCTGTCTGTCTATCATGGCTTATTGGATCTCCTGTAATACTTAAACTAACACGATAAGTGTACTAAAAAAATAAGGTTAAAGAATAGAGAATACTCCTTGTGGTTATCTACTTTAATAGTATATATCTACATTTTAGAACAAACAAGAAAACACTAAAGGTAGGATTATTACCATGTCTTTATTAGAACAAACTTTACCTTTTATCGATCAGACGGGATCGGAAGAAGGATTCAGGGTCGTCCTGGAAGACCATCTGTCTAGTTTAAAGACGGACATTGAAGATGTAATATTGATCGATCCTGTAGATGCTGTTCGTTTTGAATACGACTTAAACGGACTCTTACGCTACAAAGGCATCCCGATCGAACAACATTGGATCATCATGCGTGTGAACAACATGATGTCTCCTGAGGACTACAGACGTGATAGGCTGACACTGAATAAACCCAGTACAGCTACTATTGCTGCATTACGTAACTATTACAACCAAGTCGTGAAACGTTCAGCTGGTTAACCCAATCAGTCTATAGACACTATAGTAAGCTAGTGTTAAAAAATATACAGAACATGGCGAGCATAAACCTTATACCACCTATACCCCGTAATGGAGTATAGGTGGGTAAGGGATTATGCTGTTAACTACTTATTGGCGTATATTACCGCGCGTTACCAAAGCGGCTTAATGGTGCAGGCCGGCGACCGTATCCACTACGGTTATCGTATCCATAGCCGCGTTGGTCGTAGTAACCGCGTGCTGCTGTACTGGATACGCCAGGTACATGGTCTGCGGTAGCAGGTGCGATAC
>RBWB01583103.1_pt1 | contig 12812 bp, 11 predicted proteins | sample 2014201 | NCBI WGS metagenome assembly RBWB01 (sample SAMN10133834, study PRJNA383868) | Human oral metagenome, whole genome shotgun sequencing project. | isolation source: supragingival plaque isolated from 88 juvenile twins | host: Homo sapiens | place: Australia
AGACATGAATATATTATACAAAAAATCAGCCGAATTTCAAATTCGGCTTTTTTTACCGAGATGCAGAAACAGGGGCTTGTATCTGTGGATGAATTCAACAAAATCACAGCCTTAAACCGTGAAATATTCTGTCCGTATTTAGCCGAGATTATGCCGAATATGACTTGATAAATATCCGATAGTACGGGTTAATGTTACTACCTTGAAAGGAAGGTGAGTTGATGAAAAGGATAACCAAAATAGATGCCTCGGTCACTGCGGAAGTGAAAAAGACTAGAGCAGCGGCATACTGCAGAGTATCCACGGCCAGTGATGAACAGCTGATAAGCCTTGAGGCACAAAAGACACATTATGAAGGCTATATCCGGTCAAATGACGATTGGGAGTATGCAGGCTTGTATTATGACGAAGGAATCACTGGTACCAAGGCAGAAGTCAGAGACGGGCTGCAGGCTCTTCTTAGGGACTGCGAAGATGGGAAGATTGACCTCATTATTACAAAATCCATCAGCCGTTTTTCAAGAAATACTACAGACTGTTTGGAGATGGTCAGAAAGCTTGTGGAAATGGGAGTGTTCATATTTTTCGAGAAGGAGAATATCAACACGGGATCAATGGAAAGTGAATTAATGCTTTCCATTCTCAGCAGTCTTGCCGAAAGCGAATCGGTATCGATTTTGGAAAACTCCAAGTGGAGCATCCGAAGAAGATACCGGAACGGAACATTTATTATTTCCTATCCGCCTTATGGATACGCAAATATAGAGGGTGAGATGAGAATTGTTCCGGAAGAAGCAGAAGTGGTAAAACGAATATTTGCTGAATGCCTGGCAGGGACGGGAACCTACACCATAGCAAAGAGGCTGAATGAGAATCATATCCCAACTAAAAAGAACGGCAAGTGGCATGGCGGAACCGTAAACGGAATTCTGACAAATGAAAAGTATACCGGCGATGTTTTATTCCAAAAGACCTATACGGATGACGGCTTTAACTGACACACGAATTATGGCGAGGTTGACCAGTTCTTTTGTGAAAATCATCATGAAGCCATTATCAGCCATGAGGATTTTGAAAGGGTGCAGGAGGTACTTGCTCAAAGAGCTGCAGAAAAAGGCAACGGCATCAATACATCAAGGTATCAGAACCGTTATACATTTTCAGGAAAGATTATATGTGGAGAATGTGGTACGACCTTTAAGCGAAGAACCCATTATAAGCCAAGCGGAGATTATATTGCCTGGACTTGCGGACAACATATCGAAAACAGGCATGCCTGCACAATGCTTTATGTTGAAGAATCGGCAATCAAAAGTGCCTTTACAACAATGATAAATAAGCTGGTGTTTGGTCATCAAAGAATGCTGAAGCCGATGCTTTCATCACTGAAAGGTACGGACGACAGAGACAGACTGATACAAATTCAAAGAATCGAGCAGGCAATTGAAGACAGTGCTCTAAGAAAGCAGACCTTGGTAAGCCTTGCATCACAGGGAATTTTGGAGCCTGCTGTTTACACCGAAGAGTGTACGGCACTGGCGCTTCAGGAAGAACGGCTGTTGGCAGAGAAAAAGACTCTGGTATCCGATATTGGCGGAGACAGAGAGAAACTGCATGAACTGGAAAAGCTGATGAAGTTTACAGGAAAAGGACAGATGATGGAACAGTTTGATGATGAGACATTTAACAGTTTTGCAGAAAAAATAGTAATTGCAGACAGAGAGACAGCCGTTATTCATCTGAAATGCGGATTAAAACTGAAGGAAAGGCTGGTGAGATAAATGAGACATATTCCATATGGGTACGATATCATAGATGGAAAGGCAGTTATCAATGAAGAAGCGGCTGAACAGGTCAGAACCTTTTTTCAGCATTATTTGAATGGAGTGGCACTTACCAAGGCGGCAGAACTTGTTGGGATGACGCTGTTTCATGGAAGTGCAGGCAGAATGCTTAGAAATAAGCACTACCTGGGCGATGATTATTATCCGCAGATTATTGATAAGGAAACCTTTGATAAGGCAGAGAAACTCAGACAAGAGAAAGCTGCAGGACTTGGAAGAATCAGAGAACTAAAGACAGCAGAAGAGAAAATGCCTGACAAGGCGTTTATATTCAGACCTGCTGAAACAAAATATTCTGATCCATTCAGACAGGCAGAATATGTGTATGGATTGATTGAAAGTGAGGCGCAGACAGATGGCACAAACTAGAACTGTTACAATGATTCCTGCAAGAAGACGAGTGGGAAATACGGTGCGAGAAGAGGAAAGACCAAAGCTTAGAGTTGCTGCTTACTGCCGTGTTTCTACGGACAGTGACGAGCAGGCTACAAGCTATGAAACACAGGTGGAGCATTACACCAGTTATATTAAGAAGAATCCCGAATGGGAATTTGCGGGAATATTTTCTGATGACGGTATCAGCGGCATCTACACCAAGAAACGAGAAGGCTTCAATAAAATGATTGATGAGTGCATGGATGGAAAAATCGATATGATCATCACAAAATCGATCAGCCGATTTGCAAGAAACACTCTGGACTGCCTTAAATTCATAAGACAGTTAAAGGAAAAGAACATTCCCGTATTTTTTGAGAAGGAAAATATCAATACGATGGATGCCAAGGGAGAGGTACTGCTTACCATCATGGCTTCTCTGGCACAGCAGGAAAGCCAGAGCTTATCACAGAATGTACGATTAGGACTGCAGTACCGATACCAGAACGGGCAGATGAGCATTAACCATAATCTATTCCTTGGTTTTACGAAAGATGAAGATGGGCATTTGATTGTAAAGCCGGATGAGGCGGAAGTGGTAAAAAGAATTTACAGAGAGTATCTGGAAGGGGCAAGCCTCCAGCAGATAGCAAAGGGGCTGGAAACTGACGGCATTCTAACAGGAGCCGGCAAGAAAAAGTGGAGACCGGAAACCTTGCACAAGATTCTGCGAAACGAAAAATATATCGGAGATGCCCTTCTTCAGAAAACCTATACGGTGGATTTTTTGAATAAAAAGCGAATTCAGAACAAAGGAATTGTGCCGCAGTACTATGTGGAAAACAGTCATGAAGCCATTATTCCAAGGGATATCTTCATGAGAGTGCAGGAAGAAATGGTGCGAAGGGCAAACCTTCACAGCGGAGAAAAGCGAAAGAAGAGAGTGTACAGCAGCAAGTATGCACTTTCCAGCATCGTGTGCTGCTCCAAGTGCGGAGACATTTATCGCAGAATTGCTTGGAATAACAGAGGAAAGCGTTCCACAGTGTGGAGATGCTGCACCAGAGTTGATTTTGGCCCCGGCAAGTGCGATGCACCAACTATCAGCGAAGCAGAACTCCAAGATGCAGCTGTCAAGGCAATCAATAAGGCACTTAGTGGCAGAGAAGATATGATGAAAGGTTTGCAGGAGAACATCGAGAAAATATTGTCTGAGGCTTCTGATACGGCAGTTCAGGAAATCGACAGTCGATTATTGGAACTGCAGAAGGAACTGCTCAAGAAAGCCAATACAAGGCAGAACTACGATGCTCTTGCTGATGAGATTGAAGCCTTGCGAGAACAGAAACATACAGTTATGGTAGGAAGTGCAGAACGGGAAGGCATAAAGAAGCGAGTAGCTGAGATGCAGCAGTTTCTTGCGGAACAGAAAACGGAAATCACGGAATATGATGAAAGTCTGGTCAGACAGCTAATCGAGAAGATAACCGTGTATGAGGATCAATTCGAGGTGATGTTCAAGTCCCATACGACTGTGGAGATAAAAAGAATATTTTGATGGATACCCTATGGCATTGCTGTGGGGTATTTTTTATGACTTGACATTATTGTCCGGCAGAGTGATTTATATAGACGCAAAAAATCCGTTCTGGCGACACCAGAACGGATGAAAATGCAAAGTGTATATTTTACGCAGAGTGTTTTACTCTATGAAAAACAAGCCATTTCCTTCGATATTACAGGGAAATGGCTCTAAATCTGACGATTTATTTGACGGCTAATAAAATCAGAAAGCATATTCATGTTTTTCTGCTTCAGCTCCATTGACGGGTGGACATATCGGTTTAATGTTATGTTTACAGATGCGTGTCCTAAAATTTCACTCAGACTCTTAATGTCAAATCCAAGTTCTATGCACCTCGTGGCAAATGTATGCCTGAGTGCATGGAAGTTCGCCGGGGCAATTCCTGTTTTCTTAATCATAGATTTGAACCTGTTTTGCATGGTTCGTGGCTCCACATATAGAGTTGTCTTTCCGGTAAGGAAATAGGTATTAGGTGCATTTTGGCGTTCCTGAAGCATAAGCAGGAGCTTATCTGGAATGGGAACATCTCTAACGGAGTACGCACTCTTAGGCGCAGAGATGATGATTTCTGATTTATGATCCGAGTTGCTTTTCACTTGAATTCTCTGCATTGTTTTATGAACGTGGATACAATTATCTCGAAAAGATATATTTTCCCATTTCAACGCACATACTTCTCCAACACGGAGCCCTGTATAAAGACTTAGAAATATCCCAATAACTGTGTTGCTTGATTCTTTTAACAAATATTCTGTTAACAAGGATTGTTCGGCTTGACTGAGTATCCTCATCTGCTTTTATGGCTGCTTGACATTTAAGCCGTTGAAACTGATAAGTGTGCATTGTTTTGTCTCTGCTGTGAACTCAAATATATTTTTCATAACAGAAATAATGCTGTTAACGGTCTTAGGGGCAAGACCAGCATTATTTCTTCCGCTACTCGTCAGCAATTTCGATATGTAAGATTGGATATCTGTCCTTGCAATATTTGTAATATTTCTCTGTCCAAATTCCGGAAGCAGATGATTGTTAAGGATATTTATATATTTTGCAGTGCTGGATTCCTTCCACTGCGATTTATTTGCTTGTATCCATTCATCGGATGCTCTGGAAAATGAACAAATTAATAACTCTGAAGCTATAACAGGTACTGCAGAGGTGTTTGATGCAAGGCGAGTCTTAGCGTCCGTTAGCTTAATTTTTACTTCCTTATATGAGCGAGCAAATACATATCCATATTTTGCTTTGCCATTGATTCGATCTCGAATATATCGTCCTTCCCATCTGCCGTCTTTTCGCTTGTAAATATTTTCGCCTTTTCTCGGCATAATATCACTCCTTTCATGACTCTATTATTGACGGCTAATATAGCAGTTTATACAAACTAACTGACATATTTTTGTAGTACACGACAAATTTCTGCACAATGAACTTGCGACATATTGACAAATAATACGATAAGTTGTATAATTTCAATAATTATTCGTTGAATTGGTGCTAAAAAACGCTTCATAGAGTAAAACACTCTACGAATAAAGAATCATGATAAGGAATTACTTTAAAGCTGGCATCATAAATTTTATCTATGGAGGGAATATGAAAGCATTTGAGATGGAAGCAAAAAAAGAATTATGTTGTATTCAGCTAGTCAATGATTTGCCTGTACTACGTGCTCGTCTTGGTGTTTCACAAGAAGAAGTTGCAGAAAAAATAGGCGTTTCAAGACAAACTTATAATTCATATGAATCAAAGAAGCGAAAAATTCCATGGAATATATGCATAGCATTAGTTTCTTATTTTGTTAGTAACAGTAAGACTCTTGAAATGATAAAAGGCAATACGTACACTTTGGAACTCATGGAAGAAATCTTTAACTCAAACTTCCCACACCAATAAGGTGCGAATCCCATTTTGGGTATAGGAAGTCTTAGTCTTTAAATAAAAAGGAAGAGGGAAAAAATTATGTTTGAACTAATAGTAGCCATTATACTTATTTATCTTGCATACTTACTGATTGTAAAAGTGTTGATACCATTTGGTGCTGTTGTAGGTGGAATCGCTTTGGTTATAGTTGCAGGAGTAGCTGTAATTGTTGGCTTTTTCACAGCATTTGCAAACTATATTAAGGCTGTGCGAGAAAATATTAATTTTAGAAATTGGGAATGGGAAAAGGATGATGAACCGGCAAAACGCAGCTATTTTTTTGGACCTGGATATGCTCAATTAACAGGAACCATTAAAAAAGCTTTTGAACTAAATGCACTATCAGGAGAAAAAGTTAGTACAACTGCAAAAGGGTTTAAGGGCGATAGCGATGGAATATGGGGAGGAATTAAATCAATATATGGTGTTATATATCTGATTATTGCTGATATATGTATTTATGTTATTGGTTCTTTATTATGTGCTGTATTCGGAATTATTCATGGAGCTATTACATCGGTAATAATGATATTAACTTATATTATTTTTATAATCGTATGGATAATTGACAGATTGTATTTGCTTAAAAATGAGATTAGATCAGACTGTCCAGTTTGTCATAGTAGATTCTTGATCCCTACATTCATGTGTCCTGAATGTGGAGCAATGCACAAGAAACTTGTTCCAGGACCATATGGAATATGGAAGCACAAGTGTACTTGTGGACATAAAATTCCATCAACTTTTCTTAGTGGTAGATCAAAACTTGATGCGTATTGTCCAGATTGTGGATCTCCTTTAGTTGCGTCAGATGCAAGACAGCTTGTCTTTCAGTTGATTGGTGGAAGTAAATCAGGAAAAACAGTATTTCTGTCAGCGTATTTCCATGAATATCTAGAAAAATTAAGAAAGAATCGAAATTTAGAGATTGAAATTTCAGACCAGTATCAGCCATTTTTTGCTGAATTAGAAGAATGGTATAGCGGTGTCGAGTGTCCTGCTACAGCGCAGCTTAATTCGCAAATGTACCCGTTGCTAATTAATAGTTCATTGGGAATAAAGCGTCAGTTTTCTATTTATGATATTGCGGGAGAAATGTTTGATGGATTTACGGCAGAAAGTGAAATCTTTCAGCAACAATTTCATTATTGCAATGGCCTTTTATTCTTAATTGATCCTTTCAGTAGTGGAAATCTTCGTGAGGATAGAATCAACTCTGGTGAAGACATGTCGGACTTTAGTGATATGCCGGTTGAGGATGTGGTAACGAATTTTATAAATTATCTTGTTACTATAGGACATAAGAAAGCAAATGCGAGATGTACAATACCTATGGCAGTACTAATAGCAAAGGCTGATGTGAGAGAAATTAAAAGGGTAATTGGCCCTGCTAAAATTTCGAGTGTGTTCAAGAATAATCAAAATGGATATACAAGTTATGATGAGGCTCGTGATGGTGAATGTAGAAAATTTTTGATGGATATCGGTTTGTCTGCAACAGTAGAAAATCTAGAGACGGAGTTTTCAAATTTGCATTATTTCCCTGTCAGTGCTATGGGACATGCACCAGATGGAAGTGAATATGAACCGTGGGGTGTCACAGATGCAATTGATTGGATGTTGCCGTTAGCAGATAAGGAGTTGGCGGATCTGATTATGTAAACTAATATGATAAACGAATAGGAAGGAGATAAATATGGCATTAGATAATAAGCTAAAGTCAGAAATGACAGGTAGTGGAACTTATTCGAGTCAGAACAGGACAGCACCGGTTCCAAATTTCCAAAATACTCAATCTGAATCTGAACCATCTATACAGGGTACGCGGATAGATGATGGGAAAGTTTCTCCGAAGGCGGTGCCGAAACCACAGCCAACAGTTCATCAGGAGTCTCATGACTCCACGGAAATGCTTTTAATATCTATTGAAAAGCAACTAAAGTCATTAAATCAAAGTGTGGCAGATTTAGAGCAAGAAGTTAGTTCTTGTAAGAATCCGGATTATAGAGTTGTATTTTCTAAAATTGATTCCGCAAGAAGTAGCATTGAGAAAATGATTTTGGGGATTAGTGAAAATCAAAATACTTCAAATGATAGCTATTTAGTAGAAAAAATTGCAAAATTTGAAGAAATACTCATTGCGGTAACTGAAAAGCAAGATAAAAATGATAGACAGCTAGCACAGACATTAAGGGAAAATGCGAACTTCCAAATCCAGGTACGCCAAGGAATGCAAAATGATCTCGATGTACTGAAAGAACAACAAAGCGGAGAACAATTTAATCCAATTTTAAAAGAAATTGCTTCAATGTATGTCGAGTATCAAACTTTACTTGAGGATGAAACTATCTCAGATTTATCTAAGAAAAATCTCAAAGCATTGTTTGAACAGATGGAGGATTTACTCATAGATTATGATGCAGAAATAACTCGTAGTGAGGTGGGAGACACTCGACAAACAAGAAGCACAAAGATTATTGAGAAGGTTTCTACTACTGATCAGGAGAAGCACAATACTATAGCAACAAGCAGAAAACCGGGCGTTTTGAGAGGCAGAACAGTTTTATATCCTGAATTTGTAGATGTCTACGTATATGATCCTACTATTATTCAAGAGGAAATATTTGATCAAGCTTCAACAGATCTGGATAATAATCTGGAAGAGGGGCTAGCAGGGAATATCATTACGGAAACTGTTGTTAGTGAAGCCCCATTAGAAAGTGCTAGTGATTGCGATGCTGTTGATGTAAATGAAGAGGCCACTTTAGAGAATTGGATAGATAAAGAAATTCTTGAGGAAGACGAAGAAAAACACATAGATAAGGAGAATTGATATGAGCACATATGGTATTGATTTAGGAACAACTTACTCTTGTATTGCAACTTTAGATCGTAATGGTAATCCTGAAGTTGTTAGAAATCAAGCGGATGCAAGTGATACTTTGGCATCAGCAGTATTTTTTGAAAGTGCAGACAATGTTGTTATTGGTAATAGTGCCAAAGATATGGTTGAAACAGATGGAGAAAGAGTTGTCCAGTTTGTAAAACGCGAAATTGGAAAACCTAATGCACGCACTTATGAATTTGATGGAAAAACATACACTCCAGTCGAGATTAGTGCACTTATTCTTGGCCGTTTGAAGCAGATGGTTGAAGAGCAGGGTGGTTCCGTAGATGATGTTGTTATTACCTGTCCTGCGTATTTTGGTCTTGAAGAGCGTAATGCAACAAAAGAGGCAGGCAAACTTGCGGGTATGAATGTTCGAAATTTAATTAACGAGCCTACAGCAGCGGCACTTAGCTATTGTGCTCGTCAATTCCAAGAAGAAAAAACTATTTTAGTTTATGACCTTGGTGGTGGTACATTCGATGTTACTATTGTAAAAATGTCACTAGTAATGAATAGCGATGGAAATGAGGTTCAGAAGGTTACTGTTATTACAACAGGTGGCAATGATGAACTTGGTGGTAAAGATTGGGATGATAAGCTTTTCGATCACATTCTTCAGGCTTGCTGTGACGAAAATGGCCTCACACCAGACGAAATTGATGTTGAAACTCGTCAGCTGATTAGAAGTCGTGTAGAAATTACCAAGAAGAAGCTTAGTAATGCTGAGACAGCAAAAGTAAAGATAAATGTCAATGGTGCGATGACCACAATTAATATTACCCGTGAAGAGTTTGAAAATCTTACTTCGGATAAAGTGGCTCAAACTATGACATACGTTGAAGACACTCTGCAGAAAGCTGGAAATATTGAAATCGATACGGTGTTACTTGTGGGAGGTTCTACATTTATGCCGATGATTCGTAATGCAGTAGAAGCAAGATTTCCTGGAAAAGTGCAGATTGAGGATCCGGATAGAGCAGTTGCAAAGGGAGCTGCAATTTGTGCAAGTATGTTAGTTGAAGAAGCAGAAGCACCTTCGCCGGAACCTGTTGACCCGGAACCTCAGCCATCGCACGGAAGTGGTCTTTCTAAGAGATTTGTTGTTGTAGATCAGACTCCTCGTTCTTTCGGTCCTGGTGTATTAAATGAAGTTGGTGATTATATTATTGATAATATAATTAAAATGGGAGAAATTATACCAGCAACAGCTGTGAAAACTTACTACACAGCGGCTGATAATATGGAGAAGATTGTTCTTCGTGCTTTTGAGAATATGTCACAGGACGAAATCCTTACACCTTGTGTGAATAACATGGGTGAACCACAGCAGACCGATCCGGCACATAACGTAAAGCTTCTGGGCGAACTTGAGATGCTTTTACCTCCTAACACAAAAAAGGGATCTCCTATAGAAGTTACTTTCCAGATAGATGCAGTTGGTGTATATGTAAAGGCTGTAAATCTTTCTACCGGTGAAATTGTGGAGACTACACTTAGAATGGAATCTGATGTTGATGCAGAAACAAGTGCAGTTAATCAGGTGAGTATTTCTGCCGAATAAAACATTCTTAGTTAAATAAATGAAAATGCGCTATGCGTCTGTGGCGCATAGCGTATTTTTCGTTGAAAAGGATTTTTTTCTAATTAGCAATATGTTGAAAAGCTAAAATTATACTTAGGAGGATTATCAATGGGAATAAAAGTTGGAATTGATTTAGGCACTACATTCTCAGCTGTTGCGATGATGGATGAGAAAAAAGGACAACCTGTTATTGTTTCTAATACATTGGGAGAAAGAATCACGCCATCTGTTATTCAGTTTACAGAGGACGATGAGATAATTGTAGGTGCTGAGGCAAAGGAAGCTTTTGAAGCTGGCGAATCTGGATGTGCCTCTGTGTTTAAGAGAAGTATGGGAAGTAATGATACATACTGTTCTTTTAATGGGAAACAATATACAGCAGAAGATTTATCTGCAATTTTACTTCGTTATCTTAAAGAAGAGGCGGAAGCAGTAACGCATCAAAAGATTGATGAAGCTGTTGTGACCGTGCCTGCGTATTTTTATCACAAGGAGCGTCAAGCAACCATGAATGCTGCCAAAAAAGCAGGCTTAAATATTCGCCAGATTATTAACGAGCCAACAGCAGCAGCTATGAACTATGGTGTTAATCATTGGCGTGAAAATGCTCGTGTTTTGGTATATGACCTTGGTGGAGGAACATTTGATGTAACTCTTGTACAAATGAAGAAAAACAATCAGATGGAATCTTTACAGACTACAGGAGATCATACACTTGGTGGAAAAGATTGGGACGCTCGTTTAAGTGCAGAAATTGAAAGCAAAATTGAGAGTGAAACAGGCTTCTATGTCTCAGAGTATCCAGAGATACATCAAACTGTAATTCAAAATGCGGAAAATATAAAAAAACAGCTGACAACACGAAATGTTGCAAATGTCAGACTTAATCTTCCAAACTATGGTTGGTATTCAACAACTATATCACTTGAAGAATTTGAACAGAGTACAACAGATTTGATTGAAAGAACTGGAACACTTTGTGAAAGTCTTCTAAGAGGATTAGGAATCGGATGGAGAGACATAACAGATATTCTCTTGGTTGGTGGTTCTACAAGAATGCGTCAAGTGTCGTCGTATTTGAAAAGAATTAGCGGTCATACACCACTTGCCCAGGTAAATCCAGATGAAGCGGTTGCATTAGGAGCTGCTATTCAAGTACATCTTCCATTACCAGAATACAGCGTAATCACTATGGCACCACCTGAACAAGAAAACACCAACAATTCAGGGTTCTTTAAGTTTAAGAGACAGGAGTTGAAAACTGCGTCGCAACAAGCACAGAAGTATACTTTGCCAGGCACTGTTGGAAAGGAAACTGCATTAAATAATGCATTGTGTATGAGTCATATTGATGTAGTTGCACATGCAATGGGGGTCATTGCGGTAAATGCGGAGGGAACGCATTATATCAATAAAACAATCGTGCCGGCCAATCAGAAAATACCTGTCAAATGTGCAGAAGCATTTCACTACTACACGTCAGCACGTGGAGATAATGAAGTAGAAATTTATGTTTTACAAGGAACAAAAGCACCGTTAGACTGTGAAATTATTGGAAAATATGTTGTTTCTGGAATTAGCCATGATAGAACTGACAATCCTACAACAATAAAAATCCAGTATAGCTATGACATAAATGGCATGGTTCATGTTCAGGCTCGTCAGGGAAGTGGTACAACAGATTTGCCTATTAGAGAAGAGGCTGTTCCAGCTGACATGAGTAAATTTGGAAGACCTATTGATCCACAAGAAATGAAGCCAATCGCAGAAGCCTTGTCAGTTGTAATGGCAGTGGATGTTTCGGGAAGTATGTCTGGAAAACCTATAGAAGATGCTCGTAATGCAATGTGCCATTTTGTTGATAATTTTGAGGATTATCCAGGAGATGTTGAAATTGGTGTTATTGCAGTATCTGATTCATCAAAAGTAGTTCAGCCTTTAACTAGCAATTTACACAAGTGCAAAACATCTATCAGATCAATTACTGAGTGCATGACAGGTGTATGTAATGCAGGGCATCCATTTAATGACATTCAATCTATGCTTGGAAGCTTAGATGGAAAACGTCTAGGAATTGTCCTTGCAGATGGAATGTGGGAGAATCAGTCATTAGCAGTAAGTGAAGCGAAAAGTTGTCATCGTATGGGAATTGACATTACGGGAATCGGTTTTGGTAGTGCTGATGAAAAATTTTTACGTGATATAAGTTCAGGGGATATTGATTCCATGCTTGTTGACCAGAGCGAATTGACTCAAAGCTTTGGAAAGATTGCACAGGAAATTGGTGGAAGTAATACAGGAAAGCATGGGCGTACAGGTGCAGAAACATCAGTTGCTACATGGTTAGCAATTAATGAACAATAGTGAGAGGTACTTATCCGATGGACAGACGAAATTATTTTGAGATTCTTGGACTTGACTTTGATCCGCCTGAAAAAAACCAGCGACGTATAGATAAAGCAATTGCTGAGTGGAAAAAGCGTACAGAAGATATGCTTGCAAATGAAACAATTGCAACACGTAGAGCTGTACTTTCAGACGAATTGTCTCTTCATGATAATATGGTTGAGACTTTACGTGAGAACAAGACCAGAAATATAGAGGCGCGAGCTC
>RBWB01583110.1_pt1 | contig 12790 bp, 5 predicted proteins | sample 2014201 | NCBI WGS metagenome assembly RBWB01 (sample SAMN10133834, study PRJNA383868) | Human oral metagenome, whole genome shotgun sequencing project. | isolation source: supragingival plaque isolated from 88 juvenile twins | host: Homo sapiens | place: Australia
CTGATAAATTTTGAGCATAATTATTACCAGTTTCTATAAAACCTAAACCAGCTAATCTTCTCATTTCATTAGATTGTGAGTTTTCAGTTATTAAAGAATCTGTGTTTTGTATATTATTATCTTTTCTAAATTGTGCTACAGTATAAAGACCTTCATTCTCTTTGTTATTAAAATTATCTCTTTCTTTTTGTATTTGAGAATCAAAATCTCTTAACTTATCTAATATGTTTACTTTTTTAGCCATCTTATTGATTTAAATATTTGTTTAGTAATTCTTCATCTACAGCACCTTCAACACCACTATAAATATCATATAAATCTTTTGTTAAAGAAACTGCATCTTGAGGGTTTAATAAGTCTATACCAGAACCAAATTTATCTGGTAAATACTTTTTAGTGTTTCCAACCATTTTATAAAATCTAGCTTTACCATATTTTAAACCATTAGGTTTAGTATTAAAACTAACATCCATTTTTATAGAACCGTCACCTATATAATTTAAGTTTTGAGTATAATCTGTACCATGTCTTGATGTCATTTTTTCAGCAAACATTTGACCTACAGTCGCAGCATTATTATTTCTTGAAGTACTTTGTAATAAAGCTTCTCTTCTTTCAGAAGGTGGTAAACTATCATAAAAAGCTTTACTTCTTTTTCTAATCACAGAATCAATATTAGTGTTTATAGGTACATCTATTATAAATTCATTTTGTCCCATATCTACACCACCAACTACATCTTCTCCGTGTTTAGCTTTAACAACAAATTGTCTTCCACCTGAACCATCTACATACTCTACACTGAAATATCTTGGGTCTGTAAAACCTTTAACATCTAATCCACTCTTTCTCATATTATCTATATGTTCAAGTAAACTACTAAAGTCTCTATCTCTAAACCAAGATGTTTCAGTTTCTCCTAATTTACCTTCAGATAAAACTTTATTTCCATACTTATCAACAGTTACTTTACCAAGTTTATAATCTTGCATATAATTAAGTGCATTATCTAAAGCAACTCTTAACTCATCATAATCTTTATTATTAAAATCTATACTTGTAGTAAAAACTGTTTGGTTCAAATTAGGATTAGTCATATTCTTAACCATATTATCTTTAGCTTTTGTATAGAAAGAGTTATAAGTATTATTATTAGCTTTTTTAGCTTGTTCAATTATATTTGTTCTAAACAAACCATTGTGAGGATTATCTATATATAATTTTTGACCATTAATAATACTGTAAAGTACTTTAGTTCCATCACCAACATTTTCATACTTAACATCATAAGTTTTACCATTTATTCTTACAGTTGGTAAACCTTCACCATTTTTACTCATTTTATCTAAGTATCTTACAGGTGTAGTTATATATCTAAGTTGTTTCTCTTGTTGTTTATAAAAATTATCAACAAGGTTTTTAAACTTCATTCTATCTTCTCTATTTTTTTCTCTTTCTTCAGGTGTTAAACTAAACTCTTTACCAAAATTGTCTCTTAATTTATTTACATCAAAATTATTATTTTTTAGAAACTCTATAAATTTAGGGTTTTTATTTAGTTCCTCACTATTTATCATAGAGTCTATAGTTTCTTTATAATAAGTAGTCCTAATTTTCTTCTCATTAGGTGTTTCTTTCAAATTTTCAGGAACTTCTAAACCTTTATTAATATATTCTTGTCTTGCTCTTTCTCTATTTAATACTTCAGATATTTCAGATTCTAACTCTTTTGGTGTACCATTATAACCTAAAGAAACAGTGTTTTTAGCCATTATCTTTGTAGACTCTTTTAAATTATTCTCATAATCTTTCAGAGCTTTTCTATTAGCTTGTTTTTTATCTTCAAGAGCCATTTCCCAAGCATATTTATCTTTTTGAAGACCATATTTATCTTCTTCTTTTTTCTGTGATTGTTCAACTTGTTTATAAGCATAAGACCTTAATCCTTGAAGCCAAGAACCTAATTGTCCCCCTGTAGTATTTAAAGAGCCATCTTGATTAAAATAATTACCTATACCAACTCTCTGTGCTTGTCTAAAATAAGCTAAAGCTTCTGGGTCAGATAACACTTTATTCATAGCATAATTTAAGATATCATCTTCAGATAAGTATTTTACCTCATTATCTATAGTAGTTTTATATCTACCATCAGTAGTTTGAACTGAACTCTTCTTAATATCAGCTACTAATTTCTGTATGTTATCTTCTATCTTTTGTTGGTCAAATTGTTTTAAAGCATTTTCTTGTTGCCAAACACCTTTAGTTATAGAATTACCTCCCCAATTTTTTTGTGCTTCTCTATATAGAGCATTGTATAAAGCAGGATTAGTTTCTAGTGTTTTCTTATTAGCTTCTCTCCAAGCTTTCTCTTGATTATATGATGCTTGCATAAGTCCTATTGGTCCCTCAGAAAAATCCTTTTGTAAATCTCTAGATAAATCTTTTAATCTACCCATATATTTTCTGTAATTATTCTTATCATTCATCATTAAAGAAGCTATCTCATTTGCATTTTGTAAATAATAATCTTTAGCTACAGCTGCATTTTCATTCTCTTCTTCAGAATTTAAATGATTAAAATCTATATTCATTATCTTATCAACTATAGCTTGTTGAGTATCATAATCTTTTTGTACAGTACCAAGAGACCTTTCTAATAAATTATAGTCAGGTCTCATTATGGTATCTTGTACAAAAACAGGTTTATCAGTTTGATAATATCTTCCCATTATTTTTTTCTATTTTTTATTTCAATTAAAATTCTCTTTAAGAAATCATTATCAGATTCTTCATTACCTTTTTTAATATCTAAAGATTTACTCCAGAAATCTAATGTGTATTTATCTTTAAAATTAAATGGGTCTAATTGTCCTTCTCCTCTGTAATTACTTAATCTACTTTCAATAAAGTTATCTACTTGAGGTTTGCTTATACTAACTTCTTGTTTATCTTTACCTTTACCAACTTCAAAAGTATAGTCATCTATACCATAAACTTTAAAACCACTAAACTTATTATTACCATTGAGTACTGGATTAAATGGTTTATATTTTTCTTCTGGTATATACTTTTTAGGTTGTTTTCCTGGATTAGCTTCTTTCCATAAATCTCTCATTCTTTTAGACTCAAATCTATTACCTTCATCATCTGTTTCATTTACCCAAGAAGAATCTTCTTTATCTTTTTCTTTTAAAGCTTTTGTAAATTCTGGATTAAGATATGGATTATTAATCCATTTAACAAAATTTTCTTTAGCTTCTTTATCTGTCATACCCTCAAAGAGCTTAGGAAATTCACTTCTTAATTTAGAAACTTGTTCTTTAAGTTGGTTCTCTTCTTCTCTTTTCTTACCACTCATATCTATAGTTTTACCATTAGGTATTACATTATAAGATTTATCAACTTCTTTACCATCTTTATTGTAAATAGCTTGAGTTTCATTATCAAAGAAGTAACCCTCTTCTTTTTTCTTTAAGAATTTTTGATACTCAGATACAGGTTTACCATTCCAATATTTAACTTCTTCGGTTAATTCTTCAGGATTACCTTTAGCTCTAATCTTACCATCTTTACCAATATTAAAATCAGGATACATATTATTAATAGCTTGAAGATTAGATTCTCTCTCAGCAATATCATTAATAGTTTTACCAATTTCTTGAATACCTTGATTTTTAGTATTTCTATCTCTTTGTAATTGCATATTGAAATTATCTCTATCTCTTCTATCAGCATCATCTCTTGTAGCTTCTCCTTGCATTACCATTTGGTCAATTTGGTTTAATAACTGACCCTCTCTTTGTAATATATTAGATTTAACTTGTTGATTTTGAATCCAAGATTGATTATCAGCATTAGCTTTATTAATATCTGTAGCTAGATTAAAAGCTCTTAAAGTATTTATACCCCTAGAATTTTCAGAGTTTCTTACCATTTGAGCTTCTGCTGATTTAGTATTATGCTTTAAAGTTTCATTAAGCATAAAATCAGATAGATTTTTTTCTTCTTGTATTTTATCTAAACCACTTTTCCCATAGTTTCTAAAGAAGTTTTGATTTGGTGTATCATTAGCTCTATTAAGTAAAGTCATTCTTTCTGGGTCTGTAGCTGCTTTATATTTACCATATAAACTTATTACATCACCTAAAGTAGCTGGACTATTAATATCACTGAATAAATTACTTAAACTTTTACTTTTTGAATCTTCTTTATCAACTATAGGTTTATTCTCATTGTATTCAAAAGGTTTTGAATTTGTATAATTCTTAGCATAAGTTGGAATTGTAGTTGTTGTAATTCCAGGTAATGTAGAAGTATTTATTGGTTGTGTCTCTAAAGTATCTATATTAGAAAAAGGTCTAGTAGTAGGAGAGTTATAGTTTCTAATATTATTAAATATTAAATCATCTTCTGGTAATATTCTTTTAGCTGTACCACCAGTAGCAAACTCTTGTTTATTATTTTGCATATAATTCATATATGCCATATCATCAGCTTCTTGTTTAGCAAAATCTTCTTGAGTTTTTTCTAATGTCTTTTTTAATACTTTATCATTAGGGTTTAGAGAAACTAATTTTTCTAGTTTAGCTAATTGCTTTTCCCTATAAGCTTTTCTATCAGCCATAGTTTTACCATCTACACCTTTTAATCTTTTAGAGTATATTTGACTACCTTGAGGTACATTTAAATCTATACCACCATTCTCGTGAGAAGCACCCTCTAATTCATACATATTACCATTAGGTTCTTGAATTATTTCTTCTCCTTCAGCTTCTATAGGTACATCTCCACCAAAAGCATATTTAGGTTTAAATCTACCCCAATCGATAGTATTTTCACCTGGACCAACTTGTCTTAAATCCATATTATAATTAGCTTTAATTTGACCATCTAATCCACTATAATTACTTATACTATCTTTTGTAATACTTGGTTTAGATTCATCACCACCCCATAAATTAGTACCTTTACCATAAGTAGCTAAAGAATTACCAGTAGCATTTAAAAAATCACCTAATTGTTGTAAACCCTTAGATTCATCATAAGCCTTTAATTGTGCTTTAATTTGATTGATATTACCTCTCTCAACAGCTTCTTCTGGTGATTCTATATACATAGCTGTACCACCAAAAGCATATTTTCCTTTAGATACTATTTCATTAGCTAAACTATCTAAGTCAGCTTCATTATACCCTTGATTTTTAAGTGTTGTTTTAATAAACTCTTTTGGGTCTCTATTATTACTATATAGATTATCACTATCTAGTAATGCTACAGCAGTTTGACCAATAGTTTTTAAACCACCTTTTAATGCTGATTTACCAGCATTAACTACATTATCAATTGCATTAGATGCAACTTCTTCAGATAATTCTTCACCTAATTTATTTAGAAAAGGTTTATAATCAAAATTAGGTAAACTAATATCTGGTACTTGTTGTACACCAGAATTTATATTTGTTTTTATTTTATCTTGAGGATTTTTAAGTGTAGGTATTGATTTACCTACACTTTTAGTATTCCTCACATTACTTTTTTTATTATCAGGCATAATAATTTAAATTTTAAAATTTATGTTCATAAAATTAGTATTGACTTATTGTTTCATAATCTGATGTAAAATTAAGAACTAACTTTACATCGGCAAAATTATCAAATATTAATCTAACTACCAAATATTTATCTCTTAAACTTTCTAAGTCATACCAATCTTTTTCTCCTTCAAAAGCTTTTTCATTAATTGTTTTATCATAATTTTGTTCATTAAACATAGGTAAACTATAATCAGTAACCATATCTCTTATATCATTTAAAGACCAATCTTTTTCATTCCTATCTATTATAAAAGTATTATTATTTAAATCTTGTATTTGTTCTAATAAGTACTCTTGTTCATCAGATAAATCTTTTACTTTTAGATTTAAAATATTGGTACATTGCCTTGTATTGTATATAATAGCTTTATTAAATGTTTTAAATCTTTCTTCTACATAAGAGTTTAAATCACTATTATACTTATAAGCTGTAGTTAATATTTTTATATGGTCAAATATTTTTGTAATTAATGGGTTCTCATTACTAACATACTCAACTATATAAGGATAAATATTACCATAAAATTTTTGATATTCACCTATCTTATTATGTTTATAGATTTTATTATCTACAGATGAGTAAAGTTTATTATGTACTGAAAAATAATTATTTGGTAAATAACTATGATAAGATATCCAACTATTGGTTTTTAAACTAAATGATAATGTCCAACTATCTTTATTTGTTATTATTAATCTGTCTTTATCATTATCATATATTAAATAGTATTTAGATTTATTTATATTATCTCTAAACCATTTTGACATACCTAAATCTGATATACAAATTAATTGATTATTAAACCAATATACTTTAGCTTCTTTTTGACATACAAAGAAATAACCATTTTTAGTTAATACTTGGTCATCTCTTCTTGAGATTCCAGCTGAATTTCCTGTTTTACTATCAACAATAAGTTGTGCTGGCAAAGAACCAAACTCACCAGTACCTATATAAGTTACTATATCATTTGTAACTCTTTCTTGATAGTTTGTTGGTTGTATATATAAACCTTCTTCTGTATGTATGTATAATTGATTTTTAAATGAAAATATGTTTGATACAGCACCATATTCACCAGTTAAATCTTTATAATTATTAGGTCTAAAAATTCTATATTTATCAATTAATTCTTCTGTATTAGATACATCAGACCAGTGTATTCTTTGAGGAAAAGATTCTCTACAAGGAGAACATAATGAATATTCAAAAGGTATCGGTGTATAAAATTCTAATTTTTCATTTATATTATAGTCATTATTAGTACAATAAAATATTGGTTTAGCTGATGAATAGGCTTTATAACCAACTTGTAAATTAATGTTTTCAGAACCATAATTATAAGTTATAAATCTTGAAATATCTCTCTCTAAAAGTTTGTTTAAGAAATATTTTTCTTCTACTGATTCAATGGCTACACCAAGACCTGTATCTTGCAAATATGGGATACCATTTGTTGCCAAAGTTGTAGTACTATTATTATAAATACCAAAATATCTATTTATAGTGTAAAAAGCTCTTTGATTCATATTATAATCTCTCTCCTCTATTATATCAACAATACCATCCTCAAATTTTAATTTATCATGTTTTCTGTCTTCCATATGAGGAGAAAAAGGTCTTAAATAATTATTTTTATCATTATTAGGTTCAACCCTTAATGAGAAATTTATTGGACTTTCAAAATATAAATCACCTATAACCTGATTATAATATCTCATAGTATCATCTTGATATCTTACAGAATCTTCACTTTTATTAGCTAATCTTGAGGGTTTAATAAAATACTCTATAAAATGGTCATCACCAAAAGTATTAGATAAACCTTTACCCCAATCTACATTAAAAGCTGTATTAAAAGCCTCCTGTTCAACTTTAGCTCTAACACCATATACAATACCAGCTGCAGCAATTAGTAAACCACCAACCATAGCAAGAGTACCCCAAGAAGCTATAGTTATAACAACTCCTAATATAATAGCACCAATCATTTTCCAAATAGAACTTTCATCTTTACCTTTAATTGGTGTTCTTGCTACAGAATTACAATAAGAACTCATAGTATGTCTATAAGCAGATATATAATTATCACCATTAAAAGTAGTACATCCAATTTCTGATTCTAGTGGTGTTACCTTATAATATTTAGCATATAAGAAATCATTATAAAAATTATTATGTTCTTTAATTATATATACAAACTGTAATGAATTATCTTTGAAATCAGTTACTTTTGATTTGTTTTTCTCAATAGAACCTAAACCATTTTTATCTTTAAAACTTAAAAATATATAAGATGACATACTGTCCATATTATAAATAGTATCATTATTATAATCATTAGCTTTATAATAAGGATTTAATTTATATATGTCTATATTATCTCTTTCAGTATTTATAAGTCCAATATTTTGAGATATAGGTTTAACCTCAACATCTCTTATAATAGCTCTTAGTGAAGCACCATCATCTTGTCTAGATTTCCAATCTTCATTATCTATAGAATTTGATTTACTATCATTTACATTATGTACTAAGAAACCAGATAAACTTTCATTTACTGGTTTATAAATATAAGCACCTTTTATATGTGTGAAAGATTCAATAGATTTATTTAAGAACATATATGTAGGATACAACAACATTTTTGTATCATCAGATATTTTAGTAGGTCTAAATTTATCATTCATATTTGCCCTATCATAATCTCTTTCATTAATTCTTATATATTTATTATCTCCTGGTACATATTCATAATCCCACTCTCTTAATTTAGAACCATAAGTAGTTAAAACTGTAGATAAAGATTTGTATTCTTTATATTGTGTAACATCAAATAAAAAACCACTGTCAAGTACAGTTCTATCAACATCTTTTATTTCTTGTTTTACTATATAATAACCAATACATTTCTTCCCAATTACATTTTCTGGTGGCAATTCTACATTTAAAATTTCAATACCAAAATTATAAGAATATAAATTAGTATCTGTTGATTGTGGTAATTTATAAATAGACTTTTCAATAAATAAATCAGATTCTCCAGAAAGACCAGTAAAATGATATTTATATTTTTTAGTTATATTGTTATCACTAACTAAAGTTATATAACTATCTTCTATTTCTGTCCAGTCCTTATCAACAATAAAATACCAAGTTGATATTGAACCACTAGAACCATAATAAATATGTCTTGGTTCATGTTCATATTCATATCTATTTTTATCAAATTCTAAATATACTCCAGAATATTCAAAATTACCTTCATCAGATTCAAATATTTTAGAAGTTACTGTTTTTTCTTCAAGATTATTATAATTATGAACTACACTATAATATTTAAAATCTTTTTTGTTGTTGTTATTTTTAGGTGTGAAAGTTTCAGATATAATACCAACAACCTTTTTATATTTTATATTTAATTTTTCATTGTTATTTAATAAATTTTCAGTTAAAAATTTTCTTATAATAAACCTGTAATTATCATCTAATACTGAATAATTAGATGATATAAAATTTTCTTTTGAAGTATTATCTTGTATAGAAAATAAATAAGTTCCACTATTTAAATTTGGATAAGATATATTAACTTGATACCTAAACCCATCTTTATCAGATGGTCTTGATACTAAATCAATATTTAAATCTTCCCTTGTTGGTAATCTGTGGAATCTAACAGGTGTATCTTTTAGTACATTATTATGAAAATCTTTACCCCAATAATCTAAATTATTACAATCTTCTCTTTGAATATATACTAAATTTGGATTTATATTAGTTACAGATTTCATACCATAGTATGATACTATTGGGTTTCCATAATTATCATATGTATTGTTTTTATCACTATTACCATATACAAAGTTACTATCTATGTTTTGTGGTTTACCAACAATATTCATAACAGGTGATTCAGTTAAATCTTCAAACTGATATACAATACCTAAAGATACAACTTCACCAGGCATAAAACTACAACCTTTTAATCTAACAAATGGGTTCTTACTATTATTATCAGAAAATACATCTTCTAATTTTTCTCTTTTTACAACACAATTAGTAACTATTTTAGAAGCATATTTTTGAAGATTTTCCCAAGATATGTTTTCATCTCTACTATTACCTAGAATTAATCTATTATCTTTTTGTTCAATAGTTTTAGATGTTTTAATATTGTTGTACTGGTTAAAAGTTCTTATATCTTCTATAGATAAAGTTTCTTGGTAATTATCACCAGAATAAATAAATTCTCCAGAACCATTTACAATATGTAATAAATTAGATATTCTGCACACAGTAGGTTGTTTAGTATTGCTATAATAATGTATAAATGCTAATCTATAGAATTTATATTGAGTATCAAAACTCTTATATTTTATCTTTATAGCTTTATTAGAAAATGAATTATCAAAAGAAGACTCCTCTTTAACATTTATACTACCATCTATATCTGAATATTTATTTTTAGTACTATCAGTATAAATATTTATGAGTGGTATTTCAGAAATCCATTTAGTACCATTTTTTTCATTGTCTATATACTGTAATAAAATAGTTAAAGAGCCATTAGGTAAATTACCTTGACCCTCTAATATTTCTATATTTTCTACTATAGGTATTTTATTGAATTTTTTCTGTATAGAAAACTTACTATTATCAAAAAAAGTAGTATTTCCATTTCTTGATTTATAGTTTTGAGGATAGTTTAAATTAACCTCCCTATTTAAATTTTTATTATCAACCCAATAAACAACTTTTTCACAACCTCTTTTAAGTCTATAAACAGCTTGTATAGGATATTCAGTGTTAAAATTCAATTTATATTTTAAAGGACTATCAGTATCATTACACCACTCTGTATAAAAATTGTTTTTAGAATTAAAAATACCTATTTCAGAATGAATATTATTTGTTGAAAATATTACAGTTTCATCATCTCCTATATAAACAGTACCAATTATTTTGTAATCATCTTTTAAAGATGCAACAAATACATTAGCTTCTTCATTAGATAGTTGAAATATATCACCCTCATTTGATTCTAAAACTGCATTTAAAGCATATTTATAAGTACCTTTAGGTTGATTTATTGGTGAATAATCTGTATTCAATCCTTTTACTAATTGCTGTACACTATTATTATTTAACTCCATATCTACTAAATTTAGGATATTGTGTTCTACTTATATTTCCATAATAACCAAAGTAAGCATTTCTACTAGTTATTGGATTTTTCTTCATTTGTGTAAAGTTTTCAAATGAATCTAAGCCACTAATCATATTCATATTTGAATTAACTTGTCCACAATATTTTAACCATCTTTCTTCAGCTTGTTGCATTTTATCACTCATACCTTCTCTTCCCATATACCAAAGTCTTTGAAAGTATTTCCAAGTAATATAATAAGTTATAGCTGTAATTACAGATACATCATCAGGAACTAATGGATAACCTGTTTCTTTATCTGTTTTTTGTCTATAATAAGACAACAATACAAAACCATCTTTAAATGAAAATCTTAGTTTATCATCTACAATAGTATATTCATCTTCACAAGATTTATAAATATCAATATCTTCTTCTTGACAAACTAAACTATTAAAGAAAGTGTGATTAGATAATCTTATAGGTGAATATCTTGGTTTTTGTAATATAGATGACAAAATGACAGTTACATTGTTTTTTTCAAAATCTGTTAATACATAAGAATCAACATCTATATTTAAGAAACTTTCTACAGAGCATTGATTACATACACCACTATCTTGAAGAAAATGTTTTTTTATTTTATTTTTTTCAATCTCTGGATTACATTTATTAGGTTTTCTATATACATTATCTCTTACAACTTGTATAATAGAGTGTAATCCTTGAGGTATTGTAGTAGAGTGATTTTTAACTTCTAGTAGTGCAATAGCTTCTTCATATAAAGTAACATTACTTAAAAATTCTAATGCTTCTCCAGACCATTCAATTACATCTGTTTCTGAGATTTCCTCTAAACCTAAATCTCTATATAACTTAGATAGTATTCTATCTAAACTAGTAAATCTAATATCTTTCATACTTTTATTCTATACTCTTTACCATTAAATATTTCCTTAGATAATCTTCTTTTCATATTCCTACAAAGTATAAACTTATATACAGTTTTATTAGGAACAAGAACTCTAGTGTTTCTCCATATAGTTTTATATCTTAGATTATTAGAGTGTTCATTCATAAAATAAACTAATTGTTTATTTTTAGCACATTCTTCATTTTCTTCCCACAATTTTTTAGAAGATTTCCAATCTATAGTAGCACCAACCAATTTATTATCAACAACTTTACAATTAAGTTTTTTACCATAAATATATAAACTACCTAATCTTTCTGGAAATAAAACTTCACCATTTTCTAATAATTTATCACCAAGATATTTTAAGAAACCATAAATTATCTCTTTATACATCTTATCATTAATACATTCAGGTTTATCACTTGTTTTATTTTTATAATATACCCAAGTATCTTTCATACCATATTTTTCTTTAATATGTTTTCTTGGTCTTCCACTTCTCTTTAAATAACTATCCATATTTATTTACTTTGTTGAATGTGTGAATCTCTTGTGTTATTTGATATATCCTCTATCATTTGAGGAAATATATTAATTAATTCCTCAGAAGCCATTTGTATAGTAGTAGTTTCTAAATCTTTATCTAATGGAAACTCCTGTTCAAGATAATCACAAATATTATTATTTTGTTCATCACACATATTTCTAAATTGATTAGCCTTTATAGGGTCTTCAAATAAAGCTGTAATAGATACTACTTTCATTTTAGTAGGTGTTGAAAGATATAAATAACCTTGATGAATAAAATAATTAACTTTACTTGTTGTATATCTATTACCTTTTTGGTAATTAACAGCATTAAATTTTATTTCATCAATTTTTAATCTTCTATCAATAGATGTAACAGAGTTAATAATATGACCATTTAAACCATTTAATGGTGCTGGTAATTTATACTTACTTCTTACTATTTCACAACCTATTGGTGGAATACAAGGACACTCATGTGAAGGAACACTAATTAATTCTACACAAGGTAAAGTTTGATAATTCCAAGCTGATATTAATTGTTTCTTTTTTATTTGTTGTGTAATAAGAGTACTTCTAACAGACATAAGTACATTGTAAATATG
>RBWB01583112.1_pt1 | contig 12785 bp, 20 predicted proteins | sample 2014201 | NCBI WGS metagenome assembly RBWB01 (sample SAMN10133834, study PRJNA383868) | Human oral metagenome, whole genome shotgun sequencing project. | isolation source: supragingival plaque isolated from 88 juvenile twins | host: Homo sapiens | place: Australia
AAATCTCTATATGGAAATAACTGAATATAATGATAATAATTACAAAATAAAAATAATTTTAGAAAAGCCATTGACAATTAAAATAAAGTATGCTAAGATATACATGACAATTGAGTAATAAAAATATTTCATTTATTCAAGAAAATTAAGAAAACTCCTTTCTGGCATAGCGTGTAATATCGCTGTGCCTTTCTTTAATTTACATTGAAATAAAATTGTCCTTGACAAATTAATAATAAGGAAGTATAATGGTATTATGAAAAATTAATAAAAACTATAAGGAGATGTTGAATAATGGAATATAAAGATGATGACGGAAAAACTAACATCTGCATATCGGCACTGTGGATATTCCTTACTGGACTTTCAGTAGGGCTTGGTGCAATGCTGTTTATTAAGTCAGTATATGACTTTGAAACTTTGGATGACAATTACCTTGAAAAATCGGCAAAGTTTTCAATTACATATAAGAATGAAAGATACTGCACAAAGAAAGTGGAGATAAGCAGTAAAAAGAACATAATAAAATTTGAAGACGCATTTGGATATGTGCACACATTTCCTAAGAACGAAGCAGTAATTGAAAGGGGGTGTGAATAAAAATGGAACAGGAAGATAGAATAAAACTTTTAAACGAAGATGAGTGGGAGCGATTGGAGACAGCGTTTATAAACGGACTTACATTTTCAGCGATTTTTGAAAAGCTCCAGCTTGACGAGGAAGCAATTGGAAACCTTTGGGCATTCGGAGACATGACAGATTTCGGAGAGAGCATTGTTGACGCTGGAATTGGCGAATATATGAAAAAGGAACAAGGTACAATACTGTATACGCCATGCGAAATGACAATAAAGGAAGCTCTTGATGAAGCTAAGAACTTGAAAAATGGAAAACTTGGATATGGAGACTTGGAGTATGAAGTTGCAGAACTGATTATGGGGCTTAGCACAAGGGAAACATCAAACGTAGTTGAAAATCTAAAACGCCAGTACGGGCTTTTAATAAAAGATAAATTATAATGGAAAGGAAAATTCCCCAAAGTTATAATTTATCTTGTATATGAGGCGGGAACACACAATGGGAATTTATGGTGCGAAAAAATGAAAAAGAGCAGCAAAGTCTTCGGGTACAGAATGACCGAGGACGAACAGGAATATATAAACAATGTGATAGGAAAATATAAAAGGCTCACAGGCAGGACAACAACTCAAATGATTATGGAAATGGTTGAAAGGCTTGACAGAGAGCTTATACATAATGTGAAAGGAGTTCATTATGAAAAACATAGCTGATAAACTTAAGAACATAAATATTAATATGCCAGATGAAAAAAAGATATTCTGGATAAGAATTATAAGGGTTGCACTTATTATATTTCAAATACTGCAAATGATTGCTAGATTAAGAATTGTACCAGCAATGATAACTGCATTTATGATTGCGGCAGTTTCAGCAGTTGACATTGTGCTGGTTGAAAAGATGTATAAAGACGGAAAATATAATAAGAAAGACAAAACAATCTTGCAAGCAGTCTCAGTTGCCATAATCATAATAATATGGCTTGGGTAAAATAAAATATTGACATCAGATAAAATATGATATATAATTAGAGCGAAGAAATTAGTTTTACAATAAGTTTCTTTACTCTCATTAATAAAATCCTAGAAAACTTAAGGGCGGCACACGGCTGTCCTTTTTATTATAGTTAAAATATTTGCTGGAAAATCTTAATAAATGTATTGACAAATTTATCAATATTTGATATAATAGTATTATAGAAGATAACAGAAAGAAAGAGAGTGGAAAGCTATGAGAGACGAAGAAAAGAAAAAAATAATGGAAGAATTTGAAAGAACTCAAAGAGGAGAACTAGACCCTGAATATTACGGAGTAATAACAGACTATCTTGAGTTCATAGGAATATCAAAAAATGAATTTAAAAAAATCATAAAGGCTGACAAGCTGACAATAAGAGGCAACACATTGTCCCTTATTCAAAATAATTTAAGAATCACAAGCAACACTAGAAGTTTTATATATCCAAGAGTGATGGTTGGAGTTAAAAATGATGACGGGAAGTTTGAAATGATTAACTATAAGGACTACCACATAGAATCAATGCGAGCAATTGAAAGAAATGACAAGGAAGAGAACCGAAGAACAATAATTTCAGTAACTCACGTATCAGTACTTAAAAAGTTCCTAGAAATAATGGAACATAAGGCTGTGTTTGGGACAAAGTTCAACCCAATAACAAACCTTGCTGACGACAGAATAACAAAAGCATAAATACAAGAGCTTTAAAAAGCTCTTTTTTATTATATGGAAAATATTTATAAAATATTGTAAATTTAGTGTTGACAAATTTGTAAATATATAGTATAATAGTATTATAGAAGATAACAAAATATATTGAAAGTGAGAGTGAATTACTATGAAACAAAGAATAAGAAGAATAAAAACAATACTTGACAGAATACTTGATAACGGAATAGAAAACCTTGAGTTCGCAAAAGACTTAAAGAACAAAGGAATTGACACAGAAGAAATTACAAATATGCACTTCAGAACATACGAAACGGATGGATTGTGTAACAACAAAAATGTAACGAACACAATACTTTACTTCGGAACAAACGGAAAAGTGCTGGACGGATTCGGATATGACGACATCCAATATGAAATAAACCTTAGAACAAATGAGCTGGAAATTTCAATTTTTGACACTAAAAACTGGACTAATATTCCAATGAAAGACCTGCATAAGATTACAAAAACAGCAGAACTTGTAGAAACTGTATATACATACGCAAAAGAAAAAGCAGAACACTTGGATGAGAATAAAGTCGCAGAACTTAATGATGAACTGTTCACAAATTATGGGCTTACTTCCAATGAAAACGAAGAAAAGCACAGAATATTCATTGGGAACAGATGGCACATAGTTTCAATAGACAGTTCTGACCTTTACGAAAATAAAACAGAAGTAACGGACTATATCGTAGAAAAGACTAATGATACAATAACTAAAAAAGCAATGGACGAAATAAATGTTATCATTGAAAATATAAACAACGCATTAAAGAAAATCCATGCTGAATAATAACTAAAGAGCCGATAAAAAGGCTCTTTTTATTATACAAAAATATTTAAAAAATATTGTCAAAAAGTGTTGACAAATTTGTAAATATGTAGTATAATAATTGCATAGAAGATAACAAAGAAAGAGAGTTGATTAATTATGACATTGAAAATAAGAAAAACACTTTTAGGACTTATGGAATTAAACTCAATATTTATAATATTTATGAGCATTGTGCAATTGGGAGCATTTGACATCAAAGGGAAAATGGCACTTGCATTATGGTGTGGAGTTTCAAGCCTTTTGGGGAACTGCTTTGCCGAAGAGGACAAAAACCCTTGTGTGTTCCCTGCTGTCATGGGTCTTGTAAACGTTTTCATTTTGATATTTGCTCAATGGGGATTAGATGGCGGAGCAGTGGCTTTTGCATTTGGTGTGCTTTGTGCATGTATGGCAGTTAAAATTAGAAAAGCCTCTATAAGAAACATTAAATAGCGTGGGGGGTTATCCCCCACAGGCTCTTCAATTTTAATTCTCCTAATGATATTACAAAATATTTTTCTAAATAATTGTTGACAAATTTGTCAATATGTAGTATAATAGTATTATAGAAGATAACAAAAGAATGAAAGAGAGAGTGATAAACTATGTTTAGAATGGTAGACTTTAAAGAATGTGATGTGCAAAGAATGGACAGATACAGCCACATCTTTGCAACAAAGATGATAGACGGAGCAATGTACTACAGAATAGAGTTCTTTGAAGACTTCGTGGAAAATAGGGATTTGGAAGCTTCAGGGGACAACTTAATTGACATAATAAAATGGAGCATTGAAAACAATTATCCTGTTGCAATGATTACAGAACAGGAAAACAGATAACTAAGGAGAAAATAAAATGAACAAAACACATGAATTAATAGAAGAACTCAAAAAAGGAATATTCAATGAAGAGCTGTTTGAACAGCTTTTCAGCGAATATGAAAAAGCAGGAATACCAAAAAAAGAAGTGAAAAGACTGCTTGAAATAACAAAAATATATGAACGTGGAAACACTTTTACAATAGAATGTAAAAATGGAACACGTCTTAAAAGTACAGGAAAGCTGAAACGTGGAAAATACTTCGTAAGAGTGCTGAGGGACGAAGAAACTGGGAAACTTTACGAAAGACCATATCCTGAGCATAGGGCAATGATTATAGACATAACAGTTTATGCAGAAACTCAAAGAGAACGGCTTGAATACGCAGAAAAGGCTGTAACATACAGACTTTTAGAAAAACTGTACTACATAATATTATATTTTAAGTTATGCAACTCAAAATATGATACAGCCTTAAAAGAACACGAAAAGGCTGAAATAGAGCAGTATTTAGAAATGAAAGAGGAGTATAAAAATGAAAATCAATAAATGGAAAGTGGGAGACAAGGTTATGCTCCCTGACCCATCCTTTGACAACGGGGTTATAACAAAGATAATAAATGAAAGATTAGTGAGAGTTGCTGGAATAAGAACATTCTCAAATTCACTGAATCCTAAAAGGAAAGTTGAAGTTACAGCAATTGCAAATGCCATTAAGCCTGCTGACGGAAAGTATGGGAAAACTTCAATCCATGAAAGAAAAAGATTTGGACAATTAGTTGAATGGAACGGAACAGACATAGAAATAGTTGATGTCAACTATCCAGTTGACAGATACTATGAATGGTACGCAAATGGACAGCTTGAATTAAACCCTGACTATCAGAGGGGGCTTGTATGGACGCTTAAGCAGAAGCAGGCATACATAATGGCTCTCCTAAAGGAAAGGGCTAAACTTCAGGTAGTCCTAATTATGACTAAGACAAGGGAAAGGGAAGACTTCTTTGAAGTGCTGGACGGAAAGCAAAGGCTAAATTCAATATTTGAGTTCATAGACAACGTATACCCTCTTGAAACAGGGGAATACTTTAATGATTTATCAGAAAAGGATATGAACGCCATAACAGAGCCAAACTCTGTAATGAAACGTATATACTGCTACGACGGGGAAGTACCTTTGGACTTTAAACTGGCATACTTCCTTGAAATAAATGCTCTTGGAACTAAAATGTCTGACGAGCATTTAGAAAAAGTGGAAAAAGAGCTTGAGAAAATAACTAAAGGAGAAAAACAATGAGAGGAAATAGATTTACAATAGAGTTCCCTACATTCAAGGCTACGTTTGGGACTAAAAAAATAACCATAGAAAATAAAAGGGGAGTTATTGCACGTATAACAACAACAGGAATCGAAGACCCTGAACCTGCATACGTATACAGCTATAACGCTTTAGGATATATCACAAAAATGATAAACAGATATAAGACTAAAAAGCTGTTTATAAACTTCCAAATGCTAAAGCTCACAAAAGATAAACCTGAAAACTATATAAAAAGCACAATAGACCTTTTCAGGCTGGAAATTCCAAGCATGACTTTCATAACAAAGGAAGATAACGGAAGTGCAACTGTTGCACTTAAAAGAACTAATAAGAATACAGAAAAGCATTATGTAAAATACGCTGGAACACATATAACAGCTGTAAATACAAAATCAGGAATACAGTACAAATTCAAGAACTATGAAACTATTGAATCAGACTTAATGGAACTAAGAGATGTAGCAAGAAAATACGGAATATCATTATAAGAGCCAAAAGGCTCTTTTTTTATTGGAATAAAAAATATTAAAATATCTATTGACAAATTTGTAAATATATAGTATAATAGTATTATGAAAGATAACAGAAAGAAAGAGAGTGATAACAAATGAAAACGAGATATTTTTCAGAATACGACAGGGAAATAAAGTCTGACAAAGGATTAAATGAAGTAATCAGCTCCATTAATAAAAACGTGATTGAAAATGGACTTAAATACGCAGTAATGTGTGAACATCAGCTAATAGCTGAAGCACAGGAGACTGAAAAAGAATTTATTATAAATGTTATAGATGATGAGGTAGCAAAGCAACTTACCAACTATACAGTATTTTCACTGTATTACAATACTGAAAACTTATTTGATAACAAGACTGTTACAATAGGCGTTAAAAGAACGCCTGTGATAAAATACTTTGTGGAGCAGGAACATAACATATACAAAATTATGCTGTACCCACAGAACGAAAAGACTATTGAGGACATTATAAAAGTTGAATCAGAAATGCTTCAAAGATATGAAACAAAAGCAACAATGATTGAACTTAAAAGACCAAGTTCAAAGATTGTCCTTGAAAAAGACATTGACGGAGCTTTCAATATAACAGAAATAGATTATCAAAGCTACTCAATAGATATTAAATACTTTGACACTAGACGGCTTGAAACACTTGAAAGTTCATCAAGCACAATAGGAACTGTAAATCTTTACTGCAACGTAAAGAACGAAGTTAAGGCAAGTGCTGAACTTTACACAATGAGAAGCGTATCAAACGAAATATTAAGAAGCATTTTCAGAACAGCTTCATACCAAATATCAAAGAATATACCTGAAGACAGAAATGAATGGACAGCTGACACATATATAAAGGCACAGAACATAAGAACTGAAGATGTATCGTATAACTGGGAACTTGAAAAGGCTTGTGAAATGGCAAAAGAATTTTCAGAAAATCCAGCAAGGGACGAGATGTTTAAGATACATATAGATATTGACGGATATGCTGGAAACATTTCAGTAAATAATGGAAAGATAAATTTATATCTTACAGAACAGCCAAAACTAAGGGACTTCTATAAAGTACTTTCAAAAATAATAATTGCATTTGAAATAAAGAATATGTATATCCAGTTTGGGCAGTACTGGAAAGAAAAATCAGAAATAACAGTATCACAAAAAGAAATCTTTATTGAGAAACACGGAATCAAAAAAACTGACTTCCCAAACCTGACAAAACTTACAAAATATGGAAAACGAATTGTATTTGAAGACACAAAAGACTATAAGAAATATTATTTCCAAAATGAAGAGCAACTACTTGACTGTGAAATATAATAACAAAGGAGCTGATTAGAAATGAAACCACTAAATAAAACTAATAAACAAATAAAAGAAATGGGAGGAGTATTCCTTAAAGGCTGGAGTGAATACAGCCAAATGTTTGGAAAATATATAACATCATACATATATCTTCTGAACGGAGAGGAAGTTTACAGCATTATAGACTGGGACTAGAACAAAAGGGCGGATTTTTCAGCCTTTTTATTATACAAAATGTTGAAAAAAATCATTGACAAAGTTGTCAATATGTAGTATAATAGTTGTATAGAAGATAACAATATATATGAAAGAAAGAGAGTGAATGACTATGAAAAAAGATTTTAGACTAAACAAGGAACTTATAAAAAGAGGATATGCAATATCCAAGGACTACATTGAAAAAGCAGTTGAAAGAATTAAAAATGAAAATAAAGATTATTTTAAAAACTTTGAGAGCTTGGAAGTGGAATCCACAATCGGAATTATAACAAAAACTGATACATACGAAGTATCAGAAAGGGTAAATAAGGCATACGCTTGGAAAGAAGCTGGGGAACAGGACAGCCTTGACATTTCAGGAATGATAGCAGACTATATCGAAATCTGCGAAGAAAATCAAACTGAAACTTCAATGCTGGAACTGGCAAAGGAAATTAGAAGACCTGTTGACTTCCTGATGTACTTTGTATACGAGTACATAAGATTTATGAGCAGGGAGCTTGAGCTTGACTATGCTGAAATAAAGTCAAATAATGACATAATTTTAACACTGGAACAACTTAAAAAGGATATTGAAAAAATAAAATAAATAATTAATTACAGCGGACAGGCAGGCTGAATAAAAGTAGGTATGCCGTCCGTTGATATATTTACAAAGGAGAAAATGAATGAATATACCTAAATCCACAGCAGAAAGGCTATACAAAATAATCCGTGAAGCAGGATTAAGCTGGATAGAACACGTAGAAAATCAGGAAAACCAAATATGGAATACAGAGGGGCTTATAAAAAATATCATACAGTATGCAAAAGACAACATAGATGAATTAAGTATCACAAATCAATACTTACATTCAGAATTTATATGTCCAGATATATTGATATTAAAAGATGAAACAGAAAACCCTGACAAAGACCCAAATATAATGATTGACATTAGGGAACTTGCACTTAAAATGCTGGATTCAGAAAAGGCTTTGAATGAATATTTAATGACTGGCTTAAAATATGCGTCAGGAAACAAATACCTGAAAAAAGAAAGAATATATAATACAGAAAAAGCAGCACAGGAAATAGCAAATATCATATATACTCTTTCAAAAGAATATGACAATGCAATATGATAATGAATAATAAAAGTAATAATATACGGAGCTTACATAAAAGTTCCGTATTTTTTATTACACAGAAAAAATAGGTTAAATATCATAAAAACAGGTTATATGAAACTGGTATAATATTTTCGTAACGTAACAATGAGCAAAGTTTCGTAATCAGGAACTGATATAATAAGTTATATTAAAAATTAAAGGAGATGATATATTATGAATATCGCACTGCTTACAACAGCACTTGCAACAGCAACAGGAACTTACACATTAAAGGACATAACTCTTGACGAAGCAAAGGAACTTTTAAAGGGGAACACAATTGACTCATACATACGGCACGAAAGCACCCTTAACATAATTGCAGCTCTTCTAGGAACAGAAATACCACAAGGAACTGGACAGTTTACACAAAAGGCTGGAACATCAGCACTGGTATTCAAGCTGAATGGACGAGCTCCTGAAGGCGTAGTGCTTGCACGTAATGAAATTGAAGACATGGGTTACAAGTTCCAAGTGCTTACAAAAGTTGCAGACTAAATAAAATTTCCCTGTCCATTTTTATGGATGGGGCTTTTTTATTGCAATAAAGAAAAATAGCACTACACAAGCGATAAAAAATATGTTATACTCTATACAAAGGCAACAAAATTTTGAAAGGAGAAAAACTATGCTAAGTATTAACAATCTTAAAATGTGGATAAAGTACAGAAAAAAAATTGTAAGGACTGAAGGGAAAAACTTTTCAGTAATACTTACAAAAAAAGAGTTTGAGGAGCTGACAGACTTCCCAAGCCACGTAAACGTGGAAGGACGCTTCATATATACCTCAAAAAAGAACATATCGGAAAAAGACCAGCGTAACCTAATTGACCCGTTTGAAATGCTTCTGTCAATGGGAAATACTGAAAAAGAGGAATATGCGTTTTTAAGAAGTTACGCAATAAAATCGCTTGACGGAAACTATATGTTTGGATTCGGAGAATATGACGACGACAGGATTGAGTTCATATTCAGGAAGACTGGTAAGAAAGGATTCCAGCAGAAAGTGGAACTAAGGAAAATGATTTACTACACACACAAGGACAAGTGGCTTGGGCAATGTGATGTGAGCGAAAACGGAGTTCCAATGTGGGAAACTTCAAAATACTTCACAAGCGTTGAAAGACATTACAATGCTCCAGACTGGTACGAAAAGCACTTCCCTGAAATATCAAGGAATGAATGGACTGAAAAAGAACATACATACGTAAAGGTTATGCCGCTTAATGAGTTTGTCAGAATAAGATATACATCTGCAAACATTATCGGAAACCTAGTAACGCTTACAGAATATGGTGGCGGCTCTGAATATACATATCTCTTAAAGACAGATGGACTAAAAGGAGAAACTTCACAAAAAATAATGGAAAACTGGGGAGATAACCAGAACCTTGTAGGATTTAGCTGTAGTACACTTCTAGGAGAATTTGACACAAATGACACAATGGAAATAAGTTTTAAACTGTCTGGATACAAGGAAGAAAGAGAAAGATTCCATAGAATTACTGGACTTGAAGATGTAGAGTTCAGCAAAAGGGTTGAAGCACCAAGATTTGTGAGAGTTGAAATGCTAAAATCAAACTGGGAAGCACCTGAAATTCCTGAATACAACCAGACTTTAAGAAAAATTACACAAAAGACTTTAAGGGGGCTTAGACCTGACAAGATTGAGCTGCTAGACAAAAACCTTAAAATCATTGAGACAGTTCTTTATAATAAATGGGCAGTACCACACTTAAAGGAAAAGAAATAGAATATGAAAATGCTGGTATAAATATTATTTGGAACAATTAATATACAAAAGGATATGAATTTTACATCATATCCTTTTTTTATTATGTCAAATAAAAATATTCAAAATTATTGAAAATAATTGTTGACAATTTTGTCAATAATTGCTATAATAGTATTGTAGAAGATAACTACAAAATATAAAAATGAAAGAGAGTGATTTAACTATGAAAATCAAACAAATTAAAACATTAATCTTAACAGGAGTACTAGCAATGTCAATATCTGCATTTGCTGGAAAGCAATGCTACGAGCCAAAAAGCCCTGACTGGTTCGTGGATGAAGTAATGCACAAAAAAACACTTCATCTAGTAATGCAGACAATGGATGACAATAACATTAAAACAAATATTAAATGGGTTGAAAAACTGGCAAATACCCTAGTTAGACAATCAAACGAGTACATTAAATATACTAAAAAAAATCCTAAACAGTCTGCTTGGGAAACTGTAAGAGAGGGTACTGTAACTTGCGGAGTGCCAAGTGCAGTTTATCAAAAGGGGCTTGACAGAAAAATGTTAAGAAAACTTAACACAGGCGGATTTAATGTTCTGCACGATTAATAAAGCTGGATATGGTATAAAAGCCATATCCTTTTTTATTGACATCAAAAAAATACTGTAAATTTTTATAAATATATGTTGACAAATTTGTAAATATATAGTATAATAGTATTGTAAAAGATAACAACATTATGTGAAAGTGAGAGTGGAATGTTATGACATTAAAAAACAAATACTACGACTTAGTTGACGCAAACGCAGACAGCACAGAAAATATTATGGAAATGTTAAAAGATAATGGAGCTGAAAATATAACAAAAGCGTCAAATGGAATCTATTTCAGCATAAATGGAGATAAATTCTTTATCCATACTGGAATGAAAATCTTTTCAACAGTTGGAAAATAAAAGCTAAAGGAGATAATTAACATGATTACTAGACTAGAGGAAAGACTATCAAACCTTGCACGAATCTGCACTTATGGGGAATATAATGATATTATTGAAAACGGAAAGCTGTCAGAGGAATACAAGGAATATTATGACATATTCAAGTTCATTAAAGATACTGAGCTGTACTGCAATCCATATACCAAAGAAATGGTAAATCACGCAGTCAAGTTCATAGAAAGCGTAAAAGATATAACAGAAGACAATTTTTCTGAATTAAAAGAAAAAACATCTGTAGAAAAACAGAAAATAATAAACCAGCACAAACTTCCTGACGCACAGGAAGAAATACTGGAATACTCGCTTGCGATATACCTGAATACAATAGAAAATCTTATATCAATAACTGAATTTGACAAAGAAAAAGCTGAAACATTTGCCAACTGGCTGATTAAAAATAAGTTCAACTATCTTGGACTTACAATGCTGGAACTGGCAGAAAAGAAATAATTTTTTAAGAGCAGGACATTAAAAATCCTGCTTTTATTTTACATAAAATATTTTTTAAAAAAGTATTGACAAATTTGTCAATGTATAGTATAATATATATGAAAGTGGGAGTTGAAAGGCTTATATCCCACGTCGGAACGCTCAACTCCGTCAAAACATCTGTTCCGCAGGAATGAGAAACCTGCTGTGAAGTACTGACCCTATTTCACGCTTGAGCCTAACAATGTGGCTATGGGAACAGAAAAAGCCTTTACCTTTAAAACACTAAACAATGCTGGAAACGGAAAACAGTTCAAGATTGATAACCTTGCTGTTGGAAACTGAGCATATAAAAAAGTATCATATAATTCCGATTGAGAAAATACGAACTAATCACTCGTAACTCTTTTCAAAAAAATGAATAGCTGAAGGGTTCACGTGGGTTCGATTCCCACCCTGTCCACTACGGACGGGCTTTTTGGCAAGAAGACCCTTAAATGCGAAATAAGGCGGAGCTGGTTAATCCGCCCTTTTTTATTTGCAATTAAAATTATTACATATCAAGACTGATGGAAAAACCTATTTACCTTTGTAAGAAAAACTTTAATCAGCTAGTACAGATTAAGGCTTTGAAATACAGCTAGAAAAAAATTTCAAAATAATTGAAAAAAGTGTTGACAAATTTGTCAATATATGATATACTATATTTGTAAGTGGGAGAGATAAAACACTTAACAAAAAACTAAAATATAAAATAAGAAAGAGAGTTGATTAATTATGTTAAACACAGTAATTTTACAAGGAAGAATAACAGGAGAATTAGAAGTAAAGGTTATGAACAACCAAAAACAAACTAAATACTTAAACTTTAGCATTGCTGTACCAAAAACAAAAGATGAAGCAATATTCGTAAACTTAAAGGCATACGGAGAAACAGCTGAAAACATCTCTAAATACTTTAGCAAAGGCAAAGGGATTATCATTAATGGAAAATTAGATGTTTCTACTTATGAAAAAGACGGAGCAAAAAATACATTCACTTATGTAAACGTAACATCATTTGACTTCCCATTAGAAACACCAAAAGGGAACAATGAAAATACAAAAAAAGAAAATGAAAATGTTCCATTCTAATTAATTATATAACAGCACTAAAAAAT
>RBWB01583114.1_pt1 | contig 12780 bp, 12 predicted proteins | sample 2014201 | NCBI WGS metagenome assembly RBWB01 (sample SAMN10133834, study PRJNA383868) | Human oral metagenome, whole genome shotgun sequencing project. | isolation source: supragingival plaque isolated from 88 juvenile twins | host: Homo sapiens | place: Australia
AAACATAATATCTAATTTCTACTTTTGTAGATTAAAAATCACTAACAAAAATATTTTCAATTTAAACATAATATCTAATTTCTACTTTTGTAGATAAGAAAGAGATAGCTTAACGCCTGAAAATTTAAACATAATATCTAATTTCTACTTTTGTAGATTATTCTTGTAAATATCTTAAGAAATGAAATTTAAACATAATATCTAATTTCTACTTTTGTAGATTTCTCAATAGTGTCTATATACTCAACAATTTAAACATAATATCTAATTTCTACTTTTGTAGATCTTCAAGTTAAATTTCATAATTTTTTATGTTTAAACATATTTTTCATTTTTTAATTTTATTAATTTTTATAAAAAATGAAAGCAGTTTTTACTAAATTTAAAACATTCCTCAAAGCTAGAGGAGTTACTGAAAGAACTCTAGAATACTATATTTGGCATACTGAAAAATTTTTCCAATACACAGATGCGAAAATTTCTGATTACTGAGATTTGAAAAAATTCAGAGAAAGGTACTATATAATAATTGATAGACCTTCCCTATCAAATGAATCAAAGAAAAAACACCTGAAGTGTGCAAGAATTTTTGCTGATTTCCTTATTCAAGAAGGAATTATAAAAATAAATGCACCTAGAAATATTACTCCACCTAAGGTTCAAACTAGACTACCAATAGTAGTTGAAGATGAAGAAATTAACTCAGTTTTTTCAGCAATTCAAAAAAGGTGGAGCTGATTTTTAAGATTAAGAAATTCTATACTAATTGAAACTTTTCTTTACACTTGATTAAGAAGAAATGAATTATTAAATTTAAAAAGAGAAAATTTAACTGAAGAAAAAATTTTTGTAAAATGATGAAAATGAGATAAAGATAGAAATATATACATCCCAGATAATTTCTATAAAAAACTTCAAGAATATATGAAAGTAACAGCTTGAGTTTCTGAATATTTATTTTATTCAGTGAGAAAAGAAAAATTAACAGAAAGCTGAATCAGAGAAATTTTTAAAAATATCAAAAAAATTTCAGGTCTAAAAAATATATACCCACATAGACTTCGTCATACTTATGCCAGCAGAATGCTAGAACAATGAATAGATATAGCAGTAGTTAGAGACCAAATGTGACATACCAATATTTCAACAACAAACAGATATATAGCAGTTAGAGATAGCCACAGAAAAAATGTGATTCAAAATTTAAAATTTAGTTAATTTTTTTAAAAAATATTGAAAAAAAATATATATTAATTATAATAAAAAAAATAAAAAAAATAAAAAAATATGGAAAAAAGAGATTTGTTTTTCTATTTTGTTCTCAATCTAAAGAAAAATTATGACATAATAAATCCAGAACTGGAGCTAAATAGATATCATATTTTAAAAATGTTATTTATAGCAACAGTAAAGGAAAATAAACTATTAAATTGATTATGAGATTGATTAAATTTTGATAATTTCTATGCATTACCAAAATGACCAGTAGAAAGTGATTGCTATAATTATATTTACAATACTCCAGGAATTTTTGAAAATATTATAAAAAATACAGAGTATATTGAAAATCAAATTGAAAATGAAATAGATGAAGATACAAAACGAATCATCAAAGAATCAACATTAAAGTTAGGTTATCATTTATATGAAAAAGATGATGATTATTTAATAGAGTATACTCATACTTTTGAAAGTTGGAAAAATGCTTGGTTAAAAGCAAAAATTTATTGAAAAAAAGCTTTTTATATAGAACCTAATGATATTATAAATGACAGAGCATATTAAAAAAATAAATAAAAAAATTAAAGAATATTATAAGTATATAAAATTATCTTGAAAAAATCAAGATAATTTTAATTTTGAAAATTTTATTCAAGAAATAAATTTATTATTTGATGAAGTTTCTAAAGATAAAGATAATCATAGCAATAATGAAAAAACATTTGAAGAACTTTTCAAAACTTCTGAATCAGACTTAATTTATAGGTTAAAGAAAAACATCAAAGAAATTGAAAATTGAGTAAATGAAATTAAAAATAATTTTGAAAATAAAAAAGAAATATTTTTAGATTTTGATTTTTTTAGGGAAAGTAGATTATTAACATTAACTTTAAATGATTTTAATAAAAATTATCAATGATATCTTTGATGATACTACATTCTTGCTTTAAAATCTCTTTTAGTATTATGGAAAAATGAAATAAATTTACTTGATGAAAGTATGAGTTTTCATCATATAGAAAAATCTAAGCTAGATATAAAAAAAGTTCAAAAAATTTTAAAGGATCAAGTAGAAAACCAAAATAATCAAGAAGATGGCAAAAAGATACTAATGGAAGTTTTAAAATACTCAGAATTTTTATGTTTTAAATTTAATATATTAAATGAAGATTGTCTTAATTCATGATATAGTAATACTTATGAAAATTATTTAGACATTATAAAATTTATAAATAATATTTCAAAGCCAAAAGAAGAGAATGATAATTCTATAAATGATATTTCAAAAATAAAAGAAGAAGATATTAATAATGAATTAGATTTATTTAAAATTTTTTTATACTACAAAGATAATAAATATAAAGATAAATTTGAAAAATCATATAAAAAATTAAAATCTATTCTGGAAAAATTTAATTCTTATAAAAAAAATCAGAATATTACTTTTTTTATAAATAATTTAATTTCACTTTTAAATAAAATTGCTGAAAACTGAAATGAAAAATTTGATTATAATATAGAAATAGATCTTATAAATAATTTTATTGATGAAAATGATATTAAACAAACTTATTTCACTTATTATAAATTTGCTCAATTATATAAAAATCTAGGTAAATTAAAAAAACAAGATTTACATTTTAAAACTGCTGAAGATAATATAAACTTAGCAATAAAAAAATTTGAAGAACAAAATTGAGCTTATTTTCCTTTTATAGCTACATCAGATATATTTTCAGAAACATCAATATTTTCATATTCAACTTTTATAATTCCTACAAAAACAGACTATTATTTAAAAGTAAAACAAGAACAGATAAAAATTTTAGAAGAAAAATCTGAGTTAAAATTAAATACAATGATTTCAGATATAAACAATAAAATCCTTTCAAATGAAAAAATTTTATCTGAAAAATTACATGATAACAACATTAAAACAATAGAAATTTTAGCTATTTTTTCAGCAATAATTTTATTTACTTCTTCTTCAATACAAATTTATCAATATTTGACTGATACTAATTCTGCTATTATATTTTTATTAACTTTTAGTCTTTCTTTAATTTGATTTATTTGAATAATAATTTTTCTTTTTTCTAAAAATATAAGTACTAAAAAATACATTATATTCTTAATAATTTTTATATCATTATTTTTATTAATCTATTTTAAAAAAGATAATAGTAATCTTTATAATAATTATTACAAAGAAATAATTAAGGAAGAAATTTTAAAAGATTTAGAGCAAATTAAAAATATTTTAAATTAAAACTCAAAAAACTATAATATAACTAATTTAACACTATTTAGTCATATTATAGTTTTTTATTTTTTTAAAACTATGTAAAGTTTTACATAAATTTTACATAGTTTTTACTTTTTAAAATTTTTCAAAACAGCTAAACACATCAAAGCAACTTCAGCTCTAGTAGCTGGTTTATTTCAATCTCTTCAATTCCAAATTCAAAGTTCTTGTGCTTTACTTAACTTTTCTTCCATTTCTTAACTCATTTTTCCTTTGAGTCTATAGACTCAAAGAACATCATAATGATTAGGATACACTGATAATTTTACACAATCATCAGCTCATTTTCAATCTCAATTTCAAACATTTTGTTCGATAACTTCAAAAGCTCAATTACCAAAGTTTAAACATAATATCTAATTTCTACTTTTAAAAAAATACTTTTACTCTGAAAAAGTATTTTTGTTTTTGTAGGAGAAATCTTAAATTTATTAATAATTTGAAATTATGAAAAAACTTATTATTGTGTTATTTTTATTGTTTTTTATGACTTACTCAGAACAAAGAATTACAAGTAATAAATTTGAAGACATTTCTTATAAACTAAGTTATTCAGCTTTAAATGCTATGAACATATATGATGTTTTAAAAACTAGCAGCAAAAAACAAAGATTTAAATAAAAAAATAATTTTTTATTTAAGTTAATTTGAAATTAACTTTCCAAAGTTTCCCATTTATAAGAATATTAAATTCAGAAAACTTGAAAACAAACAAAAAATTGTTAAAATAATTAACAATTTTTTTGTTAATTATAATTCTTGTAAATCAACAAAAATTAAATTTTAATTCAAACAATATTGAAAAAAATACTTTTAACTTGAGCTACTTGATACATTTCACTTACAGCTGTAGATTTTATAGAAAAATGATATGAGATTGTTATTGTAGATAATCTTTATAATTCAGATATTTCAGTATTAAAAAATATTGAGAAAATAACTTGAGTTTTACCAAAATTTTATGAAATAGATTTGAAAAATAAAGAAAAATTAGAAAAAGTTTTCAAAGAAAATGATTTTGATACTGTTATACATTTTGCCTGATTAAAAGCTGTTTGAGAGAGTTGTGATAAACCTTTTTTATATTACAAAAACAACATAATTTGAAGTTTGAATTTGTTTGAGTTGATGTTAAAATATTCTGTTAAAAATATTATTTTTTCAAGTTCTGCTTCAGTTTATAATTATACTGCCTGAAAAGCTCCATTTTTTGAAAAAAACCAAACTTGAGAAACTATAAATCCTTATGGAACCACTAAATTGGTTATTGAAAATATTTTAAGAGACCTGTCAAATCATAAATGATTAAATGTTATAAATTTGAGATATTTTAATCCTATTTGAGCTCACAAAAGTTGATTTTTAGGAGAAAATCCAAATAATATTACAAATAATTTATTGCCATATGTTATGAAAGTTGCCATTTGAGAATTGGAAGTTTTAAAAGTATTTGGCTGAGATTATGATACAGAAGATGGTACTTGTAAAAGAGATTATATCCATGTTATGGATTTAGCTGATGCACATTTCAAAGCATTTAAATTTTTACAAAATTCTTCCAAAAAAATTTATGAAGAGATAAATATTTGAACAGGATTTGCAACTTCAGTTTTAGAGATTATAAAAATGACAAATGAAGTTACTTGAGGAAACTTGCCTTACAAAATCACTGATAGAAGAGCTTGAGATGTAGATATTGTTTATTGTAATGCTGATAAGGCCAAAAAATTGTTTGATTGGCAGGCTAAACTTTCTGTTAAAGAAGCTGTTGAAGATCAATACAAATTTGTCATAAATCAAAACAATAAAAATAATTAAAAAAAATTTCAATAATATCAAAACATTATCAACTGATAGTGAATTGATAATGCTATTAAAAAAATACTAGATTTCAAAATCTAGTATTTTTTCTATTTACAAAACCATCATTTATCTGAAAAATTTTCTTCTACTTCAGAGTTTCAAACATTAGTTTTAAATCATTCTATAGCTTCTTCTACTTCTTTTAGAGAATCATAATTTTCACTTGTTCATATTATTTGCTCATTTCAAGCTTTTAGAGTGAAAAAATATTTTTCATTTGATTCTATTTTTTCAAATTTTAAATCATCTGAAGAATTGTATTTTACTGAAACCATAGCCTTTCTTACAGCTTGTAATGTTCTATAAAGTGCTGAATTTAAAACCACTTTTCAAGTTTCTGAAAAAAGCACAAAATAATAATATTTGCTTTCTGATAAAGAAACTCTAAATTTATACATATTTTTTTGATTATTAAATTAAGTTGTTAAATTATTATAATTATAAAGCCTTTCTTAGCAAATATTTTTAGTTTTCTGCTTTTAGTTTTTTGCATTCAAAAAAGAAAAATACTGCTAAAATAAAAGTAGATATTATTCAAAACAAAGCAAATGATAGAGAAAATTCATACAAAGAATGATTTGAAAATTTGTAAATAAAAACAAATAAAAAAATTAATAAAATTGAAGAAATAATATTTATTTTATAAAAATTTAATCAAATAGAAACTTTCATAAAAAAGCTAATAAATGCCAAAAATCAATAATAAGTTAAATTTAATAAAAATATATCTAAATAATTTTTAAATTCTGGTTTTAAAATTCACAATAAAAATTCTCCAAAAAAATAATTGAAAATCAAAGAAAAAACTATCAATCAAGCTATAACTAAAATAGGAGTTATAAGTAAATTTTTAGGAATTTCTGATTTTTTAAATTTCATTATTTGACCATAATAGATAGTTTCAATTGCCAAAAGTAAAAAAATTAAAAACTTTCATAAAACTGTTATTCATCAGTATATTCAAGCATCTCAAGATGAAAAAATATTTCTAGCTATCAACATATCTACATTCATAAAAATTGAAAATATCAAGCTTACAAAAAAGAAATTAAATAATTCAGTTTTACTTCAAATAAAGTCTTTAAATAATTTTTTTGTATTTGGTTTGTAGTCAATATTTTTTAATTTTCCAAAAGAAAAATAAATTATAAATAATAAAGAAATTATATATGAAGCAATAAATCACAATACTGCTCATAAAATTCAAAGTCAGAAAAAAACAAAAAGAACTCAAAAAACAAGCCTAGCAACAGGTGCTAATACATCATTAAATGACAAAACTTCAAATGATTTAGAAGATTTCAAGAATGCACTTGCAGAAATTCAGCCAAATGAGAAAACCAAAATCAAACCTGATATAATTACTAAAAAATTTGATTGGATACCTAAAAAGTTAGCAATAAAAGGAGAAAAGACAGTAAATAATGCAAACAAAGTAATTCAAATAATTCAAAATATCTTTGTAGAATCAACAAATACAGATTTTACTTTCTTTTCATCATCTAAATTTCTAGAAAATTCTTTATTTAAAAACAAATCAAATCATATTGTAACTACTGACAAAATATTGAAAATGCTAATCAAACTACTAAAAATTCAAAACTCCTCAATACTCATAAATCTAAGCATAATAGGATGATAAATATAATTTATTAATCATCCTATTATTCAACTAAATCCAAACAAAACAATATAAAAATAGTTATTTTTTTTCATAAATTTCTATTTTATTTTATATATTTTCAAAAATTCTCTATCAAAAATCTTTTCTAATCAATCAAGTTTTTTCAAAAAATCATATTTCTCATAAAATCAACAAAAATCTTGAAAAATTATATTTTGAACTCACAATTCTCTTAAAATAGCTAAATTTTTAGTTTCTATAAATTCTTCAACTTTTTTTGAAACAGGATTATTACTGTTTGAATAAACACTTCATATTTCTATATTATCAGCAGCTATGGCATCAGAAGATCACAATATGTATGGATAAATATTTGAAGAAATTTTATTTGTTCCCCACTTACAAGCCATATATTTATGCCAAGGGAGAATTAGATTTTTTGATTCTCCCCTTTCTTCTAAAAATTTTTTTGATTCAAAATATTCTTGTGGATAATTTGTAACTTGAAGTTGTCCTCTAAATCATAACAAAACTCAAGGAGAGTATATATTTATCAATATAAAAATTACTGACAAATATATGTAAAAATCAAAATTTGTTTTTTGAATATCAAGTTTTCCCTTTTTAAACAATATTTCTGATAAAAAGTAAACTCAAACTACAAAAAATATTATATTTAAAATAGCAACTATTCAGAAAAATTTTCAAGGCTCTCTCATTCCGATGTAATAAGGAATGTATTCGTACAAAATTTTGTTAAACCAAGCAAATAAAGGTGAAGATATTCACATTCATAAAACAAAAAATATTATGTAAATAGTTAAAAAATATTTAGCTAATTTTTTATCTTTTTTCCAAATATTATAAAATCACAAAACAATGATTAAAAATACAATAACAGCTGACAAAAGCCAAATCAAAGAAGCATTTGGAATATGTAAATGTCAGTATTTTTCTCACCAAAATCAAAAACCAAAAAATGAAGTCAACTCAACTCACAAAAATCAAAGTGAAGCCTGAGTAAATGCTTCAATATTTGCAAAATCAAAAGCTCAAATTGTATTTATAGAGCCTAAATCTTTATTTAAAAAGAAATATCATATAATCCAATTTAAATTAAAAATTGAAAAAATAAAAACAGCAACAAAAAAATGTTTTAAAACAAATTTTTGATGAAAAAAAACTAAAGTTAATAAAAATATTATAATTATAGAAACAATAGAATGTGGAAAAGAAGCAAAAGCAAAGGCAAAATACAAAGATGAAATATATAATTTTTTAGATTTTAAATTTTCTAAATATTCAAGCAAATAAACAAATCATATTCACAAAAAATATGTTCACAAAGCTATTCAAGTTTGAGTTATTATTCTTTCATAAAAAAATGGAAAAACTATTGAAAAAACTATTCAGATAAAGTAAAATAATATTTTATTTTTTTCTCAATCTAATAGAAATTTTTTTAAAAGAAATCCAGAAACCTTAATTCAAAATAAAGCTCAAAATAGCAGAGTTATCAAAAAATATATTTTTGAAAATATTTCAAATCAAAAAAAATATTGTAAAAAATTATATATATGCCAAAACAAAGTTTGTTCAAAAAATCAATCAAATTTATAAACAGGATAAAAAATACTATCTAAAAAATACAAAACTCCTGAGCTAAAGAAAAAATCAGCTCATAGTACAAGTAAAAAGAAAATTATAACTAAAATTATCAAAGTTTTCATTTTTTTATATTTTTTATTAAGTTGTTTGTTTCTTTCTTATCACAAGAGTAAAAATATAATTAAATACAAAAATCAAAGCCAAAATGATTGTTGTAACAAAAGAAACAATTATTCAAATATTAAAATATTCTTGTGGTTTAAAATAAATAGTAAGATTTACATCTATAGTTCCATCTTTGTTCTCAGTATAATATTTATAATCTTTTTTTCAGTTAATTAAAGTTTTAGGATATCATTCAGCTTTTAATTCTTCAGAATAATTATCTTTTACATATTTTTTTATAATTTCTGAATCTAGGGTCCACAAACTCATAGAATTAGATAATTTTTTATGAGTTTTATCAAACATAGATTTAGAAGACAATCCATGTCCTTCTTCTAGGTAAATTTTCCATTCTGGATGATATGATTCAAAAAGTAAAAGTTTATAATTATTTTTTAAAGAATGAATTCTTAAATTATACTGAGAACTATCAACTCTCTCAAATGAAAGATTTCTTCAAATCAATCTATCAGTTGAATTTTTTACTTTGTATATGTGATTTCAAACTTTTTCCAATCACTTCATTTTTTTAAAAAATGATTTATCTGTTTTTGCATAAACAAGATTATTATCATACAAATCTGGAGAGACAAATTTATCATAATTTGATCTATAAATATGACTTAAATCAATTATGTAATTTATCCCTTTTTCAACTAAAATCTGTGGTTTTCTAGTTTTTACTAAGTTCCACTGTATAGAATCCCTAAAATCAGCTGTTTGTACTCAATCATATATATAATCATTTCCTGAATATTTAAGCAACATATCAAAACCTGAATTATTTACAGGAAAACCTGTCTCTGTAGTTCTAGTGTCATTTCAAATTATTGAGTATTGGCTGAAAAATGGATAAATCATAAATCTATCTGTTGGACTAGAATTTTTTATAAATTTATGAATTTGGCTTAATTCTTGTCTCAAATCTTGATAGCTAAAATAAGGCAAATCTTTTACAAAATGATAAAAATTTAAAAATATAAAAACAAGCAAAAAACCAACTGTAATTTTATAATTTTTTACAGAATAAACTAAAACAGATAAAAGTAAAAATAAAAATATCAAAGGTAAAATGTGTCCTGTTTCTCTCAAAATAGGAAATATTGGAGTATTATAAATAAATGTAAGTGGAACAAAAACAAATGAAGTATAAGCTAAAAGCAAAATAAAAAATATGTTTTTTTTCTTTTCAAAAATAAGTTTATATATCAAATATCACAAAAAACTTAGTCAAAAAATTGCCAAAATTTCCAAAGAATATATTCTGTCTATAAGTGTTGCTGAGCTTCAAGAAAGTCAGAAAATCCTCAACAAACTCACCATATAGCTGTCTCTGAATGTTCAAGAACGAGCCACTGAAGAAACTCACTCAAAAGATATAATTCCCAGTAAAAATTGATTTAGCCAGAAACAATGGATCAGATAAGCAAAAAATCATATAAAAACTAAAAATGATAATTTTTTAGTTACAGAATCATTTTTATTTAAAATTGCAAAAATAATAAATAACAAATAAGTATAAATAAAAAATTGTATTTGTGTTCAACTCAGAGCAAAAAGCAAAGCATATTTTGCATAATCTCAGATATTTAATTTTCTATCTTTTCATCTGTAAAGTAAGCAAAAAATAATGATAAAAATAAAATACGAAAACAAATAATTTATGTGTCACCCAAGTATTTTATAAAAAATAAATGGATTCAGATAAACAAGCAAACTTACTAAAAATACTAAATATTTGTTATTTTGTCATTTAAAAGTATCAAAAACAAGGTAAGTTCCTGTTGAAAAAGTCAAAACTAGAAAAGTATAAATAATTTGCTCTGGCTCAAAAGGAAGTACATACCAAACACAAGAAAGCAAAAACCTAAAAATATAATCAGAAACATAACTTAATGGTTGTCAACCATCCATAAGTGATTGCCAACTTCACTTTGTGATAGCAAAAAAATTCCAAAAATCATCTTTAAAAATTGGAAATGACCAATCCCAAAAATATCATATACCATAATACACAACTTGAAAAAAAAGTATGCTGTATATGACTAAGCACAATAAATATGTATAAAATTTTTTCATATTTTTATTTTAATTCATTATTTGCTATATTCTTCCAATCAAGACTTGGAATAAATGTATCTGCCTTTTCCATTTTTTGTTTTCTTAAATTTTCATCTCACAGATATTTCAAAATTTTTTCAGAAAATTGATTTGTGTCAAATCTCTCTACCCATTCAACATTATCTTTCCAAATTGGAGTGATTTCAGGTAAATCATAAACTAAAACAGGAGCTCAAATAGCCATTGCCTCTCAAATCACAATTGCCCAGTTTTCCTCATGACTCGGTAAAATAAAGAGTTTTGAACTATTTATAATTCTAAATTTTTCCTCAAAATCATACACAACACCAAAAAGTTTTATATTATTTTCTAAATTATTTTCTTTTATAAATGCATTAATTTTTTCTAAAATATCTTCACTTCCCTCTCAAATCACTCACAATTTTGCATCTTTTTTCACTTTGGAAACTTTTTTCCAAATTTCAAGCAAATCTGAAACTCATTTTCAATAATTTAATCTTTTCATAAAAACGGCATCAAATTCAGTTCATTTTTCAGATTCATATTTTTTTCTGACTTCTATTATTTTTTCATAATTTACTCAACAATCTACAGCTTTTATTCTCTCTGATTTGATTTTTTTCATAGAAATAAGTTTTTCTTTTGTTGGTTCTGAAACTGCCAAAATTTTGGAAGCAAAAAGCTTGATTAAAAATCCAGAAAAAGCTCTATTGAACCAATACAAATATCTTGGCACAAATGGAGTATTCCCTCTTTTGTCTTTCCAAGGATAATCCTCAACCCAATGATAAACCGCATACCATTGAGCTTTTTTAAATATTTTCATTTTCATAGCTGGCAAAACATCATACAGATGCTCACAAGAGCTATAAATGATATCTTCTTTTTCTAGTTTTATTTTTCTATAAGATTTAAAAAATGACACAATTGAAATCCACAAATTTGACAAAGCTCATGGGTTCACTTCATAATTGATAATTGTTTTTTTGTCACAAGAAATTCCCAGTTTTTCCATTGCTGAAAGTCAATTTGTAGTTGTGAGAATATGTTTTTCTACTTGGTCCATATTTTTCATAATTTCAAAAAGTCTGATATCTCCACCAGAAATACCAACTTTTCAATTACTTTTTGTCATTCCATTTATGATAAACAAAACTTTTTTCATTTTTTTATTTAGAAATATAAGAAAATATTTTTTCTGCACTTTTTCAGTCTCAGAAAGGATTAAACCAATTTATATTTTTATTTTTTAAGCTTTCAAATCAATTTATAATTTTTTGAAAATCATTTCAAACAAGCACAGCTCAACCAACTTCAAGAGTTTCTGGCCTTTCTGTATTTTCCCTTAAAATCAATGTTTTCTTTTGTAAAATGCAAGCTTCTTCTTGTATTCATCCACTGTCAGTGGCTATCAAGTAAGCATTATCCTCCAAAAATACATTTTCAATAAATCAAACAGGTTCTATCACTTCAAAATCAGATAAAAGCTCTGTTAAGCCAAACTTCTCAATATTATTTTTTGTTCTTGGATGAATTGGGAAAAGCACTTTTTTTCAAGAAATATTTTTTACTTCAAGAATTCATTTTAAAATTTGCTCTATATTATCTTTGTTATCAACATTTGAAGGTCTATGAGTTGTAAACAAAATAAAATTATTTTTCTCCAAATCATACTTTTTTAAAATATTTTCTGATTGGTCTTGAAAATCATTTTTTACTCTCAAAACAGCATCAACTATAGTATTTCAAGTAATAAATATTTTTTGTTCTGAAATATTTTCTTTTAACAAAATATCTTTTTGCTTTTGTGTTGGTGAAAACAAATATGTTGAAAGATGGTCTGTTGCTATTCTATTGATTTCTTCAGGCATTTTCATATCATAGCTTCTAAGTCAGGCTTCTATATGAGCAA
>RBWB01583118.1_pt1 | contig 12764 bp, 2 predicted proteins | sample 2014201 | NCBI WGS metagenome assembly RBWB01 (sample SAMN10133834, study PRJNA383868) | Human oral metagenome, whole genome shotgun sequencing project. | isolation source: supragingival plaque isolated from 88 juvenile twins | host: Homo sapiens | place: Australia
GGGTGCGAGTCGCAAGGGGGGTATGGGAGGGTGGGTTCTATTTTTGGTTTGTATTAATGATTGTGTAAATATTCTATATAGAGGAGGGGAAGGCGCTGTAATGAAATGTTAAATTTTTGTATAGGAAAAGTTAAATATTTAGGGTTGATTTTCTGATATTAAAAAGCTAATAAGCGGTTGTGGTGGTTTATATATATTTAATAATGATATAGTTGTGTAGTATTTTTGCAAAATAATACACAAAGGTATCAATCAAATGTTAAAAGTAAGTTTTTAACATTTAGTGAAAAAGAGTTTTGCAGGTTTGTAGATAATGTGTACTTTTGTGCATTAAAGTATATCGAAATACGATTGTTTCAAGAATAGCATTTATAGCATTATGAAAAAGTTTTTTCTAACAATTTTCTTTTTAATCATCTCCTTCTCAGGGGTATACGCACAATCGCCGTTGAATATGAATGATTTTACGGCTTTGGCTACCAATGGGCAATGTAGCTCTGACGGGAAGATAACCGTTTCATTAAGAAATGGCATGGCACCTTCAGGAAGAAAGGTGCAGGTGAAGCTCGACATACCAGGAGACCCTGTAGGGCGTACTGAACCTCTTGAAGTAGGGGTAGCGGGCAAGAATTCTATAGAGTTCAATACACTAAGGGCAGGTAGTTATACCGTTACTATAATAGATGTAGCGACTAATAGAAATGCCTCTAAGGTAGTAGTTGTAGTTTCTAATTATGTTTCTCCAGAACCCGTATCAGGTAGTTTGAAGGCTACTTCGCCCAGCTGTACAGGGATAGACTACGACGGTAAAGTATCCTTCAGAATCCCTATAAAAGCTAAAGGACCTTTTGTGGTAAAACTCTTTAAGGAAGGGTCTACTACTCCTATATATAATCAAACCCATCCTAATCCTAACCCTAATAGAGAACTACCTATTACTATACAAGGTACTGCTACGCAACAAATCAAAGCGGGGAAATACCGCCTTACAATAGAAGACCAAGCAGGAGGAATAGCCAACTGTGGCGAAACGATCACAAAGAATATAGAAGTGCTTGCTTCCAACAACGGGAACCCTGCTTGTATGGAGTTTGAGTTTAATGGTGAAACAACCGCTTTGTACTTAGATATAAAAACTTGTAAGTTTAATATGGGATTCCCTATTAAACGAAAAGACAATGTAGCTATATATGGGTTGGAGAACCAAATAAAAGCTATCCCTAATGCTGCTATATTAAAGGTGTATAATGGTACAACAGGAGCCTTAAAAGGCACTTACGACCTTTCTAATACTTATGGTGATTATTCAAGGGCTGGAATTTCTAATTCTCACTCTTTCGTTACAAATGGTATAGTATCTCTTGAAATGAATGATATTTTAGAGATTACTATCAATGTAGGGAAAACTCCCATTGTAAAGAAATTTAAACTTGATGAAAATGTAGTAGATGTACTTAAGAATAGAGTTACTTCTAATAGTGTACCTCCTAATAAAGGTCATTATGTATTTTTGAATAGGGAAGGTTCTGTTACACTAGAAGCTACAGACCGCTCAGATTTGAATGTAGACCCTGCTAATCCTTGTCCTCCAGGGAATACGAAACGCTATATGCTCGTAAGAACTTATTTCAGGAAATTAGAGCTTCCTAACCCTGATAACCCAGCAGATAAAACTAATATAGCTTATTATAGATGGCAAGGATTTGATGAATCAAAATGGGTCTCTAACCCTTCAGCGCCAGGAGCCGAAGGATATTACTTTGAAATATATAAATATACAGGAACAGGCTATCCTGGACTAGATCCTAATTATACAGGAGGAGAAATCAGTAATCCTTCAAAATGGCAACTACTTACTCCAGGTTCCGATTTTACTTGGATAAATAATGCTGGTACCCTCTATGCAGATTTAACCAATCAGACTGATGGTTGGTACAAAGCCAAGTATAAAACTGTGGGAGCAGGTGTACAACACTGTTTTGAACCTGAACACATCGGTAAAATAGTTACCACTACAACACTCTCTAAAATGATGGAGCGTTTCAACGGGATGGAACTCAACAAGGGGGCTTATAAAGGTACTGTTTCTATCCGTAAATGGTTAGCAGGTTATCACTATAATTATCCTATCACTGTAAAGATTGATTACATGGACGATGGTAAGGTAGGCACAACTCGTACCTTTAACTTTCAAACGAGTTTACCTTTTGAGGCTACCAAAACGGTAACCTATACCTTCCCAATGATAAAAACAGTAGCTAACCCTGACACCTCTAATGAAACACAACGTTTTGAGTTTGGTGATATTCCTCCAGGGAACTACAACATTACTATTACTGACCGTTGTGGTAATAGCGTTTCTAAGCAATATTACCTCGACACTCCTATGGAATATACTAAAGAAAATGTGAAAGTAACGCAAGGATGTCAAGGTACAGCTCAGTTGTCATACGAGTTAGATGCATCTCCTATAGGTACAGTAAAGGATCTTTTCTTTACTTTACGTAGGAAGGACCCTGCGACAGGCCTATATACTATTTCAGTAGGTACTACTCGTAACCGTCAACATACCTTTAATAACTTGATAAGTGGAGAGTATGAATTATCAGTTACTCGTTTTTACTATTCACGTATCAGAGAAACTTATAACTACGGACTACCAAATGCGTATAATGTTCCTGTAACCGACCCTACTTCAGTAGTGAATGGCTATAGTGAGGTGCCTTCTGCTGATGCTATTCGTCCTACTGACCCTATTGGTAGTGGAACAATAGCCTATCACATAAGTCGTTCTTACTATACCGTTAAGCCTAGTGGGGTACTTCAACGCGATGTAGTAGGTACTTCTTGCGATGCTTCTTCAGGCTCTGGTATTGTGGCTGTTCATATCAAAAACCCAGACTATATACGCTATCCGCTTACCTTTATCCTTACTAAAGGAGGTACTGTAGTGAGCCAAACTACTTTCCAAGAAGGCTCTAAAGCTACTGGGGTAACTTTCAAAAACCTTAGCGACGGCACCTATATAGTAAAGACAAGCCACGCTTGTGCTAGCAATATGGATGATATCGTAACGGTAAACACTAATAACTATACACGCCCTGGTATTAGAGCTGTAGCCCGCACTACCAACCCATGTAATGGAGATATCGTAGACCTTACTTTTGGAGGTTCTACTCAGCTTTTTGATATAGAGTGGAAACGAGTAGAGGCAGACGGTAGTGAAACAGACTTGGGCTTTACTCAAACAATCAGTGATACCGTAACGCGCAATACCAAATATATAGTGAACTACTCGCTTAAAGAAGCGGGGCTATGTGTAGTGCGCACAGGTGTAACTTCTATAACAGTGCAGTTTACCCCAGATACTACCCCTCCTGTTATCACAGGTTGTCCTACGAGTACTATCACCGTTGATGCTATCGCAGGGCAGTGTTATGCTACTCCTACTTGGGACACTGTTACGGCTACGGATAACTGCCGTATAGACACTTGGAGCCAGACACACCAAAGTGGTGATCGAATGGCAATCGGCACGCACACTGTTACCTATGTATTTAAAGATACTTCAGGCAATACAGCCACTTGTACCTTTAATGTAGTAGTGCGTTCGCGAGCTGTGAATATGATAGTAAACAGCGATTATGTAGATGCTACCGATGGGGTAATCAACCGTGAGCTCGGTGCTACAGAAAACTTCTACTATCGCATACGTTATAAAAATGCAGGGACAGCCAATGTAGCTTCAGCAACCTTGCAAGTTACATTGCCTAACCACCCTAATGTAACAATCGGCACTCCTGATGTTACAAGGGCAACGCAAACCATATACAAGCCTACCCTGATAGCACAAAATGGCAATACACTTACATTTGACTTGCCTAAACAAACGCTTACTCCGGGGGCTAATGAGCGGACGATACTTATCCCTATTACCTTGAAAGGAGATTGTGCTGAGATAGGGAAACCTTGTATGAACTTGCTCACTTCTACTTATAGTCTCAGCTATGAGTCGGGCTTAACAGGTTGTACAGTACCTGCACAAGATAGTACAGGATCTAAAACCATATCGATCTCTACACAGGGCTGTATGCGCAGCGAGCTAGCTTGTAGCGATGGTTCTGGAGGTATAGAACCATTAGGCATCAATGCTATCAAAGGCTTTGCAGAATACAAATGGTATCGCAATAATGCGCCACTACCTAATCCGTTGAACTTATCGACCTACACCGCTACTACTGCGGGCACTTATAAAGTAGAAAAGATAGCCGTATGTGGAGGAGTAACCTACACGACTACCGAGATTGTAGATGTACGCACCCCTGATGATATCAGCGACCCAATCAAGCCACAAGCCAATGGTGGGGATGTCTGTTCAGATGATAACACTTGGGTAAGTCACTTTATATTGTGTAATCAGCCATCGCGCAATATCGTGGTGAACTTCAGAGACAGCCGTATTGTATGGCAAAAACTTAAAAACGGTTCATCGCCTCGTAGCTTGAACTGTCCGAATGTAGACGATTCAGCATGGGAAGATGTACACAGCAACAATACCTTTGTAGCTAGTGCAGCAGGTCACTATCGTTTGAAAGTAATAAATGCCAATAGCAGTTGTGATAAAAAATTCTATTTTGATGTATTTACCAACTCACTTTCTGGGCAAATTGTAGACTTTGGTAATATCACTAGCTATATACCAGGGTATATAAAAATACAAATGGCAACAGCAGGGCTTACTTATAGATATGTATTGAAAGACTCAGCAGGCAATGTAGTGAACCAAAACGGACAACCTTTTGTTTCAACTAATGCATCAGAGTATTCAGTGCCGATTACAACGCCAGGCACCTATACCGTAGAGGTAACATCGCCAGCATTGCCAGCGACTTGTAAGGCTACGTTTATACAAAAGATAGAGAAGAAAGTAACCCTTACAGCCAAAGCAACACCTAAAGCGTGGAAAGATTGTAACAGACGTGCAATCCGCTTTGAGGCCGAAGGAGGTAAAAACCCATATAAATTTGCTATCTGGAGTATAGATGGTATCGTACAAAACGGCTATACAGATTACAACTCAGTACCAGCTTCAGCCTATATAGCAACTATTCCGGTAGGCGCAAGTTTTGCTGAAGAAGTAGTACATATAGATCAGCCAGGTAAATATATATTCATCGCCAAAGACGATGTAGGTGCCTATGCACTTACGCCAGAGGTAGAGATCTATCCTGAGAACTTCTTAGGGTATACAATAGGAACCAGAGATATCTTGTGTGGTTTTGCTGATAATACAGGACAAATATCAGTAACATACAACACACAACAGAACGTAAAAACTACCCTTTACAAGTTTGACAACCTCGGTAATAAACAGTATATAGACGATAATGCTACAGGTCTATTTACAGGCTTGAAAGCGGGTAAATATGAAATAGAAATCAAGATTACTATGGGAACAACAGCCAGTGCTGTGTGTACTTATAGAAATCCTAACATCGTAATCAATAATGTAGAAAGCACTTTGCGCGCTTATGCAGGAGTAGCAGAAGATATCTCTTGTGATACGGCCTCACCTAAGCAATATAAAGTGCGTATCAACAACGTGAGCGGAGGAACAGGCAGAGGCTATGAATACAGTGCCAACAATGTGAACTATAGCACCAACCCTGAATTGATGGTAGGTTCTACAGCCAGTGTGGTATATGTACGCGATAGCAACAAGTGTACACTTGAAATTCCAATTACAATCAAGCCAATAGTACCCGCAACTATTACATCTACCGCTATCACCTATGATTGTGAAGGAAATGGAACCTTTACAGTTACCACTAATCCTACAGGAAATTACGAGTTTGAGATAAGAAACGCAGGAGGCACATTGAGTGAAACTCGAAACACAAATGTCTTTACATTGCCTCCAGGAATATACAGTATCTATGCTAAATACACCCCAGCGACAGCTACAGGAACTACTCCTAATGTGTTGTTTAAGGAAGACTTTGGCAAAGGAGAAAACATTTGTGATTCAGAGTCGGTATTTATCACTTGTAACACTTCAGGAACCACACTTGGAGATAACCAATATGTAATCACACGCCAAGTGCCTATTGCAGGAAGCAACTGGACAGTAGCTCCTACAGATGCCTCAGGAGTAATAGATGGTAGATATTTAGCTATCAATGGAACTACCCCTGATAATGATAATGGGGTAATCTATAGACGTACTATCAAAGATATTGTGATAGGGCAAGATCTAAAGGTATCAATGCAGTTGTTTAACCTATTGCCACCAACCTATATAGGAGGTACTAATCCAAACTTGGTAGTTCGTCTTTACAACCCAGGAGCACCTACTCAATATGTAGAAAAGCCATTGGGAGAACTACAACGTACAGGAGCTTGGGCTAAGAAAGAAATCACATTTGGCAGTGCGCAAGTAACTTTAGGCTCTGCTATATTCGAAATTAGAAATATAGCCGCCGCATCAGCCATAGGTAGTGATTTAGCTATTGATGATATAGAACTTACGCAGCCTACAAAGGTATGTAACATAAAATCAGAAGTTATATCCGTAAAAGTAGATAATGACAAAGCTTTTAAAGCAAGAGGAATCGCTTTTGATGAGAAATGTGGTAAAAACGATGGAAGCATCTATTTAACAGTAGATAACCCAGGAGGAAACTCTATACAATATCGTGTAGGCACCTCATCGACCTGGACGACACTACCTCTTACCGCTCTTAGTGCGACACAAGGAGTAGCTACCGTTACAGGGCTAGCATCAGTAACCAGTGGAACACTTACAATACGCAGGACAGCAGATGCCTCTTGCCAAGTAAGCATCCAGTATACCATCAATAAGCCAGCAGCCCTTACCGTAACAGCTACCGTAGTAGCGCCAGTAACCTGCTTAAACAACTATGCATCCGTACGCTTTACAGGAGATGGAGGCGTGAAGCCTTATAGAAACTTTAGCATTTCACCTCTCACAGGAAGCACCCCAGCAAATACTAAACCATCTGTAAATAACGAAGCCAATTTTGACCTTACCAAAGGTACTTATAGAATACAGATAGAAGATGCTAATGGCTGTATAGCTACTGCTACCCTTGATGTGCCAGATGCTAAACCTATACAAATAGAAGTAGTAGACTTGACCCCTTGCTTTGCAGGAGGAACTACAGGCAAACTACAAATAAATGTATTGAATGGTAATGGAGGCTATCAATTCAGTAAAGATGGAGGAGCGACCTTTGAAACAACAACTCAAAGCTATTTTGAATTCGACAATCTTTCAGCAGGAGTATACAATTTTGTAGTAAAAGATGGGGCAGAGTGTAGAACAAGCACAACTTATACTATAGATAACCCATTGCGTTTGCAAACAGTACTCAAAACACCATTGAGCTGTGCAACCAATAGTGAAGCCGAATTTAGCTTGAAATACTCTGGAGGAAAAACAGGAACAAGAGAAATCTTGTGGAGTCACTCTCCTACAACCAACTTTACCACATCTATTCCTACAGGTATGAGCTTGACCCAATCAGGCAACGAATATATCTTTAAGACGAAGATTGAAGGCGATTATTATTTCAAAGTACGTTATCAAATGGATAACGGAGATTACTGTGAAGTAATATCACCTAAGCAAGAAGTGAAAGTAGTAGCTCCTTCATTTGCAGTAACACCTACTGTAGAAAATGTAAATTGTGCAGGAGCCAACACAGGTAAGATAAAACTTACCACAGCTAATATCACCGGAGGAGTACCTCCTTATAACTTGCTCATCAATAATGGTGTCGCAACCACAACCCAAAATATAAGCGATATCATAGGATTGGCACCAGGAGTATATACCCTCACGATAGAAGATAGTGCCCACTGTAAATCAGTGCCTATGGGCTTCACCGTTACTGAAGTAGCTGCTATGGTAGTAACCGTAACCCATACCCAGATGACTTGTTCGCCTACGGTAACGCCTAAAGCAAGTGCTGTAGCCAACATCATCTCAGGAGGTACCGCTCCTTACAAGATGACCCTTGTGAAGAATGGTATAGACGTATTAACACGCAATAACTTAGCAGTAAATGCTGTAGAAAGCTTCAACAATTTGGACATAGGAAACTATCAAATAGTGGTAGAAGATGCCAAAGGTTGTAAGTATACACATAACTTTATAGTAAATTCTGAGTCCAACGGATTAGATGTACGCTCATCAGGCGTTGTAGGATGTTCGGCTACTACAGGAGAAGTATTAGTCTCTGTATTCGATAATAAAGGAGGCGTGATTAGAGAAGGACAATACATCTCTATCTATCATGACAATATGGGCTTGCCTATAGGTGCTACAGGACCGACAGCTACTGTAGGAGGACATACTTGGTACAGAATGGGTGCTGTAGTGACTACTACCCTTTCAAGTGGTGGTACAGTACAAGCCTCTACTCATACCTTTACAGGTCTTCAACCAGGGGTAACCTATACATTCATCGTATACGATTCTAACACTGGATGTACCTTACTAAAGAAGCTAACATCCACGTTCCTACACAATCTACCTTGAGTGTAACCCTGAACGGAGTAGCCTCTACCACTTGTGCAGATACAAACGATGGTAAAGTATTTGTAAACTTGAAGCATTGGGGAGCAGGATTGACCTCGATGGTCTATTCAGTACATCCATATCCACCTACCCTCCCATTGAATAACCCTTCAACAGGGCCAGTAGGCGGAACTATAAATCTTACAGGAGCCAATCCTGCCACAGGTACTAATACCACAATTACAGGGGTGCCTGCAGGACGTTACTTTATACTCTTTACCGATATCAACGGCTGTACAATGGGTAGCAAAGAGTTTACAATAGGTAAATCTACCTCTAAACTCACGATTACCGCTACAGTAGCAGCAGTGCCAAACTGTCAGCCTTCAAGTAGAGGAAGAATAAACGTAGATGCCGAAAGAGGTACTGCACCATATAAGTATTATTATCACGATATGGCTACGGCACTTCCATCAAACTTAGACCTCGCAATAGCGAACTCAACCGATGGAGCCTCTAAAGATGTAACAGCTGGAACTTGGAGAGTTTATGTACAAGATGCTTCAGGATGTCGTGAAGAAAGAACCGTAACCATTACAACGGCTCCAAGCCCTGCTATAGCCTCAGTAAATGTATTGGATACTTGTAGCGATAATGCCGACTATCCTGTAAATGTTACCTTCTCAACCATAGGAGTAGGACAACATCAATACAAAATAGATGGTATTGCCAACTGGCAAAATATCAATGTAGCGACCCAAACAACTTTACCAATACGTTTGGCACCTAATACAGCCTCTTATACCATCTCATTCCGCGATGCTAATGGTTGCGAAACTAGCACCACATTCAAAGTAAATGAGATGATAAAATACGATGCAAGCCACACACCTATGTATTGTGGCGGAAGTAGCACCGTAACTATCAACGTAACCAATATAGTAGGAGGTTCAGGAACTTATAAAATAGGATTGTTTAGAATAATCGACAAAGGTACACCTGATGAGCGTGCTGTAACAGTAGTAACACCAGGAACAGCTGTAACAGGCAACTCACACCCTATGACTACCAATTACGGTATTGGAGCCTATCGTATCCATGTATACGATGCTGCTAACTTCGGTACTTCAGCTGAGTGTGCGAAAGTAATGGACTTCAACGTGGTAGCCCCTATAACACCACAAATAGAAGTGCTTTCAGTTACCACACCAACTTGTTATGCCGATACAGCTACTATACGTGTGAAAGCAACCCCAGCAAGTGTTGCTACCTACACTTTTGAAATACTAGACGCAGTTACTAATACACCAGTAGCAGGCGTAACCCAAAGTGTAACCTTGAACTATGTAACCTTTAATGGAGTGCCTTCAGGTCCGGCTCACTTAGGTGGAGCAGCTTATATCATCAGAGCGACATCAGTATATAGCTGTACCGTAGCAACAACAGTAACAGTTACCTCACCAGATATTGTAAGTGTAACTACTACCGCCCTTACTAAAGAAGATTACCAATGTACAAGTGATGGAGAAGCAGTATATCCTAAACTCCAATTCAACTTGGCAGAAGTAACAGGAGGTACAGGTCAATATACCCGAATAGAGTATAAACAATCACCTTCTAATGCAGTAGTATATAGCCAGCAAGTACAAACAGGAGTTACTAAGTATACCTATACCTTGCCTAATTATTTAACTACCGCTACAAGCTATTATGTACAGGTATACGATAGTAATGGATGTTCAGCAACCTCTACATTGCAAACCATTTCACCTACCCTCATAATGACAAGTCTAACCGCTAGTCAAACTCAAGCAAAAACTTGTTTGGTAGATGAAACCATAGACATAACCGTAAGTACAACCACTGTATACACGAATGAACCAATAGAATATACAGTGCTCGATACCGCCTTTATGTCTAATGTAGTAGGACCTACTACGCTCAATAGTCTTACCTATACAGGAGTTCAAATCACTACACCAGGTAGCTATATCATAAGAGCTAAGAATATGGCGACCGGTTGTGAGATAACTACGAACTATACCGTCTTAGACCCCGAAACCTTGTTGTTAGAGGCAAAAGACCCTGAAAAGATAACTTGTAAAGGAGGAACGGGTAGTGTAACCTTAGAACTTACAGACACGCGCCTTTCTGACGGAAACCAAGTAGCCAACGGATTTACTTACAATATCTATAATATGGCTACCAATGCCCTAGTGCCAGGAGGTACAGGAACCACAGCCGGTACAGCTACTCCAGGTAAAATAGTAGTGCCAGGATTGCCAGCGGCGAAGTATAGAGTAGAAGCTACTTCAGCCATCACAGGATGTAAAGCTGAAACTACATTTGAATTGGTAGAAGCAGAAAATCCTATCACCGTATTTGCAGAAGAAACTCAAAGTGTAACCTGCGATAACAACCGCGGTGAGATACGCGTAAAAGTATCAGGAGGATGGGCTCCTTATAGAGTAGATATACAAGGAGGATCTATCACAGGACAAAAAACTATAGCCATAGACGGCGATAGCGTATTGTTCAAAGGATTAGTAGGTACAGGAACCTCAGGAGGAGTAGTAACCTATACCGTAACAGTAACCGATGCTTGGGGTTGTACAGTAGCCTCTGGAACTAATCAAGTAGGCCTAGTATATCCAGATACTATTACAGGAACAGTTACCGTTACACAACACGCTACTTGTGCAGGAAGCTCCGACGGTATCATTACATTGGTGCCAGGAACCCTCAGAGGCGGTTCAGGCAGCTATTACTATACTTTGATAGATAGTAATTACGAGATCAAAGGCCCTCAACGCAATAACCCAACCTTCGATAACCTCTACCCAGGTATTTATACCTATGAGGTGATGGACACTTGGGGTTGTACAATGAGAAAAGAACAAATAGAGATAGAAGAGCCTAAACCAATGACTATTTCTGTTACTAGTTCAGAGTTGCAAGTTTGCTACGGAACCAACGATGGATATATAGAATTTAATATCAACGGAGGACGTCCGCCTTACTATGTACAAGTACTCAATAAGTATAACAACTTTGCAGTACATACAGAAACAGGTGTGTTAAGCACAACTTTAGTAGTAGCCAACAACCTCGCTGCTGGAGATTACCGTATATTGGTAACCGATGGTAGTGGTAGTGGTGGATGTACAATGTCTCCTACATTTGAGTTCACTGTATATTCAGCTCCAGATATGGAAGCCGAATTATCTCAAGGGCAAAGTTGTGGCAACAACGAGTTTACTACTTGGATTGAAGTGCGTTTTAAAGACGAAGTAAACTTCGATAATATCAAGTATACTCTCAACGGAACAGGAACGCCTCAGCATTTCTCTCGCAACAACGGAGCCAATGTAGGGTATATAGACCAAACACGCTTCAATACAAGCATTGCAACCCAAACATTGCAATTGTTCTATGAGAGCACCCATTCTGTTACAGGTACTACAAGATCTTGTAGCCATACCGTCTCTAAACCAGTGATTATTGAAGATCTACGCCAGTTAGACGATATCAGAAGATTAGATCCTCTCGTTATCAATACCCTCAGAGTAGAAGGGGTGAATGGTAAAAAACCATATCGATACGAGTTCAACGGCGAAGATTACGAAGATAAAAACGTATACGAACTTCAATATCACGGACCTGAAGAGGTAGACCCAACGAACGGAAAAACCTATAAGATTGTAAATGTAACTGTATACGACGCTGCTGGTTGCGTGGTAACTAAAACATTTAGAGAAGAATATTTTGACATATTCATACCTAATAACTTTACCCCTAACGGAGATGGTACATTCGATACTTGGACACCAAGAAATGTAGAAAAGTATCCTCATATCCGAACTACTATCTACGACCGTTATGGACGCCGACTCAAAGTCTTAAGAGCCAACGAAGCTTGGGACGGTCAATATGATGGTAAAGAAATGCCAACAGGAGACTATTGGTACTTAGTAGAACTCGGCGATGAAGGCGATAACCGTACTTTCCACGGAAACTTCACCCTCTACCGCTAATCTGTAATGAGATAGAAAAATCATTATAAGCAAAAAAAGCTACCTTTTTGAGGTAGCTTTTTTTGCTTATTTATTAATCCCTTTTATCTCTTGTTTTTACCTATAAAAAAGGCCACCTAATCCCTTAGGCAGCCTTTTGAATTTAATAATAAAAAAGAAAACTTAAAAATAAAAATTATGAAAAAAAC
>RBWB01583132.1_pt1 | contig 12727 bp, 16 predicted proteins | sample 2014201 | NCBI WGS metagenome assembly RBWB01 (sample SAMN10133834, study PRJNA383868) | Human oral metagenome, whole genome shotgun sequencing project. | isolation source: supragingival plaque isolated from 88 juvenile twins | host: Homo sapiens | place: Australia
AAGGTAAAGTCATTAACGATGTTACATGCTTATTACTGTTATATCACAGCATGGAACGTTGGAATATTAAAAAATGGTGGAAAGAGGGAAATAATAGCACTGGTTAAACAGTTCCTTAGTCCTAAAAAGAAACAGGAACTTATGGAAGATATAAAATCAAAATCAGGTGCAAAGAATACAGGAGTTCCTCTTATATTAGATGGAACAGATATAGACATAAAGAACGGAGACTTTACACCTAGGGATTTTGACTTTCTTACAGCGTTAGACGAAATAAGAAATATTACAGCCAGTGTATTAAATGTTCCTAGTATTCTTATTGGAGATAGGACAAACAGCAAATTCAGCAACTACAAAGAGGCTAAAAAGGATTTGTATACTGAAAACATAATTCCAATGGCTGAACAGATTGCCGAACATCTGAACGGAATATTTAAGGATAAACTCGGACCGAATGAACGTATTGATTTTGATACTTCAAAGATTGAGGTTTTAAAAGAAGACAGGAATACAAAAATGGAAAGGCTGAACAATATCAGCTATTTAACTATAAATGAAAAACGGGCAGAATTAGAATATCCTGCCGTAGAGGGTGGCGATGAGATACTTATAAGTGGAATAGTGACACCGTTAAGTGAGGCATTAGAACCAGTTAAGCCTTTAGAAGAGGGTGACAATATTGAAGACACTGAATAAGAAAACGGCAAAACAGATAGCAAAGAAACAGTTAAAAATGAGAAATAAGCTCACATCAAAACAGTACAGCAGGATTAAGAAAGTTTTTTTAAAACTTGGAAGAGGTGTCGAGGAAACAAAAGAATTTATAAGTTTACTGACATATGAAACATTTAAAAAAGAGCTTATTGCTGTATTTAAAGTCGGTATTAAGGAAAGTGTGACAGAAACAGCTAAATTTTTGCAAACAGCAAGAGGAGTAAATAAAAAGCTTATCCCTGTTGTCAGAAATAAAACACTGGAACAATACAGTAAGCAAGTAGTCGCCGAAAAAGTAACTAACATAAGTGATAAAACTAAAAAAGTAATCAACAAAATAATAACTAAAGGACAGACAGAGGGTAAAAATATCAAAGCAATAGCTAAAGATATTGAGAAATCTGTCAAAAATATGTCTAAGGACAGAGCTTTAAGGATAGCAAGGACAGAAACAGCACAGACAAGCACAGTAACGTATCACAACGGACTAGAGGCTGCAGGGTTTGACAAAACCTGGTGGCATGTTGGTGGTGGAAAGACCGACAGGGAAAGTCATTTGGCATGCGACGGAGAAACAATAAAAGCAGATGAAGTTTTTAGTTGTGGACTAAAACATCCGCATGATCCAGAGGCAGATGTTGGCGAAATAATTAACTGTCATTGTGAATTAGTGTAAAGGAGGTAATAATGGATGATAAATTTCAAAAAAGCATTGACATAATTCTAAAAAAAGACGGTGAAGAAAAAGGCGTGATAGAGGGTCAGCTGATAACGCACAGTGTTATTGATAGCTACGGAGATGTATTTGATATAACAGCTTTAGATAAAGTAGATAAAAACAAAACATATTTCTTACTTCATATGCACAACTGGGAAAAAGAATTGGGAACATTAAAAGTATTCCAGGATGAAAACGGAAACTTAAAATTCAGAGCCCAGTTAGATTTAGGAATTGATGAAAATGGTAATCCGTTAAATGCGGACGCTCAAAAAGTGTACTCAATGATGTTGCAGGGAGCAAACTATAACATGTCTGTAGGCGGTTATATCAAAGAACGTGAATATGGGAAAATGGAAACGGATAAGGGAGAGGTTGATGTAAGGATAATAAAGGCAATAGAAGTAATAGAGGGCAGTGTAGTGCTTAAAGGGGCAGTACCTGGAGCAACAGTAACAACAGTTAAAAATGATAAAGGAGATGAAAATATGAATTTAGAAAACTTAGAAAAAGGAATTAACAAAAACACAGAAGACATTGTAAAAGCAGGACAAAAATTAACAGAATTAGAAGAAAAAGCTAATAAAATAGCTGAATTAGAAGAAAAACTTAATAAATCAAGTGAAGAAATGGGAAAAATGGCTGGAGCATTAGATGAAGTAATGAGAAAAGGAATGGAAAATCCTGAAACAGAAGCAAAAAAAGAGAGAGAAGCTTTTGAAAAATTTTTAAAAACTGGAGACAGAAATGTTGAAGGATTAGTAAAAGCTCCAATAATGACAACAGGTGTAACACCTATTTTAATGCCTTCGGTGTTGTCAAACGAAATATTGAAAGAAATAAAAGAAACATCAAATTTTTTAATGAAAGGTGAAATAAAAGAATTAAATGGAAAATCAATTATAATTCCTATCAGAAATGATATTACTGAAGCTAACGAAATAGTAAAGGAAGGAGCTGGCAACACAAGGGATGGTTCTTTGGCATTTTCACAAATTGAAATAACAGCAGGGACAAGACAGGTAAAATATCCAGTTACAGATGAAACAAGAGAAGATACAGCTTTCGATATTACGAACGAAATAAAAGAAGCTATTTCAGAAGAATTTGGTCAAACATTATCGCTATTAACATTAAAAGGAACTTATAGTACAGCAACGGAACAATGTATTGAAGGGTTCTTAACAAATGCAGATGTACTGGCTGGTGCTGTGACAACGGCAGCAACTAAAAAAGTAACAGCAGATGATTTGATTAGACTTGAAACGGAAATGAAAGTAGGATATAGAAAAAAATCAGCATTCTACGTTTCACCTAAACTTTATCAAGAAATGAAAATGTGGAAAGACAATGACGGTCGTTATTTATGGGCTAGTATTTTAGAGGGTGCAACAATGAAATTCCATGGATATCCTGTATACGTTGAAGAGTTTTTAGATGAAATTGATACAGGAAAATATCCTGCGGTATTTTGTGATTTCAAAAAAGGATATACATATGTTATGAAACACAACTTTGAACAAGAACAAGACAGAGACCCTGATAAGAGAATAACAACTTACTTCACTAGAATAAGAATAGGGGGTAAAGTTACAAGACCTAAGGCGTTCTCTGTGCTAAAAGTAAAATAGGAGTGATTTAAATGCTTATTACTGTTGAAGACTATAAACTACTCACTGGTAAATCCCTGGCAGACGATGAAGTTGCCAGGGTTGAAGCTTTATTACAGGCAACAGTGGAGCAAATAGAAAACATGCTGGGATATAAGCTTGGCGAGGAAGAAATAACAGAAGTATATAAATTTAATAAAATAATTTATTTGAATTGTAGACCAGTTGTTGAAGTTAAAGGGATTGATAAACAGAAACATTTTAGAGAGGGCAGAAATTACATTGAATTTCCTAAATGGAAAGAATGTCCTTGCTGTAACTATGATGAAGAAATAACAATTACTTATGTGAAAGGTTATAGGCAACTACCTAGCTGGCTTAAGCTTGAAATTATAGGATTGCTAGATGACATTATAACAAACATGAGTGAAGAAAGCCGTTATACAAGCTATAAAATTGATGACATTTCTTACACAATGAGAGATTTAGTGTCAAGTAAAAAAGAAAAATTAAACAATATAGCGAGGTTAATATATGTCAGTTAGTTTAAATATGCAATTGGACGGTATTAAAGAGCTGCAAAAAGAATTGGATTATATTAAAAGTCATGCTGTGAAAGTTGGAGTTCTAGGCAAGAATGGAGCTGGAGAAATGAAAAATGAAATTGCTCTAATACAGGAATATGCTATTTATAATGAATACGGAACTATAAGCAAAAAAGGAAATAGACACATACCGCCTAGACCTTTTTTTAGGTTGTCTGTTGCTACTTCTAAGGCACAAAAGGAAATAATGGATTTTATGAGTGGGGAAATTGAAAAAGTTGTTAACGGAGAAATGACAGGCTTGCAATACTACGAAAGCATTGGAACTTTTGTTGTCAAAAGAATAAAGGATAAAATTAGAACATATGGATTTAAACCTAATCACTCTTACACAATAAAGAAAAAGAACAGCAGTAAGCCGTTAATGGATACCCACTCTCTATATAATTCAATAAGTTATGAAATTGTGGGGGTGTAAAATGGCACACAAAACATTTATCCCTAGCCGTTTTTTTTATCCTTGTAGGATCATAAAAAAAGATAGCGTTTGGGAAAATAGCGAGCTGGTCGAAAAATTAGTAGCAGAAGAATTTAATGGAGCAGTTTTTAACCTGGGACGACACGATGTAAACTTTTTAACGGAACAGGGAATAAATATTACTTTGGATATCAAAAAAATATACTGTTACAGGGATATTGAATTAAAATCAACGGTAGAATTTGACGGCAAAAGCTACATTGTGAAGACAGGACGTGAATACATGAAACACGATGAACTAAGGATTTATTACATAGAAAGGTTGAAAAATGAATAAAAATGAGAAATTAAGGCTACTAATGGCAAAGTTTGCAGATTATCAAGTAATTAGAGATGATTTTGTTGCAAAAAGACCGACCGAATGTGCTGTAATGCACACTATAAGCTTGACAAAAAACGCTTACAGCGGCTCCAGGATAATAGAAAAAACAGATGATTATATAAAAGAACAGACAGCTAGGTTGGTAGAGGCGTACTTTCAGCTTGATTTTTATGCCACTACGCAAAAGAAAGCGGAGGAGATGGCTCAAGCTATGGTTGACATAATTCTCTTTAAAAATAGGCACGATTTTGTACGAAATGGCTTTGGATTAACAAGTGACAATATAGAAATAACTGACAGAACATTTTTAGAGGGGAGCCAATATGTTTACAGGTTTGGCTTTGATTTACAGATGAACTGGAGAGAATTAAGCATAAGAACAAGACAATTAATTAAAGATATAGATGTTAAAACGGAGGTAAAGAATGGCTAGAAGAAAAATTAGGGTAGTGGTTACAAGACCAAAAAAGCCACTATTATTGGGCGATTTTAGTAAAATATTATTTATTACAAAAGACGCCGACAAAGATTATAAAAAATACACAACTCTGAAAGAGGTAGAAACGGATTATGGTAACACTTCCCTTATGTACAAAGGGATAAATACATTCCTTTCACAAGAGGATTTTGACGGCAACAGATTACAGCCTACAGAATGGTATTGTGCAGGGAAAACAACTCCAAATGAAGCTTTTTTAAATGGATTGCCTGAGGGAGAATTTTACGGCATAGTTGTCACATTTTATGACAAAACATTTATCACTGCATTATCTAAATATCTGACAAGATTGGGTAAATTTGCAATTGTTTTAAATACTGACGGAGATAAAACGCCAACAAATCTTAAAGAGAGTAAAAGAATATACTATCTATTCGGAACAGAGGGAAAAGACAATCTTGATGTGTTCGGATTACCAGCATGGACATTTGTTCAAGGGATTAATGGACGTTGGTCTGATAGAAGAATTTTAGGAGTTGATCCTGGTTGTAACGATAGCACTAAGCAATCAAAACTTGAAGAAAACTTTATAAATTATACTCAATCAATAGTAGGATTTAATGCTGTAACAAATGCGTCTTGGTGTGCAGACGGAATGACACATGCAGACCAAACAATTAAAATTGATGCTATTGTGCATACTGTGGATGTTAATTTAACAAGACTGCTTATAATGCAAAAAAATACAACAATGGATGGCGAGGGTATACCAACCGTTGAAGATATACTTAACAGAGTAATGATTGAAATGGGAAAACAGGGAGCAGTAGCTAAGGACAACAATAAGGATTATCTCTTTAAAGTTACAGTACCGAGTATAGAAGATACTTCACCTGAAACTGGACTGACTGTTGATGATTATATAAAAAGAAATTTAAGAAATGTAAAGATTGATTTCACAATCACAACAGAAGTCGAAGAAATAGATATTGAGCTTGTATGGCATGATGAACCATTACAAAAATAGGAGGTAAAAAATGGGTTTTTTAGATAAATCAAAGGATTTAAGTAAGGTTGACCTTACAATAACGCTGAAAGGTGTAGGAACACACTTAATAAAAGAGGCAAAAGAAATAACAGTATCGCCTACAGAAGACAGTCATACAATGACAGACCCTGATATTAAAGGAAATGTAAGCACTATAAAGACTAGGGTAACAAAGCGGGAAATAAAGATTGTTACAACAAAAGGAAGTGATGACGATATTTTTTTGACAAGATGTGAAAGAAATAATGCGGGAAACCTGGGAACACTTACATATATAGATGATTCAGGAGACAACAAGATATCAGGTATTGGACAAGGTGTGTCAATACAAAAAGGTGCAGAGCGTAAGAACAATACTAAAGATATAGATGTTGAATTTACTGTGCAATGTGCAAAATATACTGAAAATGTTTAGGAGGAAATAAAAAATGGAAAATATGGAAAGTAAACTGGAAAATAAAGAAACTGAAAATATTGTAAAAATGAATGGCAAAGGGGTATATGTTACCCCTCCGCAGGATATTTATATAGATGAAGAGGGTAACACAAAAGAAGTAGTTTTTGAAATAACAAGGATGAAAAATCAACAACTCTATAATCAATCGCTGGTTAAATATGTAGCTGATAATGATGTTTATGCGTTTGCTAGGGTAGTGTTACCAAAAGTCATTAACAAGCCATTTGAAGCCCGTAAAGTTGATTTTTTTGATTATGACCTGGAGGCTTTGGGTGAAGTAATAAGCCTGGTTGTTGAAATCATGGGAAAGCAGCAAGAGAATACGAAGAGAAGATTGAAGATGATACTAGAATAGCAGAATTACTTTATGAAGACCCTATCATTAATAAAAAATGGGAATTTATAGTGAAAAATGAAATAAAAAATCCGGGGATTGTTCTAGAAATGGATAATATAACATTTTTCCAATGGTTACAGGCAATAAAAGACTTTGGAGAAAAGGAGGGAGATAATGGCAAAAGGGAATAAACTGGAAATAACAATCGGAATTAAAGTTGTGGATAATGCAATTAAGAAAATTAATTCAAAATTGCAAAAGGTAGCACAAGGAGCAGTTAAAGCAGGACAAAAATTAAATCAAATGACTACTAAAATAAAAGCGGGACCAGTTGGGAAATTAAACAACGCTTTAATCAAAGTGAAAGGTAGTGTTTCTAAAGTAACAAGTGGTTTTAATAAAATAAGAACAGTAGTCAGTAACAGCTTTCCAGTTAGAACTGTTAACAGTTTAAGAAATGGAATAAAAAAACTTGGAGATAGTGCTAAAAAAGTAGGAGAAAAATTTGGTTTTTTAAAAAGTAATATAGCAAAACTGGCTGGAGCTGCTGCTGCAATTTTCAGTATAAGTGCTGCAATTGGCTTTGTTAATAGTTCAATCGAAGATTATAAAGCGGATATGACAAATGCAACTAAGTTGAAGTCAAATATACAGATAGTACAGGCTTACAAGAACGATAAGGGGACAATGGATAAAGTATTTAATGAGTTCCAGGCAGAGGCAAGTAGAATTCAAGGAATTGGAGTATTTGGTGATGAAATGATTGTAGGAGCGCAGGCACAGTTGTCAACGTTCCAACTGACTAACAAAGAAATTAATATGCTTATGCCAAAAATTGCCGACATTGTAGCTAACCAAAAAGGTCTTAACGGAACAGCCGAGGACTTTTTCGGTGTATCAAACATGATTGGAAAAGCAATGTCAACTGGAATGCTAGCTCCTCTCCGAAAAGTTGGAATAGCCTTGACGGATGCAGAGATGAAACAGTTTAAAACTCTTAATCAGACGCAAAGAGCAGCTAAATTACAGGAAATATTGTCAAAAAACGTTGGTAATATTAACGAAGAACTTGCAAAAACTCCTCTTGGAAAAATACAGAACGCACAAAATGCCTGGGGAGACATGAAAGAAAGAATAGGAGAAGCGGCGATAAATATAAAAGGAAAATTTGCCCCTTATCTTGTTGCATCCATTCCGCTTGTTGAGGGGATTGCTAAAAAAGTATTTGAAGTATTAGGACAAGCTGCAGATGGCTTAATTGCTAGTGGTGGAAAAATAAAAAACTTTTTTAGTCAAATCCTGTCGGGAATAAATATAGATGGTATTAAAACATATATTAACAGTGTTCAACAATCTTTTAAAGCTATGTTTGGAAATATTGATTTAAGTGCTGTTCAAAATGCAATAACAGCAGTAATAAACGGAATAATAAACTTGCTTAATTTTATAGCTCCTGTTCTTGCACCAGTTGGAACAGTAATAGGTTTTATAATAAATCAACTTGCAAAAGCTATGCCATGGCTAATGCCTATAATAGTGGCTATTACTAAAATAGTGGCTGTTATTGTTGGAATTGGAGTTGCATTAATGGCTCTGACAAGCCCTGTAACTTGGGTAATAGCTGGTATTATGCTTGTAATAACATTAATTAACAACTGGGGTACAGTTGTAAATTTCGTCATGAATGCTATACAGGCGGTTATATCAGCCGTATGGAGCTTTATTGTTGGAATTGTAAGTGGAGCAATAGGAGTAATAAAAGGGATTATTATGACAATAGGCGGAGCTGTCCAGAGTGCCGTTCAAAGCGTTCAATCTTTTTTTGCAAGTGCATTTGAGGGAGCAAAAAATGCTGTTAAAAGTGCTATTGATTCGATGAAAGGATTTTTTGATGGGCTTGTTGGAAAAGCTAAAGAAATAGGTGGAAAAATAGCAGGAGCATTAAATCCAGGTAACTGGGTAAAAGGTGTAGCTAACGCTCTAGGTGGCGGAAATAAAGTTGCTAAAAGTTATATAGGTGCTAAATCTTGGAGAGGTGGGCTTACTACTGTAGCAGAAAAGGGAGCTGAAATGATAAAAATTCCTGGAGGAAAGCCATTCCTGGCACAAAGTGAAATGTTATTAAATCTGCCACAGGGAACAGAAATATCAACCGCAGAAGCAACGGAAAGAGCATTAAGACATTTCGGCGGTGGAAATAGTTCACAGAAAACCACAAACACAACAAAAACAAGCAACACAACAAATAAAAAAACAAATAGTAATAAATATGTTTTTTCTCCTAGTATTGTAATTGAAAGCAACGGTGAAAAAGTAGATGAAAATAAAATACTGAAAACAATTGAAAGATTTTTTGAGGAGAAATTTATAAATATGGGGGAGGCGTAAACGATGATAGACGGATTAAAAAGATTTGGAAGTGCTGTATCAAGTTTTAGTAATAATTTATACGGCATTTCGCTTGCTTATCAGGATGAAGTTAACGCCTTTTTTAACAGTCGATACGGCTTCAATTTATTTGAAAGTGGCGAAGAACGTTGCAAAATAAACGATATTGAATTGGAATGGGTAGAAGTTACAGGAGATGATAGAAGTAGTAGTGTTAAAACGCATGCTTTAGAAGATAGAGAGAGTACACTGATTAGTAGTAATGTTACAAATGAAAATAGAAAATACAGTTTGAAAGTAATATTGACAAATTACAAAACAAATAATCCTGAACTGATTTATAGTGAGTTAGTGGAACTATGGCAAAATAAAAGATTATGTACTATATCAACAAATGAAACAATAGAAGACATGATCATAACAAAAATATCAAGGGCAAAGCATGATGGGCTATCAATTGAGTTTAGCATTGACTTCGAAGTCCTGGAATTTGCTTATTCCATGCGACAAGGACAGATACTTGAAACTGAAAAAACTATTTTAAATAAGGAACAGAAAACAGGGATTGCTGGGACAAAAGAAAGCGGAATTGCACAGTATAAAGGATTTTTAGAAAAAGGCAAAGATTACTTAAATAAAGCTGACAGGTTGAAAAACTTTGATTTGGAGGTATTAAATGAGATTAGAAATAGATAAGAATAAAATACCTTACGTTTTTTCACTTAAAAGCAAAGAAGAAATTTACTTATTGCGTATAAAACACTTTAAGCATAACAACAGAATATATATTGATGTTATGGATGAAGACGGAGAAATAATTTTGGAAAATGAAAAATTGGTATATGGTAGACCTTTAGGCTGGTTTTTATTGAAAGATGATAACAATAATGTAAATAGTGATTTCTTGAATTGTTATATTGTTCCGTTAAGCAAATCTAACAAAGCAGAACCTGTGACACTTGAAAATTTCTGTAACACTATTTTTTTAGAATATTTTGATATAGAAAATGAGGAAGAAATAGATGAATAATAAATTATTTCTGGAAAGAACTGAATTAAAAATTGAAACGTCAGAAACAACGTTAAATTTCATATATCCGAAAGATTATAATGTCACTGCTGAAAGCATAATAAACGGAGTTGAAATAAAATGGAACTATAAAAGCGTAAACGATGAACCAAATGAATTTAATTTAGAGATTAAAGGGCTAAGCACAACCACAATTTCAAAAATAAAATTAAAAGATCCTGTTAAACTTGTTGCAGGATATGGAACTGATTTAGGAGATATAGCTAGTGGAATAATAAGTAGAAAAGAAGTTGAAAAAGGTACTTTAAAACTGAAATGCCGTGAAGTTCCTGCTAACTTTAAAAAACTTGTAAGTGTTGCTTATAAGCCTGGAACAACAGCAAGTTATATCATAGAAGATTTGGCTAAGAATATAGGTTTTGCTGTTAAACAACTGGAACTTAAAAATGATGTTGTATATTCTATCGGTGAAAGTATTTTGGGAAGTGGGCTGTACGAGATTTCGCAAATAGTCAGAGATTGTGACAGCAAAATGACAGTTAAAAATGACTTTATTTATATTTATCACAATGAAATGTCTGATAAAAACAAAATAAAAATAAGTTATCAAAGCGGATTACTGGAAGAACCAAAACAACAAAATATCGAAGAAATAAGCTATAAGCCTAAAAAAGAAGAAAAATCAAAAACAAGCAAAAAGAGTAATAAAGCTAATGATAATAAAAAAAACTCTAAAGATAAAAACTCAAAAACAAAAAAAGAAAAAAAGACATCTGCTAAAAGTGGGAAAAAAGAAGCTAAGACAAAAGAAAAAAAAGAAGAATTGAAATATGATTATGAAATTAAATGTCTGCTTATTTATTCGTTGAAAAAAGGAGATTTAATAGAATTAGTATCAAATGATATAAGTACAGAGGCAAGAATAGCTGAAATTTCCGATATAAGCGATTTTGTGATGACACTTAAGCTTTTAGTAGTTAACAACGAAAAAAATGCAATGTCAGCTAAAAATAAAAGTCAAAAAAAAGGTAAAAGCAAAAACAAAAAGCAAAATTCTAAAAAAAGTAAAAAAACAACGAAAGGAAATAAAAAATAATGGAAGAAATAATGCGGGCAATGATAGGGAAAATTGATACCTGTGTCATTGCTAAAATTGTGAAAGTGGAAAATGGTTTCGTTGATGTAGAACCACAGGCAGAATATAAAAGCGTAATGCTTCCACCTATTTTACATGTTCCGATGTGTCAAGTTGGAAATAGGCAACTCAAAATAAAAATTAAATTTAAAACTGGAGATGTTGTTCCAGTTTTAATCTGCTCTAGGGATATAAGCGGATATATTTCAAAAGAAACGGCAGTAATGAACACTAATAAGAGACACAATTTAAGTAATGCAATAGCACTTCCGTTATTAATTTCAACAGATGTCAATTCTGAAAGTTTTCCAGGGAACATAGAAATAGATGGTAATGTTGTTTTGAACGGAGATTTTGTAGTGAATGGCAATGTGGAAATTTCAGGAAAACTTAAAGTAGGCAGTATAGAGAGCGGACCGATTAAAGCGGAAAGCGTTGATACTGATAGTGGAGTGAGCAAAGGCGGAACTCCTTATATACATCCGTAGGAGTGTGATTTATGGATATAAAACTAAACAATGCAACTGGAGAAATATATATTGAAAATGGAGATGTACAGTTTTTTCAAGTCAGAGAAAAGTATTTTGAAGTTATACAGCAGATAGTCTTAATGTTGCATATAAGAGAGGGAGAGCTGGACTATGATACCGAATATGGCTTGAACTTTGAAAAGCTCTTTGGAACACATGGGAATGAAAATGAAGTGATAGAGCATATAAGAAATAAAATCTACAATAATTTTAAGGATTATTTGAAAAGTTGCTTTGTTGAAGTCTATGAGTTTGAAAAAAGAAAATTAAAATTAAAAATAGGACTTGTATTTGCAGATAATGAAAAAATGTTAATGGAAGGAGTTGGAATAGGTTGGCGAGAATAACAGTTAACACAGTACAGGACAATATGAATGTATTGAATAATGAACTTAAATCATTACTGAAAGATGACTATTCTAATGATAAGCGGAGTGCATGGTTTATGCTTATGTTTCCTGTAGCAAGGCTCATGAGAATTAAAATGGAACGTCAGCAGATACAGGCAGATAAAATGAATTTGCTGAACTGTGAGGGAATAGAAATAGATGAACATCTTTCAAATAGTCCGTTTTTCTTTAAAAGGAAACAGGAAAGCAAGGCAACGGTAAATATTGAATTAATTGGCGGACTTAATGTTTCTCTTGAAATAGGAGATGTAATCGTTGAAGCAAACGACGGAACAAGGTATACGCTTTCGGAAAATGGAACACTGAATAATAAGACAACTTTTAAATTTGAATGTGATATTGCAGGAGAACAAGGAAACAAGGAAATAGGTAGCATTATAAAGCTTGTTAAAGTTGTTAATGGCGTATACGACTTTAAACAAAATGAAGTTGCACCAGGAGGACAGGAACAGGAATCAGACAACTCTTATATAGAGCGTTGGTTTCTAAGCAGAAACGAAAGTGAA
>RBWB01583139.1_pt1 | contig 12715 bp, 8 predicted proteins | sample 2014201 | NCBI WGS metagenome assembly RBWB01 (sample SAMN10133834, study PRJNA383868) | Human oral metagenome, whole genome shotgun sequencing project. | isolation source: supragingival plaque isolated from 88 juvenile twins | host: Homo sapiens | place: Australia
ATTTGAGAACAAGAAAACACAAAAGTTTGTTATGCAACTCATTCAACAGAGTTGGTTTCTAGCTTCAAAAAAGGAAAATATGAAATAGATGATATTATTTTTGTAAAAAATGAAAACAAAAAAACAATTACAAAAAGAATTGATAACAAAAACTGAAAATACAACAAAATAATGATAAGTTTGATTTTCAAAAATGCTTCTATTTTCTTTTCAGATTGAGTAATTTTGGTAGAATGAGAAACTGAAAAAATTAGTATTCCAAACATCTTTGAAAATACAGATTTTTCAAAATACTGTGATTTGAAGTGCAAAGCCTTGACTTCATATGAAAAACAAAATTATTTTAATCTAAATTTTAAAAATATTAGTGTAATTGATGTTTGATGAAAGTGAGCACTTTATGAATGGTTTTTGTTTTCATCAGAGCTTTTTTGAAAAGAAAATGTAGTTGCAATAATTGATCGTGATGAAAATTTTCAAATTGATAGAGAAATGATTATAAAATCTATAAAACAAGTTTATAGAGTAGACAAAATCTATGAAAATGATTTCAAAAAATACAATTGGATAGTTTTAGATTGAGAATTTGAAAATTATTATAAAATAGAGGTTATAAGAGATTTTTTGATGGAAACTTTAAGAAAAAGATGAGAAAAGTATTGAGAAAAATTTGATAACAAAAAATTTCAACAATCAATTGATAAACTAAACATAAACTTAGAAAGATTGAAGTACAGCAAAAAAATATCTGTAACTTATGAAAGTATTTTTAGTTCATATTTCAGAAAATATTCAAAACCAACAATTGCTTTCAATCTATCAACTTGGCTTTGTAAAAATAATTGATATGATGAATCTTTATTAAAAATATTTTCACAAATAATTGAAAAACTTGATAATCAAAAAAACTAGAAAATTTATTTCTAGTTTTTTCATTTAAAAGTTTCTTTTATTTTGTCAAAAAATCATTTATCTAAAATATTTAATTTTTCTAAAATTCTGTCTGTTTCTGATTTTTGTTTTAACAAATCCTTTTCACTTTCTGATTTAAATTTTTCAAAAAGTTCTCTTTGTTCTTGAGTAAATTCATCAAGATTTCCTTTATAATCTTTTATAAACTCACGAATTTCATCTTCTCTAACATCATAAAGTTTTGTTTTTAATTCAAAAATTTCCTCTTCTAGTCTATTAATTGACCTATTTTTTAAAGCTAATTTTATATCAAAAAATATAAATACCAAAATAGTATATAAAATCCAAAAAATAGAACTGTAAAGCAGTGCTGGAGCATTAAAATCAGCCAAACCAAAAATATTTATAGTGTTACTAGTATTTAGCATATCTAGGTTAAATACAACCAAAGCCATATAAGCAACAACAGGAATAAGCATCAAAATTTTCATAAGAAATCTGTTAAAAAATATTTAGGTAAATTTTAAGAATTTTAGAATTTTTGTCAAAGTTTTTTATTTTTTATTTTACAATAATGTTCTGCCCTTGTTAGCAATATATAAACAATAATTCAAGATAAAACTAAACTTAAAGCCAAAATTAAATCAAATCAAAAATAAACTAAAATTGCTGGTATTGTCAAAAGTCAAATTCAGATAAAAATAGTGTAAATTTGATATTTATTTTTTTGTATCAGTATGATTCTCATCAAAGAATTCACTAAAAAATATATTCCAACAAAACTACATAAAACACAAATTGCAAAAAATGCTGTAACAGAATGCTCTCATCAAGAATTTAAATAATAATTTTTAGCTCAATCAGCAACAAGCTCTAAACTTATTCAAATTCAAGCTATTGATGCAAAAAGAAAATAATGTTAATATCAAAAAGCCATAATTTTCAAACTTCAACGAACTTTATCCAAAATATTTCCCCAAGAAAATTGAAAAGAAGCCCACCAAATAGCAAAAACTATAGCTGTAGCAAAAAATCAAACTCAAAAAGCAACAAAAAGACCATTTTCTAATCAAGTATTTTTTAATAACAAAAAAAGTAGATATAAATACCTACTTTTTCTCTTATTTATCAAGCTTTTCAAGTATGAAAAGTTTCTAATCAAAAAATGGTGGGTCATCCGGGATTCGAACCCAGGACCTTCTCCTTAAAAGGGAGCTGCTCTACCTGCTGAGCTAATAACCCAAAAAATCTGCTTACTTTTCCTCAAAGCCACTGTATTCTATTAATTTTTTTTTATTTTGCAAATTTTTTTTTGACTTTTTTTATTTTATATTATTTTTCTTTTTGGAATCAATTTTTCTCAATCATAAGAAACTACATTTGTTATATTTTTAGAATCAAAAACAAAAATATCTTTCCCTGCATCAAGTTCAAATTTTCAATAAACAGAAAGTCAATTATTTATTTTTTCTAAAAAAGATTCTTCCAAACTTATAAAATCTTTATTTTGAAAAATTTCTTTTAAATTTAAAAATTTTTTTTCATCAAAGTTTTCAAGATCTTGAGCTAAAGATAAATCAAGTTTTCAAATTTTTATTCTTCTAAGAGAAGTAACATAAGCTCCACTTCAAATAATTCTTCAGAGGTCATTTGCTATTGAACGAATATAGGTTCCAGCTGAAACAGTTGCTAAAATCTTTGCTTTAGGATAACAAAAATCTAGAAGCTTTATTTCAAAAATATTACATTTTCTAGCTTTTAGTTCAAATTCTTCCCCATTTTTTACTCTCTGTAAAGCCTTTTTTCAATTTATTTTTAAAGCCGAGTATTTAGGTGGAATTTGAGATATCTCTCAAAAAAAGTTTTCTTGTAAAATATTTTCTAGTTTTTGCTTTGAGATATTTTTTTTATAGAAATCTTTTTGTTTTTCTGATAAATAAGTTACTTCTGTTCACAAATCAAAAGAATCTGAAAATCAGTCAAAACATACATCAAACTCATAAGTTTTTTTGTCTTTTTCAAAATAAGGAATAAGTTTTGTATAATTTCAAGTTGCAACTAAAAGCCCTCCTGTAGCAAGAGGGTCTAGTGTTCAAGTGTGTCATATTTTCTTGATATTTAGTTTTTTTCTCATAAATCTGATGACATCAAAACTAGTCATACCAAGAGGCTTATCTATCAAATAAAAAGCATTCATTTTAGTTCAATTCTGGATAATTATGAGTTGATTCAGATTTAAAGAATTTTGGAGAAGTCTCTATTCAAAGCCCTGGATTTATAAATCTCATTTTTGAGAAATTAAAATATCATAAATCCAAAAAAATCCTTCAAAGCATATCTTCTTTCTTTACAAATTCATCTCTTAATGAACAGTTTGAAAAACATTCTCTACTATCAGTAGAATGGTTTCTATTATCTCAAATTACAAAATATTGATCATCTTTCAATTCATAAATTCTAGTTCAGCTATCTGGTCAAACAAATGTTCTTCATTTATTTTCTTCATTTAGATAAGTTTCATTAAGTTTTATAAAATCAGGCTTCCCTTTTGGCTGAACATAAACTTCTCATCATTCTATTTTTACCTTATCTCCAGGAATTCAAATAATTCTTTTTAAAAAATATTCTTTATTTTCATTTACATGAGGCTTAAAAACGATTACATCTCATCTGTGAGGATTTCTAAAAGAATAAGTAAGTCTATCAACTAATATAAATTCTTTATCATAATATGAAGAATACATAGATTGTCAGCTAATTTGAAAAGGCATAGCAATAAAAATTCTTATAAATAGAACTATTGCGACTATTATCAATAAATCCTTTAAAAAAAGAACTGGCTCTGAGTTTAGAATTCTCCTAAAAGTACTTTTTCTATTTCTTCTACTTACATACTCTTTTTTTTCTTCAGGCACAACTTTTTCAATATTATTTTCTTCTGAAAAATTTTTATTTTCTTCCATTAAAACTTTTTAAAAAATATGATTTTCTAAATTATATATAATTTTTTAAAAAATCAAAAAAAAGTGCAATTTAGCACTTTTTTTATTTATCAGAGTCTGATTTTAGCCAATCTGGAATTTTCATTCAGTCATCCCAAAGTTCATCATCAGATGACTTTTCTTCTGAAGAATTATTTTCGGTATTTTCTTCTTTTGTTCAAGATTTTTTTGTTTGCTTTTTCTCTGTCTTTTTTGTTGTTGTTTTCTTTTTTCTTGAAGTTGTTTTTTTCTTTTCAGGCACTTCTTCTGTTGTTCAAAGTGACTCAAAAGATGCAAAATCATCTGTTTTTATTTCTGTTGGCTCTGTAGTAGTTTCTGATTAGTTTCCTCTTTTTTATCCTTTGCTTTTTGAACTTCATCTGAAAATGTTCATTTTAACCAATCTGGAATATTGTCTTCTTTTTTATTTTCTTCCTCATCAAAATCTATTTTTGTAAATTCATCTAGCTCTTCTTTAGTTTCAAGTTTTGGTTCTTCTTCCAATTGAATATTTTCTAAAATATCTTCTGAATCAGTTTTTTCTAATTTTTCTTTACTTTTATCTGATTTAGCAGATTTTTTTCCTGTATTTTTTGTTTTTTCAATATTTTCAACCGGTTCAATATTTTCAGAAATTTGTGTTTCTTGAGAATTTTCTAATTGCTCTGAAACTTGATTTTCTGTAGAATCAGGATTTTCTTCAACTGTTGGTTTTAGCCAATCTGGGATAGAATCATCAACTACAGGTTCATTTGGTTGAATAATTTCAGGTTCAGCTTCCACTTTTGGCACTTCAGGTTCTTGAGTAAATTCATCTTTAAAGTCATTTTGCTTTTGTTCTGTATTTGCTCAAAGTAGCCATTCTGGAACATCAGCTGTATTTTCAGTAGATTGATTTTCAGCTAAATTTTGCTCATTTTCAACAAATTCATCTACAACAGGTTGTTCTGTTTCTTCTTGTTGAGTACTTGTTTTCAACCAATCTGGAACAGAATCATCTACTTTTTGTTCTTCAGGTTCTTCAGCAAATTCATCTACAGGAGCTAAATCCACATTTTCTTGTAAATTATTTGGTTCTTCAGTCATATTTCACTTTAACCACTCTGGAACATCTCAAGAATCAACTATTTGATTATCTTGTTTTATCTCTTCAGGTTCATCTTCTTTAGGTTTCACTTCCTCTGTTTTTTCTAAATCTGCTTCATCAAAACTTGATTTTAACCAATCTGGAGCTGTTTGAGCAGGTTCTTCAGATATTTTTTTAATGTTGTTCATATCATCTGAAAGTGGATCAAAAGAATTTTCTTCTTTCTTTTCCTCATCTATATCAGACAAAACATCATTTGAAGAGTCATTAACTTTTTCAGAAACATAATCTGTAAAGCTTTGTTCTCCCCTACTTCAACTAAGTTTATAACGCAAACCATAAATTATAAATCATAGTATAAATAGAACGAAAACACCTCAAATTGTCCATAAAAAGTATACCCAAATTTTTCAGAAGAATCAATCTCAAGTATTTATACGATTATCATCAGTTGGAGGAACTTCTCCAGGTTCTGGAGCTTTATCCTTGTTTACAAGTTTAGAAAGCAAAGCTTTGAAATCCTTTTTTTGCTCAACTGTCATAGAACCATCATTTGATATAGCCTCAAGAATTTCTTTTCAAAGAGCTTTATTTTCATCTAAATTTGTATTATCAGAGATTAATTGTAGTTTAGAAACCAAAATATCACGACAAGTTTGTTTTTTAGTTTCTGCTTCTTTTGAAAGCTCTTCACTACAAGCTATATCTTTTGGAATTAAGTTTTTCAAAGCATTAAATATTCTTGCATTATCTGTTTTATTTTCTTGTGATTCTACAAGCAAACTTGAAAGTAAATTTGTTATTTCACTTCAATTTTTAATATTTAATTCTTCTATAAATTTAGTAAATTCCATTATGACATTTGTTTTTTCTCTGTCATCATTCCACTCTTCTTTAAGCCTTTGTAGGTAAGTTAATCATTTTAGCCTATTTTCAGCATCTAGTTTTAAAATTTCATCTTTTATTTTATCAAAAGTAGCTTTCAAAGATTCTGAAACTCACTCAAGTTTGATTTCATCTGTAGATATTTGTTCGTCTTTTACATATTGTTTTTCAATAGTCAAATCCTTTGTTTCTATTACTTTATTATCTCAGTCTTTTAAAAATATTCTAATTTTTTGAATTTTTTGGTTATTTAATTCAATTCTTACAGGTCATCAAGTTGTATATGAAGGGTCTTTTTTGTTGTCTTCATCATCATCTTTTCATCAATTTAAATCTGAATCATTTTCTATGTTATAATCAACTCCATAAGCTTTTACAGTTGGTAAACTTGTTTTTAAGAATAATTCCAAACTTGTTGGTTCTTCTTTTAAAATTATTTTATCATCAGTTATTGTTTGATTTGAAAATATTGTCAAAGGAGTTTTTCTTGTAGAAATCATTTTTCAGAAATCTCTAACTACTTTTTTAGAAATCTCTTTTACATTTGTTCATTCAACCAGTTTCAATTTTACTAAATGGATTGCTTTACCATCAGTATAAGTATAAGTAAATGAGTCCTTTTTCTCAAGTATTTGTCCATCTCACATATCCCAAACTCTTCTGTCAGTTGATCATGAAGATTTATCAAAAAATACAAAATCATTTCAAATTGAAACATAATCAAATTCTGGTTTTAAAATATTTGAAACATTTATAGTTATGCTTTTTGTATTTGAAAATCATTTATTTTTAACTTTTACTTTTACTCTATGTTCTCATGATTTTACAAATGTATGATTTACAACATTTTTAGTTGTTTCTAAATCATAAAATCCATCTCAATCAAAATCCCAAGAATATTTTACTTCATCATTTAGATTTTGTCATAAAATATTTGTAACAGTAGTTGTAAATATAACTTCATCTCAAGCTTTTACTGAAGTATTATCTGCAGAGATTCCAACTATTGGAGTATTTATATTATCTCAAGTCAAAGTCACATAATATTTTGAAGAAGTAAGCTCTTCTGAACTAGTTCTTTCTTCATTATTATCTTTTAAAACTACTACAAAATAATATGTTCAAGTTATTTTTGGCAATACAAATGTTGTTGAAGGAGTTTTTGTTGCTCTAAAATCTTGAGGTTCTGAGCTAACATCTGTGTAATAATACCACAAATATGATTGTACAACTCAGTCTCTATCTGTTGCTCAAAGAGCTCTAACATCAACCACAACTGGATCAGTTTCTAAGTCTTTTGCTTGAACATCTAGTCAAGTCAGTTCTGGTTTTAAATTTTGAACTTTTAAATATGTCTCAGCACTTGCCTCTTTTCAAGTTTTTTGACTTTTTACTGTTAATTTTATAGGAATACATCAGATATCATCAAATTTTCTAGATAATTCTTGAGAGGTATAAAACTTATCTCCTATTTTCCAAGAATAATCTAATCCATTTGAATCTCAAGTAACATCTATACTATCAGCTCAAGATAGATTTACATTATCTACTTTATTTATGATATAAGCTCCTTTTCAATTACATACTCACTCTTCATATCAATAATTTCCTTCAACTGTATTTCACTTTACAGAAATATTTGCATATGGTTGGTCAGAATCTCAAACATAAATCACTTTTTCAAAACTGTTTTTTCCATCACCATCATCTCTAACCGAAAGTTTTACTGTATATATTCAAGCTTTTTCATATTTATGATTAATAGTGTCTTCTTTTCCTCAAACTATAGTTCAATCTCAAAAATCCCATTCAAAAAATTTTGCTTTAGAAGAATCTGCTACAAATTTCATATTTCATCAAACTTGGCTAACTCTAGGGAAAGCAAAGAAATCAACTGATAAATTAGATAAAATATTTACTTTTGCATTTTTTTGAGAAGATAAATCATCTGGATCTATTACTTCCAAAACAACAGAGTGTTCTCAAATATTTGTAAATGTGTAATAACCATTTGAACCATTGAAGTTTGGATTTTCAAGCTCAACTCTTTCTCCATCTATAATCCAATTATATTCTAATTTTCAATCATCTGAAAAATCTAAATCATAAGAACCAGATGCATCTAAAAATACTGTATTTGGTTTATTTGAATTAGGAATTGTGAATGTAAACATAGCTACTGGAGGTCTAGAGTTTATATGAATTATTTTTGTATCATAATCTTTTTCTCAAGATGGTGAAGTAACAGCAAGTTTTACATTATATCTTCATTTTTCATTAAAAGTATAAGTAAGAGTTGATAAATTTTTACTAAATACTACTTTATCATTTTTCAAATCAACTATTTCCCAAAAATAAGTCAAATTCTCATTTTTTGAAAATGAATTTGCAGTAAAAGTAAATTTATCTCATAAAAATCATTCTAAAGAGCTTGCATTTATTGTAGCAATAGGATTTCTAACTATAACTGTAAATTTTCTTTCTATTGTTTTTCAAGTATTTGTTTTTAATCTCAAAGTTACTGGAAAATCTCATTCTGTAGCATAAACTACTCTTTCCATCTTTGGTGGAGTACTATATTTTTTTATAACTCAGTTTCAAAATTCCCATTCTGTTGCTATAAATTTTGTTCCAGAATTTGGAATAGAACTTGTAGCATCAAACATCAAACCATAAACAGCTTCTTCTGGAGTAAATTTCAATTCATCATTTGAATCCAGAGACTTGCTATTTACTTTCAAAATCAAAGATGCAACTTTTTCTTTTACTGAAATATCTACTTTTTTAGAAAATGGTATTACATCTATATTTCTATTTGCATTTCTGTGATTTGAAGTAACATCCAAAAATATTGAATAATTCCCTTCCTCTCTAAATGTATAATTTAAATAATTATTACTTCAAATATTTTTTCTTTTACCTCACTTATCCAAAATCCACCAAGTGTAGTTATAAGGATACAATTGGCTTCAGGTTGGATCAATCACATTTCATCTCAAAGTCACTGTCAAAGGTGCATTTCAGCTTTCTGGATAAACTTCTATTTCTCAATTAACTTCTTGTATTTTTGTCTCATTTAAAAAATCATTTATAGCTTTAGAAATAGCATCAAAATTTGCAACATTTTTTGGATCTTTAAGTCCTCTTTCTATAGCTGTTTGAAGATGTGTGTAATAATTTTTATTCACTAAATCTTCTGGAAGATAATTCAATCATTGTTTTGCATAATTTAAAATTCTTCCAGCTATATAAGTGTCTATTTGTGCATCAACTTGGTGTCTATTTCTCAGAGACAAAAAAGAATCAGTTATTTTGTAACAATATTCTTTGAATGTATTGTAATCAGAAGGTCACAAAACAGTACAGTCCCTTGCTGCTCTAACATTTGTAAATGTAGAAAAGAAACCTAAAATTAATAAAAATAATGTTAATCAAATTTTTCTAAACATATTTTTGTATTTAAAAAATATCTAGGAAAATATTAACACATAAAAAAATCTATGGCAAAAATCTAAATACTATTTTTTGAAAAATCACTTGACTTTTTAAAAATTTATTTTATTTAAAATTTTTTTCTAAAAACATAAATTTTTATTTGGATTTTTTTGAAATTGACATATAATAAAAAATATTAATTTAATTATTTAACTTTATAATTATGGACTTAAATAAAGTACAATTAATCTGAAGAGTTACTCAAGATATAGAGCTAAAACAAACTCCAAACTGACAAAATGTAACTAGTTTTTCTCTTGCAACAAATAGAAATTATACTGATGCAAGTTGAGTGAGACAAGACCAAACTGAGTTCCATTCTATAGTTTTGTGGGGAAAATTGGCTGAAATTGCTGGACAATATTTAACAAAATGAAGACAAGTTTATATTGAGTGAAGGCTTCAAACTAGAAATTGGGAAGCTCAAGACTGAACAAAAAGATACAAAACTGAAATTGTTTGAGAAAATCTTATAATGCTTTGAAATAAATCAGACAATGTTTCTTATGAACAAGGAAGCAGTAGTGAAAATTATTCAAATGAAACTCCTGCTGTGAAAAAAACTACTCCAAAAGTAGAAGAAGAGATTTCTATTGAAGATATTCCATTTTAATGAAAAAATACTGTCAATTGACAGTATTTTTTATTTGCTAATATTTTCTTTTAAAAATGAAATTCTGATTTCAGAGTAAATATAATTATAAATAAGGAAATTTTTGTATCATTGGTCTGAGATTTTTCCTGTTTTCATCTTTTCTTCAGTAAGTTTAAAATATTTTTTAAATAAGTCAAAAATTTCTTCTTTTTGCTTTTTTGTGTATTTTTTCTCATTAAATTGATTGATTACTTTTGAGTATTTTTCTACTTCAGATTGATTTAGTTTTAGATTCAAGTATTTTTTAGGAATACTATCTACATTCCAAAGAGAAAAATCAATATATTCAGTTTGTAAAAATTTTGCAATTTCTCAAATATTTCCAAAAACTTTTACTCAATCAATATAAAGTCAACCTTTTTTCAAATCATCATCTGAAACTTTATAAAATCATTTAAAAAATCCAAGTGAAGTTATATTATGATTTCAATAAGTTGAAATATTGCTTCTAGGAATCAACTCTAGTGTTTCATCCTTTTGTAAATCAGATAAAATATCCAAAACTTTTTTTCAGTTTAGATAAACTTTTGTATGCTTTTTTCAATCCTTTTTTCAGATTATCAAAGCAGAATAATATTCATCTTTTCAAGTTGCTTTATCTACATTTATATGCTTATAATCCTTATCCAAAATAGACAAATCAAAAAGAATATCATCTTTTGTATCACAAAATTTTTGATTTATATAAAAGTTATCACTTTTCACCAAATCTTTTGGATAATTATAATCAGAGCATTTTTGAGTTCAAAAATCATCTGCAAAAACATTAAAAAAACTGAAAAACAAAGCAAAAACCAAGCTTCAAAGTATAGTTTTTTTCATAAAGTTTTAGTTAAATTATAATGCTTAATTTATAATCTTTTTCTCAAAAAAATCAATATATTTTCACACTTTTAAAAAAATTTAACTCAAAAAATACTGCCTTTAAAGACAGTATTTTTTATCTTTTCTTTGAAACATTATCATCTTTTAAAGATTTTATTTTTAACTCAGTGTAAATATAGTTGATAATAAGAAAATTTCTAAATCATTGATCTGTGATTTTTCATGTTTTCATCTTTTCCTCACTAAGTTTAGAATATTCTTTAATTCTGTTAAAAATCTCTTCTTTTTTCTCTTTTGTATATTTCCTTTCATTAAATTGAGTTATCACTTTTGAATATTTTGCAATATCAGCTGGACTTAGTTTTACATTTTTATATTTTTCAGGAATATTTTCTTCATTCCAGTTTAAGTAATCTATATATTCATTTTGTAAAAAATTTTCTACTTGTCAGATATTTCCAAAAACTTTTACTCAATCAATATAAAGTCATCATTTTGCTAAATCATTACTTGAAAGTTGAGAAAGTCATTCATAGTATCAAAGTGTAGTTATAGAGTGATTTCCATAAGTTGAAATACTATTTCTAGGTGTTAACTCAGAAGTCTCATGTTTTTGAGAATCAGACAAAATATCTAATACTTTTTTTCAGTTTAGATAGATTTTTGTATGTTTTTTTCAATCTTTTTTTCAAACTATTACTGCTGTATAATACTCCTCTTTTCCTGTTGCATCATTTATATATGTGTATTTATAGTTTTTATCAAGAATATCTACACTATAAATAAATTCATCTTTTGCTTCACAAAATTTTTGATTTAAGTAGAAATTATCACTTTTAACTGAGTCTTTCGGATAAGTATAATCAGAACATTTTTGAGTTCATAAATCATTTGCAAAAACACTTGAAAAACCGAAAAATAAAGCAAAAGCTAAGCTTCAAAATATAATTTTTTTCATAAAGTTTTAGTTAATTTTAAGAAAGGAGGAGGAACATAAAATTCCTCCTTTTATTTAATAACACTTATTTCACAACATAGTATGAATAAGCATTACCTCTGTCTCCATCCCCTGCTTTATGACGAACTCCAAACTTAATTGCGTGCATAGTCATATAACCAACAGTACCTGTAGGATGGTGAGGATCCCAATTTTGATCAAGAATCCACATAGCTCCATCTCGGGAACCAATATAAATACCTGTATGGGCAGTTGGTTTGCCTTTATAGTTGTTACCAACAAAAGTAGCCACTACTGTGCCTACAGGAATATAACCATCCCCTACTCGGGTAGAAGGCCTCCAAACATTTGTAGTGTCACCAAAGTTAGCCATAGCTTTAACAAAGCTAACACATTGACCATTATAGTCACCCAGCCTATTAACCTGAATAAAACCTCCTTTGTTAACAACACCTGTACGGTTCAATTTTTTCAAAGCTACAGTTTTACTGTTATAGTAAAAACGAGCAATAGAATAACCACCATAAGATTGGGTCTTTGCATCAGAGGAATTAAGTGAGTTGATGACAGCCATAGCTTGGGGAGTTGCCTTCTTGTCAGCATAAGCTGAACTCGAATACAACAGGACCAAAAGCATTGGGAACAGAATTTTTTTCATAAGATGTTACTCCACAAAAAAAAATTTAAGGACAATTTACCTACATTAAGCACTATTATTAAAAATAGACTAAAATGCAAGTGATATCCATTATAATAATAATAATAATAATAATAGCAACTTTTTTTTATATTTTCCAAAAATTTGAAAAAAAATATTTTTTTGCTATAATCCCAAGGTTAAAAATATTTTAAAAAAATTTAATTAATAAAAAAAGTAAAATAATGGATTTTTATGAAATACTATGAGTTGAAAAAAC
>RBWB01583147.1_pt1 | contig 12698 bp, 12 predicted proteins | sample 2014201 | NCBI WGS metagenome assembly RBWB01 (sample SAMN10133834, study PRJNA383868) | Human oral metagenome, whole genome shotgun sequencing project. | isolation source: supragingival plaque isolated from 88 juvenile twins | host: Homo sapiens | place: Australia
GCACGCGGGTGAGCAGTGGTACGTACATTCGCAGCCTGGCGGTGGATATTGGCAGACAGCTTGGGACAGGGGCGTACTGCGCTGCGCTGCGCCGCACAGCGATTGCCGATTGGTCGGTAGCAGAGGCGCAGCGGCTGCAGGATTTTGGGATTGTTGATTAGCCATACACAATAAATAAAGAAGCGAGGAATACCGATGAACATCACGCTACACACGGGCACGACCACCGCAACTATCACCACAAGCGGCGCGTATATCACTAGCCTGGCTGACGAGCATGGGGATGTATTCTACCCACTGCAGCAGCTCACGACCTCTGATGGCGAGCGCAAAACGCGCGGTGGCTGCCACGTTTGCCTGCCCAACTTCGGCCCGGGCGGAGCGAGTGGCTTGGCGCAGCATGGCTTTGGCCGCACCAGCCAGTGGCAGGTGGTGGAGCACACCAGCGACCGAGTGGAGCTCATGCTGCAGGGGAGTGATGCTTATGCTGGGCTGGAGTCTCGCTTGGTGTATACAGTGGCGGAGCATCAGCTTGCAATGCAGCTCACGCTGGTGAATGTTGGCGAGGATGAACTGCTCGTGGCACCAGCCTTCCACCCATATTTTGCGTATGATGGTGTGCCAGTACTGGATGGTCAGCCATTAGCCGACCTTACGCCGCTTGCGGAAACGATCTTTGTTAATGGATCCACACGCCAGCTCGTGACGGGCCTGCGCACCATCACGCTGCAGAGTGAAGAATTACCTCGCTGGGCGGTCTGGACGGATAGGCTGGGCCCATACCTCTGTGTTGAGCCAACGCACAGCGGCAACTCCTTCGCCGACAGCCCAGCTCATGCCGAAGCGCTAGTGCCGGGGCAGACGGTGCGGTATGGCGTGCGGGTGGGGTGGTGAGTCTGCTGAGAGAAGTAGTAGAGCTCTGAGATTTTAGTAGTCTCAAGTTGACACTACTGCCCAATAATGGTTATAGTGGAATTATGAACCATAACACACCACCATCATCCGAGCATCGTACCAACGGGGAATTCCAAGCTTCGCCGGAGAGTCTTAACAGACTGTTAGCAAAGGGGTGGCATACGCTTTATCACTATGGTGAGCCATACGAAGAGCCGCCAGTAGCCCCATCATATGGTGATACGTGGCACCAAGGATATCGTGTGGAGCTGCCAGATGATGTCGTCCGGAAGATATTTATTGATCAAGGTAGTGATGAGATGATTGCCGTACCAGATGACTACGAGCAGAGCGATAAGGGGCGACGCCTCCAATATCCGCAGCAAATTGCCTTCCGCTCCTCGTGTATGCGTAATAATCAGCCGACTGGTGATGAGCTCTTTCTTGATATAAAAACCCAACTTCCTATCCGGAACTCCGATGAGGCGCTCACTATTGCCCGCACATATGCTATTCGTAAGGGCGATGGAGAGGGAGATGTAACTGGCACGCAGGCAGTAGAGTATTCGATTGGCCACAAGCGGATTAGCCCGAACAATCTCCAGCCCCACACAGAAGGGAAGCTGACAGAAGAGGATGCACTGGCATTGCATGATGACCTCCAAGCACTTGATACTCCAATGACAGACGACGATGTCCGCCGCCTTGAGGATGTGCTTAAAGAGGTACCAAAGATTGCCGAAAATAACGGTCCACGTGATAGAGTGCGCTACCCCTACGAGAATATCCCAAGCTTTATGGATATGGAGCGCTATGCAACGCAGCTCGAGCAGTGTTTGCGGAGGCCTGAGACTCAGCACCTCCAAGCACTCATCGACAAAGGTGAACCGCTCATCGATCTACCTGTTGCACATGCAGATGCTGTGCCCGATCTTGTTTGGCCAACAGCAGAGAATACACAAGGAGTCGACTACAAGTCGCCGTTTCCCGACGCAGAGACCTTCTTTGCTGCGCTCGATATCAGCGAATTTATCGATAGTGATATTGGCAATATGCGCCTCCTACTCACCGAGCCATTCTATGACCCAGAGAGTGATACCGATTATTATGCCGTTGCCTATCGGGGCAAGCCAGCACGCCGCCGTGCGCATTGTGCTGCGCCCGAGCTTGTGGAGACATTGCAGCAATTTTATACTGCGCTTGATGCTCGGTACCCCGCAAGGACAGACAACAAGGTTGGTAAACGGCGTGAGCTCCTTGCGATGGGTCAGAATCACCGTGCCATTGCACAGGCAACCTTCCAGTATTACAACCTGATGCGGCTGCTAGTGACCAAAGATGACATTAAGCAGCAAGCAGCGCTGCTCGGCCAGGAGAATAATAACACCATCATCACCCAGGCCCACCGGGCACTCCTTCAGTAGCAAATATCTGTTAGTAAGGGGAAGAGACGTGAGAGCTAATGAAGCTTCGAAACTTAAGTGCTCTTACATTGACACCGCGCCGCCCTCCTGCTACAATACACCAGTATGATTACTAAGGATAACAAAGCGAAAGCGATTGCTTTGACTCAGGTCAGCAAGAATGACGTCGGCAGCCCACAGGCGCAGGTGTCTATCTTGACGGCTCGTATCAAAGAGGTGACCGAACACCTTAAGTCCAACAAGCACGACAACATGGCTCGTCGTGGCCTCAAGCAAATGGTCGGCCGGCGCAAGCGGCTGCTCCGCTACCTTGAGCGGACCAACTTTGATGCCTACAAAGCAACGCTCGAAACCCTCGGCTTGCGCAAATAAGCGTCCGCCACGAGAAATAGACCTCCCCACTTGCTGGGGAGGTTTTTAAGATTCATAGTGCCGTGATTGACAAATGTTAACCCAGAATGTATCGTAATACAATATACCACACCATAAATAAAAAAGGAGTTGTAGTATGTACGAAGCAGGGCATGGGGCAAGCAGCCACGGCATTTCTACTCTCGAAGCTATGCTGGGTCGGACTGAGTATGAGAAGACAGTAGCTGACTTTGACTCATTTGTTAGTCAACAGCTTGAGGGTGCACCATTGCTACGTGAAGATCCAGATCTGCAACGATACGTGACGTATAGTCACTTGACACTTGACGATGTGGCAGACATAGCTGATGCTACAGATTCGCCACGGATGCGTGAGCTGCTCAAGGCGGCGGATGCAGTGCAGGCGCAATATCGCAAGCAGCATGAGGGTACACTCCAGCCCCTCGAGACCTTTGATGGCTCGACACATGTGCTTGTAGAACTGTATGAGTATATGACAACACAGAATGGGCAAGTGCAACAAAAAGAAAAAGGTGCGACCATTCAATGTATTATGAATGGCGTTTGTCCCCGTGGGTATGGTAATGAAAAGTTCGTCCACCAAGTGGATCTTGGTGGGGCGCAGTACGTGATTAACCCAGATGGACTTGCTGTGCGATATACACAGCAGACACAAACAAAGCCAAGCAAGGACCTTGGTAAGTATGCCCAGGTAGAGGATTTAGATATTATCAAGAGACTTGTCGAGCGCTCCAAGAAGAATGCCGCACCTACGATGCTTGACGTTGTCCGCGGTGGAATTAAGCGCGTGATGAACATATTCTCTCGCCCTTAGGGTATCTGATGAGGGTGGCCCTTCGCCTTGTGTATTATTCTCCCACCAATGATATACTAGAAAAAACACAACGAAAGGAGCACACCATGGCATTTGGCCCAATGATGACAGTCACGACAAAGCAAGGGCTCGAGCTGGAGCTTGCGCCGTTTGCACGGGATGAGCTGAGGCCGTTTGTGGAGGGGTTTGCGCGCGGGACGGTCACGCAGTATTTTGCCGAGCACCGGGCGCAGACGCTCGAGACCGAGCAAGCATGGTACGACAAGACAATCGCAGACAAAGAAAGTATCGTCTGGGGTATCTGGGCTAAGGATGGTGAGGCGCGGCGGCTAATTGGCGGTACATCACTAGTGAGTATTACGAGAAAGCACGTCCACACTGCCATAAGCGGCATCATTATTGTGGATAAGAATTACTGGGGCAAGGGTGTTGCTAGTGCCAGCCACCATGCTCGCACGTGGTATGCCTTTGAGAATCTGGGGCTGCACTGCATCAAATCGGCCGTGGTGCAGGGTAACGTTGCCAGCCTGCGCGCCCTCCAGCGGTGTGGCTATACTTACCTCTACACCCAGCGCAACGACAGCTTTATTAATGGCAGGCTGCACCATACCGACCACCTTGAGTGTCTCAATCCCATCGATTGGGCCTGGAACCAGTGGTGGGGGAGCGACCAACCCTCGTCCGAGCACACAGCAGCGCGCCAGCGCAGCCTCGCCGCACTAGAGTGGGCGAGAGAGCAGGTGGTGTTGCTATAGCATACGCAATGCTTTACAAAACTAACCACTGTACGTTATCATGCAACAATGAGCCAAGAAAAACAACCATCAGCTGAAACAACTTCGCCAGTATCTTTCTCACACGAAAGAGCGAGAGAGCTACTATGCACAGCTGATCGGCTTGCGCAGGAGCGTCGGCAGTTTGTCGTTGATAAAGCAGCGCGCGAGACAAAGCGGTTTGCGCAAGATTTGGAAACGATGGCAGCAGGGGAGAAGGCTGCAGAATATTTGGTGGATGGCAGCCCGGCAGATATGATACCTGAGGAGGTAGTGCCACTGCTAAATGGCGCAGTCGTTGCAGTGGATGAGACGATAGACAAGGCGCGTATTCTCGAGCAGCGAACCGTCACATTATGCCGAAGGCGGGATGATGGGCTGACAGATGATGAATTTTGCCAGGCTGTAGTAAAGGCATACCAGCAGTCGCCAGCTATGCGGCGCGTGAAAGAGGTGGTGCACCAGATTACAAGTGGTGTTGAGGATTTGCACGCTGGTAACCCAACGATCTCCATCGGTGTATTTGACCCAAGTATCTACATTGACCGCGTCTTGATGCGTAGAGTTCAGCAAGATGGTGGCAATAGTGCATTACAATGCTATGGGACGGCACTGCTTGCCCGCTACGAAGAGCAAAATGATACAGACAAGCATCTGTATCTCCACACCGCATCAGCACGAGCGCTGTTGGATGCTTGTGATGCTGGTGGTGTGCGTCTTGCGGGTACTGCTGAGTGGGAGCTCATTACCGAGCAGGGTAGCCGCTATGGTAATGCTTATGCCTGGATGTCTCGCGAGATTATCAAGATGGCGGCTGACCAAACGGGCCACCTTGTGGCGGATGACGAACATCATGCAGTGCTTCAGCCAACTGGTGAGCCAGCGGCGGATGTCTTGGTTGCCTTACTGAACCAAATCACCACTCGTGGCACCGACCGCACTAGCGATCTGCCTATGCCAACCGAAGCAGTGCGCCTCCGTGAGGGCGGCTGCAAAGATGTAGAGGCGTACTTTGCCCAGGCATATATGATGAGCACTCGGTCAGTGATGAGTGAGACGGCCATTGCTGACAAACGCTTTATCAGCAAAACACATGGGGCACAGACGTTTCTTGCCGCCGATGCAGTGCGATACTGCGGTGTTGAATTCCCGCCCGGTACGGTGTGGGGGCAGTTTGGTGATGGGTATGCTCCGCTCAGGCTGACGGGCTTTTGCTTCGACCAAAACACAGCTGCGACGGTCTTTGGTGCTGAATATATGGCTAATGTACTCGAAGCGAACCAACGCGCTGTGCACAACTACTTTCGCCATATTGTGCAATCGTAATCTCTCAGTATCTCCATCCCATACCCCAGTTTGGATGAAGCACTGGAGACAATAGACTGATGCCTCAGAGCTTGCAACCACCACACCACAACAGAGAAGCCTCCGCAAAACCATTGTGACATACACAACATAATACCCATTTATGCACAAAGATGCTATCATAGAGAGTGACTATGCAGGATGTGACAGACGCAGCACGGGCGTCCACGGGTGTGGCGATGCGGTGGAGTATGCAGCAGGCACGGCGGGCTGTGCTGATGTTTGTGGCCGCTGTGGCAGTGCTGGGGCAGTTGCTTGCGCCGCAGGCGAGTGCTCTGGCACCGCAGCAGTCCATCATGATGCCAGCCTATAGCTACCCCATGCAGGGTGGCAATAATCAGTATTGGAATGATATGGCTAATGTCTCGAGCAAGACGCCCTTTGTAGTGGTTAATCCCTCGAGCGGGCCAGGTACAACGGTTAGTAGTGATTATGTAAAGGCCCTGGCACGGCTCGATTCGCTTGGGGTCAAATACATTGGCTATGTCAAGCACGGCCGCCAGACGCGCAATATTGCTGAGGTAGCGGCAGAGATTGACCGCTGGTATGCACTCTACCCCAACGTGAAGGGGATTTTCTTTGATGAAGCCGACAACCACAGCAGTGGCCAAAAGACCTGCTACCTGGCTAATCTCTACAACTACGTCAAGGTCAAGCACCCTGGCTCCATCGTTATCCATAATGCGGGCACACGCTTCCTCGGTGAGTCTGTCATGCCTTATGGTGATGTATTCTTGAATGCCGAGACCTCGGCGGCGCGCTACCTGAGCGATAGCTACTACGACCTAAACCACCCAACTGCCACCAACTTCGAGAAAAACCCAGCCAACGCCTACAAAATGTGGCACGTCATCCACAGTGTGGGCAGTAACGAGCAGCAGGCCCAGGTGGTAGCCAAGGCCCGCGAGCGCAATGCTGGCTGGGTGTATACGACCTCCGATCGTGGCCCGACCACACCAGCCGAGGAGGCAGACCCAAACATCAACCCATATAATGATTCATCTACCTTCCTGGGTGGCTTGGCCGGCCTAGGGAGTGTCCAACGCGGTAATGTGCCAGTGGGTGCAGCGACGCCGCTCACGGCTGATTGCGCCGACACCTTTGGCCTGAAAGTAACGGCTCAGCCCGCGCCAGCACCTGCACCAGCGCCAAAACCCGCCCCCAAGCCCGAGGAGAAGAAAAAAGACGACAAAGACAAGAAAAAGGACGAAAAGAAGGATAAGAAAAAACCGCAGCCAAGCAAAAAGCACCAGCAGCCCACTGTACGCAAGCAAGAGGCAGGGCCCAGCTGGACGATCATCACCCTTATCGCTGTGGCAGTAGTTCTCGCTGCAGCTGGTGGCGGTGGTGCCTGGTGGTGGTTTGTCGGCCGCAAGCGCCGCCAAGCGAAGAACCGCAGCCGGTATGACAACACGATGATCTAGACGACAAGTGTGTCGCACATGCCGCCAATTCTCACATATCCTCTTCTTATCACTCGCCGCGCGAGTTGAGTAGTAGGGGGAGAGGGGTTGATTGACGAATCCGAGATAACTTGTTAAGATAAAGCTGTTTTGGAGAAACAACTCTCTCAACGTAGTGAGTATATGATCTATGACCAACCACAGAAGGTGGAGAATGGTGTCTCGTTTGCTGTCATAGGGGATCAAGGCGAAGAAATTACTGTTACGCCACGTGGTGTCGAATGGCTGAGCGCAACGTATGTGCGGTTTGTGGGCAGCGCAGCGATCAAGGGCAGTGAAGAGAATCTCTATATCAAGGGCTCACAGACCACATATGAAGGTGATGATACGATGCGCCTGGTGATTGACCGTGATAGCCAAGGTGGGGTATAAACTCCCAGGCTGCGAAGGCACGAAGCACTACCAGTATATCCCAAAATGCGGTATACTAAGGAGAGTATATTAACGCGGCAGTGATAGCGTTGAGGGCTTGCATGAAGATGATGAATGCGAGCATTCACCCCTGTTACTTGCCGCAAGAAAGGAGCTCTGTATGAGTATTATTAACCCAAGCGGCAAAGACGTCTTTGCTGTGACGACCGAGCTATGCGGCCGGCCCCTCACCCTGGAGGTCAACCGCGTTGGCTTTCGCTCGACGGCCAGTGTGCTGGTGCGCTACGGCGACACGGTGGTGCTAGGCACCGCCCAGGTGGGCAGCCGCCCGGTGACGCTGGATTACTTCCCCTTAAGCATCGACTACGAAGAGAAGTTCTATGCCTCGGGCAAGATTAGCGGCAGCCGCTTTATTAAGCGTGAGGGCCGCCCCAGTGACGAAGCAGTGCTGATTGGCCGCCTGATCGACCGGCCGATCCGCCCCCTCTTCCCGAAAGGCTACCGCCAGGAAGTGCAGGTGGTGGCTACTGTGCTGAGCATGGATCCAAGCTTCCGCCCCGATATGGTGGCGATGGTTGCTGCCAGTGGCGCCCTGATGCTGACGGGTACGCCGTTTGATGGGCCGGTGGCGGGCCTGCGCGTTGGCCGGGTGAATGGTGAATTTAAAGCCTTCCTCAGCCCAGAAGAGCGCGAGCAGTCCGACCTTGACCTGGTGGTGGCCGGCATCGAGCGCGGCATTACCATGGTAGAAGCTGGTGCCAAGGAGGTGCCCGAGAACGTCATCGTCGATGCCATAGCCTGGGCGCACCAAGCCATGCAGCCGGCTATCGCATTGCAGCGCGAGCTTGCCAACAAGGTGGCACCAGCACCGCAGGAGTACGAGCTCGTTTTGCCAAATGAAGACATCCAGGCCGTAGCCAACCAATGGGTTGATGGCAAACTGGGCGAGAAGATCCGCCGCCCATACCCCGAGCGCAATGAAGTTGTGAACGAAATCCGCTGGGCCTTCCACGAGGCCATGGCCGAGCAGCTGGGCCTTGACGCCGAGGAATACGCGGCGGTGCGTGATGAGTACGACGAAGCCTTTACACTGGCACTACACAACGATGTGCGCCGCGGCATTGTAGAGGAGCGCACTCGCCCCGATGGCCGCGCCCTGACGGAGATTCGCCCGCTCTCGAGCGAAGTTGGTATTTTGCCACGCACCCACGGGAGCAGCCTGTTTACCCGCGGGGTGACGCAGGGTATGAATATTGTGACACTAGCGCCGCTCAGCTACGCGCAGCTGGTCGATACCATGGAGGTGACAGAAGGCGAGCGCCGCTATATGCACCACTACAATGCTCCCGGCTACACAGTGGGTGAGGTCAAGCGCCTCGGTAGCCCGGGCCGGCGTGAGATTGGCCACGGCTACCTGGCGGAGCGTGCCCTTACGGCAGTGCTACCGAGCGAAGAAGAGTTCCCCTATGCCATCCGCAGCGTGACAGAAATCATGAGCCAGAACGGCTCTACCAGCATGGCGGCCACCTGTAGCAGCTGCTTGGCCCTGATGGACGCTGGCGTGCCGCTTAAGGCACCAGTCAGTGGTATTGCTATGGGCCTGATGATGGATGGTGACACGCCCTACGTACTGAGCGACATTGCCGACGCCGAGGACTTTGCTGGCGACATGGACTTTAAGGTGACGGGCACCAGCAAGGGTATTACCGCCCTGCAGATGGATATGAAGGTGCATGGTCTGCCCGTGCAGGTGCTGCGCCAGGCGTTGGAGCAGAGTAAGGCCGGCCGCGCCCATATCCTGGAGCATATGCTGAGTGTACTGCCTGGCCCACGTAAAGAACTCAGCCCCTATGCGCCGCGTATCGAAAAGCTTAAGATTAACCCGGATAAAATAGGCGCCGTCATTGGCAAGGGTGGTGAAACCATCAACAAAATCACTAGCGAAACTGGTGCCGAGGTGGATATTAAAGAAGACGGCCTGATTACCATTGCCAGCCCTAATGGCCAGGCGATCGAGAAGGCGCTGGCCTGGATTAAAAGCCTGGTGGAAGAGCCCGAAGTCGGCCGCACCTACACCGGCACCGTGGTAACGATTAAGGACTTTGGCGCCTTTGTAAACATCCTGCCTGGCGTGGACGGGATGGTGCATATCTCGAAGCTCGCCAAGGGCCGAGTCGGCAAGGTGACAGATGTCGTGCAAGAAGGCCAGACTGTGCAAGTGAAGATCACCGGCATTGATGAGCGCGGCAAGATTAATCTGACGATGATCGGATTGTAGTAGTCCAGAGCACTAGCCTCGCAACAGAAGACAAACACCCCAGCAGGGACGCGTGGGGTGTTTTTGTTGGTAGTGTATCTTCCACACTTCACTTAGATAAAGTAGCAAGGGAGAGCGACTGACTACAAAAAGAGGCAACCTTACAAATGACACAAAAGTGATGTTCTTGCTCAACTGAGGTAATTATATTATATAATATATGTATAACCTAAAACCGAAGGAGCCAACGATGCCGCGTCAGTCAGCCACATCCACCAGCCAATCTACCACCAAGCGCCCAGCCAAGCGTCGTGCCACTGCGGTCAAAACTACTAAGAAGCGGTCATCTACTAAGGCGTCTTCGTCGGCTACTCCGGCCAAGCAGCCAGCCAAGCGAGCTTCTGCTATACAATCGCCAGCTAAAGCTCAGCCTACGTCAACTCCAAAATCGGCACCATTGGCTAGTAGACTATCATCCGCTCAAACTGCTACACCGCGGCGTTGGAACAAGAAAGTGTGGTGGGGAGTTGGCGCAGCAGGAGTGGTGGTGCTTGGGCTGGTGATTGCTGGTGTTACGATGCTCTGGCAAGCGCCCAGCCGTGCCGACTACCGCGCGGCCTATGAGCTGATGCAGAGCAGTGATACTGCCGATACTGAGCAGTCGTGGAACCTTGCTCAGGCAGGTGACCCAGCACGTGCCCTCCATAAGCAGCTCCAGCAAGCCGAGCGCTCCATAAGCCAACTGCGCAGCACCCGAGCCATGCGTGATAGTGATGTGCAGGCTGCTTACGAGTATTACAAAGCAGCATACAACCAAGCCAAAACACATGAAGCTGAGCTCCGTGCTGCGGGCTATGCAGACAAGATTTACCGCGAAGGTTGCACTATTACTGTAACAGCCCAGTCGTCGACTCAATCACTGGCGAGCTCACCAGAGGAGGTAGGCAGGCACTTCGACGAGACATACAAGCGCTGCGTAGCGGCTGTTGGTGAGCTAAAGGGCTGGCGTCACTTCTATATTGCACGTTTTGCCACGCGGTACGATGATTATCTCAAAAAACGCCGTGCCTACCTTGTGCAGCGTGCGACCGAGCGCGCCAGAGGCCAGACAAACACAGCAGTCCACCCACCCGAGCTACCCTTTAGTACACCAACGGCTCGCCCAGGCGATGCCGTCCGCCAGCTGTCGTACGATGCCCGCAAGAAATTCCATGAGGACGGCCAGGCTCTGCGCCAGTTACTGCGAGCGAAGTCGCTAGGTCAGACTACAGTACTGGGTGGGCGAATGTGAGAGAATAGAGGGGGATATGAGACCAGCCGGACTCCTCTCTCGTAGCTGAAAAGGGGTGTGAAATGAGAGCAAGGCTAAATCAAAACAAATATTGGCCTATCAGTATCTTTCCGGTATAATAGTTATGGTAAATAATAGCCAAATCAACAAGGAGATGCATGAGTAATCAACCAGCAACCCCCCAGGAGCAACCCCCAGAGGCTGTTCCAACCTTTGATATGAACAACCCACCTTATACTGAGGAAGAGAAGGCCGCTCTGGCTAGCAAGCGTGCTGCCGCTGAGCCGGCGTCAGCTACACAGACTCAGACTGCTGCGCAACCACAACCCGCAGCCCAGCCAACAGCAGGCCAGCCTCAGCCTATGCAGCCAGGTCGGCCAATGGGCCCAATGCCACCCAAGCAGGGCATGAGCAAGGGCTTGCTGTGGAGCTTGATCGGTGGTGGCATTGGTGTATTTGTCCTGATTGTCATCATTATTGTATGTGTTATGCTTTTCTCGGGGCCAAGCACCGATGATTATCGCAAGGCATACGCTATACTGAGTGAGTTTAATGCGTCACGCAATTTGCGGCTCAACGCTACCTCGCAGCAGTCGGTTGATGAGTTCATCAAACAAGCAGATGATCATATGGATCGGCTTGGTAAGAGCGCTGCAATGCGTGATGGCGAGGTAAAAAAGGCCTTCGACGACTACAAGGGTGATTATGAGAAGGTTAAGCCGCTGCTGGGTGAAGTAAGCGCAGTAGTTGAGGCTTCTAAGACGGTGAGCGACGCATGTCGTACCAGCAGTAGTAGCTCAATCTTAAGTAGTGCAAATGGTGAGGAGGCTGGCAAGAAGTATGACGAGCAGCAAAGTTCGTGCCTCAAAGCACTAAACAAAATGAAAGACTCGCAGTATTCGAGCCTACGCGACTATGCCAATGAGCAAATTAACTACCGCAAAGGTATGCGCGATTACTACGTGGCTCTTATCAACTACTACAAGAACCGTCAGGGTGACAGTTCGCCAAAGCGCCCTGATTATCCACGGACAACACTGAATAAGTCGATCTCTAGCAAGCTCAGCGATCTCCAGTCGTCGAGTAAAGAGTCGACTCAACGGCTTGGTGACATCCTACGGACTAAGGGCAAAATGGGCATCAGGATCAGCAGCTAAATAGCAATCTGCACACTCATCATAAAACACCTCAGAGTATCCTGGGGTGTTTTTGTTGTGCTTGGAGAAGCTGAGGCTCTATGCCGTTTGAGTTATCATTGCGTGGCTGGGCTGGTAGTGTGGCTGGCCATCTTATTTTTGCTAGTTACTTGGCTGGGCGGCAAATAGTAACACTAAACAAAGTGCTCGCACTCGAGAGGGCGATATGTGTAACCGTCATATCATCATGCGTAAATAGCCTACGTATGCTACTCATGAGCAAACGAGTCTAGCTATGCATGGTGTAGTGCTTGCCGATACTAAGCGAGGTCTGTTGGTGGCAATGGAGCAGGGTAATGATAGGGTAATACATCAAATCTGGCTACTAAAAAAGATATAGAGTGAATGTAATAACAGAGGTAGATACTTACATTACCCACTGCGTGTCTATAAACCATACTCAAACTATACACTAAGTGTATAATAAGGCTTGCACTCGCTAGTCACTCGGTGTAT
>RBWB01583157.1_pt1 | contig 12646 bp, 12 predicted proteins | sample 2014201 | NCBI WGS metagenome assembly RBWB01 (sample SAMN10133834, study PRJNA383868) | Human oral metagenome, whole genome shotgun sequencing project. | isolation source: supragingival plaque isolated from 88 juvenile twins | host: Homo sapiens | place: Australia
ATGAAAATTGCTGAATGATTTAAAGAATCTGTTGATTTGATTAAACAAACTGATGATTCTCTAAATGCTGAAAAAGTATTACAATTCTTGCTTGACTCAAGTAGGATAGAAACTCTTTGAAATATCTGAACAAGAGACAATTCAAAACTTATTTACTTAAATGAAGACCTAGAATGAAGAGCTTCAAAACTTATGTCAGGAAGTGAATTAATGAACTAAAAAATAAAAAATCTGAAAAATCTTGTTTTTCAGATTTTTTATATTGACAATTTATTTTTATCTAATATACTATAATAGCTTTTTATAAACACAGGCAATTTTGCCTATTATTTAAGGAGTGTTGTATGAGCAAAGGTTTGAAAATAGCAAATACGGCAAAAATAGCACTTATTGCAGCTTCATGTTCAAGTCAGCCTAAAGTAGAGGAAAATCCTCTTAATGAACATTTAAGAAGTGATCTTTCTAGTATTAAAGCTGATATTAAGGAGGAAAAGTCTAGTTAGCTAGCTACAGTTTAGAACTCAAGTTTTACTTGGGTTCTTTTTTTATGAAATAAAAGATTTAATTTTTATTGACTAATTTAGAATATTATTTATAATAAAAATGTTTTCATAACATTGTGAACATTCGTTCACGACAGCATTAGCTGTTTTTTAATCTTTTAAGAATAGGAGGGTATTATGAAAACAATTATTAGAGCTTTTGTTAGCCCTAGTATAATATTGGGATTTCTGGCATTAACACTTATACTCACTTTAAAAGGTGATATAAAAACTAATGCTATAATTGGAATATTCTCAGGAGCTATAGCCTTGTTATTTGCATTTTTTTCATCAAGCAAGGCTAGTCAGTATACTTCAGTAAGTGTTTTAGTAGCTGATTCTATGGCAGATTCTGTACGATTTGCTATGTCTGTTGCTATTGCTATATTGTGGAATGATTGGGCTGTGAGAATATATTCAGGGGTTAATTATTTAGAGTATTATAGTGTTTTATTTACACTTATAGGAATGTCAATTATAATATTCCTAGAAAGTATTATAACCTTGAAAAATGGTGCAGAGTCATTACTTAGACAAAATCCTATTAATATTTCTTAAAGGAGAAATTATTTTAAAAAAGTCTTGGTTTTACCAAGGCTTTTTTATTTTTTTATAATTAAATTTTTTATTGACTAATTAAAAATATTATTTATAATAAAAATGTTTTCATATTAACTAAAAAGGAGTAATTATGAAAATACACAGAATTATTCCCTACTTTTATGTAGGTTTGATTTTTACTTTTATAGCAGGTTTTTTAGCTTGTCTAGTTATGCTTATAACAGGAGATAGAAACCAACCTTTTTCTGATATAATAGCATATACATTAGGAACAACATCACTAATATTACTGATGTTAAATATTACTAACCATATGTAGTTGGAGAATTTAATGCAACTCTTTCTTAGAAATAAAATGATGGTAATTTTTTCCATCATAATTTTATTTTTTTTACTATGGATTTTAAATCCTATAGATTTTTGGCTACACACATTTCCAAGGTCTATGGTAACATTGGCACTGGTTTATATGTTTTGTAATCAACATTGAAGTTGCAGTCCCCCTTTTAAGGGGGCTTTTTTTAAACAATTTTTACAGGAGCTATTTTTATATTCATCTTTTTTATTCATATTCAAGAAAAAGCTATTGAGGCTATTTCTCAGTTGAGTTCAGTTATTATTCAGTTTCAAAATTTTGGATGACTGACTTTTGTTCAGACTCAAAACTTTGATAAATCATTTTGAGGAAATTTTTTTATCACATTTTTTAGGCTTGTTCAAGATGATTCTTCTCAAAAGTTGAAATTTGAACTTGAAATAGAGTCAAAGAAACTTGTTGATGAATTATAGTCTATATAATCACTTAAATCACAATATTTTATAAAATTTTTGTCTATTTCTTGCAAAAATCTACTTTCAGGGTTTCTAATATATTCTCAAAAATGAAATCTCTCCTCTGCCCTACTTAAATACAACTCTTCTTTTGCTCTAGTCATAGCCACATACATAAGTCTTCTTTCTTCTTCCAACTCAGTTGTGTTTTGTAAACTTCTAAATGATGGAAAAATATTTTCCTCGAGTCAAGTCACAAAAACCCTTTTTTCTTCAAGTCATTTACTTGTGTGAATAGTCATAAGTGTCACAAAATCTGAATCATCTATTTTATCCATATCTGTCAAAAGTGAAATATCTTCCAAAAAATTTCAAAGTGCTTCTCTTGGCTCTATTCAGAGATATTCACTTGTTAGGTTTTCTAATTCTTGAATATTTTGCAATTTGCTTTCTTTTTCTTCATTTCCAAGCCCTTCAGTTAAATAATTTTCATAATCTACAGTTTTTATTATTTCTCTTAAAAGCTCTGGTAAGGTCAATTCTATTGATTTATTAAAAAGATATTTATAAATATTTGAAAAATTTTTTACAGCAGATTTTGCTCAATTATTCAACTCTTCTACTTCATCAATATTTTCTATTATTTGAAAATAATTTAGAGAATAATTATTTTTGTAGATATCCATCACATCAAGAGTTTTTGTTCAAATCTTTCTTGGTGGCACATTTATGATTCTTTTCATACTTATTGCATCATTGTGGTTATGAATGATTTTTAAGTATGCAAGTAGGTCTTTTATTTCTTTTCTTTCATAAAATTTTAGTCATCAAATCACTTTGTAAGGGATATTTTTTTGGATTAGAGCTTCTTCTATTTGCCTTGATTGTGCATTTAATCTATAAAGAATTAAGTCATCTTTGAAAGGTTTTCACTTTTGCTTGATTATTGATGCTATAATATTTGCCTCGATTTTGTCATCAGGGGCTTCTATGAGATTTATAAACTCTCCTGTATCATTGGCTGTCCAAAGCTCTTTTTTTATTCAAGTAGTGTTATTTTTTATAACTGAGTTTGCTCAGGAAATGATATTTTTTGTACTTCTATAGTTTTGTTCAAGCTTTACAACAAGTGCTTCAGGATAATCTTTTTTGAAATTTATGATATTTCTCATATCTGCTCCTCTCCAAGAATAAATAGATTGGGCATCATCTCACACAACAGCCAGATTTCTGTATTTTGAAGCCAAAAGTTTCACTATTTCATACTGAGGAAGGTTTGTGTCTTGGTATTCATCAACCATCAAAAATTTGTATTTTTCGTGGTAAAAATCCAAAACTTTTTCTATTCTAAGCAAACTATAAGTTTTTATCAAAATATCATCAAAATCTAAAGAATTGTTTTGACTTAGTTCTTTTTCATATTCTGTGTAAACTTGAAAAACTATTTCTTTAAAAGAATTATCTATTTGCTTTTCGTATGCTTTTGCTGTTACTAAGCTATTTTTTGCATTTGAAATATGAAAAGAAATTTGTTTTGCTGGATACTCTTTTTCGTCTAGATTTAGCTTTGTCTTTATGATACTTTTCAAAACAGATTGCTTATCTTGCTCATCATAAATCACAAAATCTTTTTTTACTTGGATTATTTCTCAAACTTCTTCTCAGATGGAAGAGTTTAGTATTTCTTTCAACATAAAGATTCAAATCGAGTGAAAAGTTCAAATCAGAGGAAAGTTTCTGTTTGCATAGATATTTTTTGGAGTAGAAATTCACAAAGTTTTTGCAACTCTTTCCCTCATCTCATTTGCAGCCTTATTTGTAAAAGTAACCATCAAAATAGAGGCAGGATTTATTTTATGATTTTTTATCATATTTTCTACACGTTTTGTCAGAGTTGCTGTTTTTCAGCTTCCTGCTCAAGCTATTATCAAAAGTGGTCATTCTATTTTTTGTATTGCTTCAAGTTGTTTTTCATTTGCTTGCATTTTTTTATTATTTGAAAAATATTTAAAATATTATACAAAAATATTTTTTAAAAGAAATATTTTTTGAAATTTTTTGAGAAATACTTATACTAAAGGAAATATTTTCTAAAAGTGCTTATGAGGCTGGATCAATACATCACTGAGAAACTTCAGATTTCTAAAAATAAAGCTCAAAACTTGATTAAAACAGGAAATATAAAAGTAAATCTAAAAACAGTTTTGAAACCTTGATTTTTTGTAAATTATGCTGATAAAATAGATATTTCCAAGGCTGAAGAATTAAACTATGTTGCTAGAAGTGCTTTGAAGTTGAAATGATTTTTAGCTGAGAATTTTTTAGATTTAGAAAACAAAATTTGTCTTGATGTATGAGCTTCAACTTGAGGTTTTTGCCAGATTTTACTTGAAAAAAATATTTGAAAAATATTTGCTGTAGATGTTTGAACTTCTCAGCTTCACTCTATTTTAAAGGAAAATAAAAAGATTATTTCTATTGAAAATACAGATATTCGAAAATTACAAAAAATAGAAAATATTGATTTTATCACTTGTGATGTCAGCTTTATAAATCTGGAAAAGATTTTGGAGTCAATTATTTTTCAGATGTCTGGTAAAACAAAAGTTTTACTTTTATTTAAGCCTCAATTTCAAGTTTGAAAATGATTTATTGATAAAAAATGAGTTGTGAAAGATAAAAATATTATTGAAAAAAAATTGGGTGAATTTCTCAAATTTTGTTGAGAAAAATGACTACAAATTTTGAAAGTTGAGAATTCAAAGCTTGCCTGAGAAAATTGAAATCAGGAAATATTTATTTTACTACAAAAAAGGGTTTAAAAAAAGGAAAAATAAGTTGATTGATTCCTGCCTTCTAGAGGAATGACAGAGGGAGAGGAGTAGGAATGACAAATATTTGTGGCTACAAAAAAATCTAGAAAATTTAATTTTCTAGATTTTTTGTTGTTAAAATAACAAATCATAAGCATTGTCTTGAAGCTCTTTTTCTTTTTTAAGTTCAGCAAGTTTTGTGTTTATGCTTCTTGAAATATGATTTACTAAATACATATTTGACAGATTATTTAAATCATTCATAACTATTTTGTAACCAGTTTTTTCTCACTCAGAATTATAGAAATAAAAGCTATGTTTATCATAAACTACATTTTTATACTCAGATAATTTTTTTGACATATCACTTAAAATTTCTATTTGCTCTCAAAGAGATTTATCACTCATATTTGCTAATATCTTTTCCATTACTCAATTTGATAATTCTCTAATTTTGGCTGTATCAAGTCATTTTCTTTCTATGATAACAGCATCTAGCAAGTCTCTTCCAGGTCAAGCTATTTGTCTTCCATTATAAATCATAGATGTAGTTTTTCCTGCATCTAGATTCAAAGCATCCCAACAACCAAATTCTTTCAAAAAATCTGGCACTTCAGGCACTGAAATATCAAAAATAAGCCCTGTATAAATTCTAGTTTTCTCTTTGTTTGAACAAATAAAATTTCTAGTTCATTTTTTCTTCATCCAAGAATCTATCAGTCATTTTTCTTCATAATAAGCCAATTTGTTTTCTCAATTTTGTAAAAGTAGTGGAAAGTTAGCCAATCAGTAGTAAATATTTTTTTCAGAATTTTGATTGATTTTTCCTGTTTGGTATAAAAATGGTTTAGTTTGTTTATCCCAAGCAAAAACAACTCTGTCTCAAGTATCATAGTTTTGGCTGTATTGAAGTCATTCTACAAATCTTTCGTTTTTTGTAAAATTTTTTCCTCCACACTCTCTATAATCAGCTGGACAGAAAAATACTCAATTTATAGCTGAAACTCAGTTATTTTTCTCCATCAATTCTCTTAAATCTGTAGCTTCATAATCATTATTTACTCAGACTTTTAGATTATAATTTTGTCAAAGTAAATCATACTCAAAAACTTTTATTCTTTTTCAATTAAATACATTATCTATATAATTATTTGCTGAAGCAGTTGCAGAAAACATTATAAAAAATGCTACAATAAAAAATATTTTTTTCATAAATTTTGCTAATTAATTCTCTTAAATTTTGTACTTTTATATTTTATATAAAAAAATGATTTTTCCAAATAATTAATCTGTAGATTTTGTGAAGATTTTTTGTTTGCTTTTTAAAGCATTTTTTTTATAATTTTTGAAAAATATTTTTTAACTAGTGATAGATGAATAATTTTCCTTGACTAAATAAATGAGATATTTTGGAAAATATAAAAATTGAAAAATTGATTTTTGGTTGACAATGATTTGCTAAGTTGGAGCATTCAAATCCTGAACATAACTGAAAAACTATTTTGATTACAGGCTGAGCAATTCCATGAAGTATCGTAAATCTGAAAGTTTTAAAGAAAAAAAAGAGATTTATAGAAACTCAAATTGTAGAGATTATTCAAAAATCTCCAATTGAAAAAATTCACAAGAATAATCCTTATGGTGAGTCTGGTGGCTGGAAATGGATAAATATTCCTTACGAAAATCAGCTTGAAATAAAACAATCTCAAGTAAAAGAAGCTTTTTTTGTCATAGAAAAAAACTTTTGAAAACAGGATTTTCTCGAAATAGAAGCTTCTCCTATAGAGGATTGATACAGAAACAAAGTCGAATTTTCTTTTTGAAAATATTTGTCAAATGCTGAATGAATTGAGGAACACTTCAATGTATGATTTCACAAACAATGACAATTTTCAAAAGTGATAGATTATGATTGAACTCCACTTATTGATGAAAAACAAAACCAAATTTATAGAGAAATAAAAAAATTTTGTAAAACTCTAGGGCTTCCTGTTTATGATCAAAAAAAACAAGAATGATTTTTTAGACACATTTTGTTGAGAAAAGCTTATTTTACAGATGAAATGATGATTTTACTTTCTTTTAATCCTGAGTATTTTGATAAAAATACAAAACTTGATAAAGCTGAAAAACTAAATATTTTAAAAGAATTTTTTATAAAATTAGCTGAAAAATATAGTAAAATAAAGTCGATTTATTTTTCTCACAATCCAAACAAAGCTGATGTTGCTATCTGAGATTTGGAGCTTATTTATGGTAAAAACTCTATAAAAGAAAAGATTTTATGACTTGAATTTGAAATAAGTCCAACTTCATTTTTTCAGACAAATTCTGCTTGAGCTGAGAAACTTTACTCAATTGTTTTAGATTTTGCTAAAAATAAGTCTTGAGTAGTTTTGGATTTGTACTGATGAACTGGAACGATTTGAATGATTTTTGCCAAATCTGGAGCCAAAAAAGTAGTTTCTGTTGAGCTTGTAACTTCAGCTTCAAAAGATTGAGAAAAAAATGCAAAATTAAATAATTTAAAAAATATTTCTTTTGAAAATACAAAAGTAGAAGATTTTTTAGAAAAATATTTAGAAACTTGAGAAAAAGCAGATTTACTTGTGATAGACCCTCCAAGAGCCTGAATGCATCCAAAAGCTTTGGAAGATATTTTGAAATTTGATGCTTCACAAATGATTTATGTAAGCTGTAATCCAGCAACTTTGGCAAGAGATTTAGAATTTATTTTGAAAAATACTCCTTACAAAATAGAAAAAATCAAAGCAATGGATATGTTTCCTCATACTCATCATATAGAAACTGTTGTAAGTTTGATAAAGTAAAAAAATAACCCTGACTTTGTTGTCAGGGTTTTCTTACCTCATTACAAAAACTTTTTTTGTTTTTTTAATTTTTTCTTCTTTTTGGCATACCTAATATAGTTGTCTGCCCCTAATGAGGCAATTCCTATAATCATAATCCCTGAAAGAAAATAAGTAAAGGCCAAGGCATATGAAGGCATTGCTTTTTCTCCTTAAAAAAAATGGACCTCTATTATAAAAATATTTTTAAGAAAGTCAATGTTTTTATTTCTTTAAAAGCTTATTTTTTTGAATTTCTAAATATTTTATGCTAAAATTATTCTAATAATTTTTAAATTTTTTTAAGTGGAAACAAAAGTTTTTTTGGAAAATATTTTACAATTTGTAGCTGAAAATCATTTTTCAGATTTGCATATAACAAGCCAAGCAAAGGCTAGAATCAGAAATAGAATCTGAGATTTAGAGGAAATAGACAGAATTGGAGATTTAGAACTTTGAGAATTTTCTAAGCAAAAAGTCTCAGATTTGATAAAAGAAGTTATTTCTGAAGAAAATTTTTCATATTTTTTAAGTGAAAAAGAAATGGATCTTTCATACAAAATAACTTCTTGAGATAGATTTAGAGTGAATTGTTATTTTGACGCAACTGGTTTTTCTATTGCTTTTAGACTTATTACTTCAAAAATTCCAACTATGGAAGAGCTTTGACTTTGAGAAAAAATCAAACAAATGTGTAGAAAAGAAAAGTGATTAATTTTAGTTACTTGACCAACAGGAAGCTGAAAATCTACAAACTTAGCTTCTATGATAAATTTTATAAACAAAAATTATAAAAAACATATAATTACAATCGAAGATCCTATAGAGTTTTCTTTTGAATCAGAAAAAAGTCTTATTAATCAAAGAGAGGTTTGAGCTCACACTCACTCTTTTGAAAGAGCTATAAAGTCTGCTCTGAGAGAAGATCCTGATGTGATAATGGTTTGAGAAATGAGAGATCCAGAAACTATAAAATCTGCTATAACTTTGGCTGAAACTGGTCATATAGTTTTTTCAACTTTACATACAAATGATTCTGTTCAAACTGTTGATAGAATTGTTGATGCTTTTCCTCCTGCTCAACAATCACAAATTAGAATGCAGCTTAGTCAAACTTTGATTTGAATTATTTCACAAAGATTGCTTCCTAGAGCTGATTGAGAGTGAAGAATTCCAGCTCGTGAGATTTTGGTCGCAGATGATGCTGTAAAAAATCTTATAATCAATTGAAAAACTCACCAACTTTATAGTGTTTTGGAAGTTTGAAAAGATAAATGAATGATTTTGATGGATAAATATTTGTTAGCACTTTACACAAAAAATATGATTACAAAAGATATTTTGCTAGCTTATGCAAGAGATAGAGAAAATATTGAAATGATGATTTCTTAATTTTAAAAAAAATGTTTGATATAAAAGAAATTGAAAAAAATAAGTTTTTTCATAAAAAAATACTAAATTCTTGAGAAACACTTTTTGATGAATGAGACTTTGATTGAAATATTTATATGATAAAATCAGGAAAACTCAAAGTTGAAAAATATTTTTCTTCTGACAAAAAAGAGAAAAAAACTTTGGCTATTTTGGATGAAAATAGTATTTTTTGAGAGTGAGCTTTGAGTAATAATTCTCCAAAAGAAGTGCTTATTTCTGCCCTTTTGGATACAGAAATTATTTTTATTTCAAGCTTGGATTTTCAAAAATTTATAGCAGAAAATACTAAGCTGGGAATTGATTTTTTAACTCAGATAATTGATTTATCAAATAAAAGGCTGCTAGAAGCAAATTTTTTGCTTACTTCTCAATACAAAATCAGCAAAATGATTTCTGAAGAAATAGAATTTTCAAATAAAAATCTTTTTGAAATCATAGAAGAATTTGAAAAAATTATCAAAGCAAAATACATAATTTATGCCGAAGTTAATGAGGTTTTACAAAATTTTATAAATATTGCTTATGATACAAGAAATCCTTGAAAAATGAGCAGTAAAATCTTTGAAATAACTGATTTTAAGCTTGACTTAGACAAGTTTGAAAAATTAAATCTTTCAGAAAAAAATCTAATTGTTGAATTAAAAAATGGAAATAAAATTATTTGATTTTTTATAATTTGAAAAAGAGATGAATTTGAATTTTCTGAAGCAGAGAAAAAAACTATAAATTCTATTTGAACCTTGCTTGCTTGATTTATAAAGCAAAAACAATATTTTCAAAACGAAAAAAACAAAGAAAAATAAATCTTTGTTTTTATTTTTGGAATTCATTTAGTGTCATTCTCAGAACTCTGAGAATCAATAGAAATGTCTTCTTTGTTGTTTTTTAAAAAAAAGGAAAAACAATTTTTAATGATTCCTGCCTTCGCAGGAATGACAGAGGGAAAGTAAAAATGGCAATAACAAAAAATTATTTAAATTTTTCTAGTAAATTTAAAAGCTTATATTCTCAATTTATAGCTTTGTACATAGAATTTATGCTTGGAGTTCAGCTTGCAAGGAGTAGTTTGTTTCAATTTAATTCTGTAATTTTGTTTGCAATTTCCAAAGTATTGTAGCGAGGAGACTGGTCAGAAATATAAGAATTGTCATGCTCTTCATCAATTATTATCAAAGCCAAATTTGAAAAAGGATAAAAAATAGCACTTCTTGTTCAGATTATTATTTTTGCATTTCAGCTTTCTATGTCTAAAAAATATTGTGTTTTTTTTGCTTCAGATACAGTAGAATTCAAAACAATCAAGTCCTCTCAAAAAAAATTTTTTAGTCTTTGAGCTATTTGATTTGTGAGAATTATTTCAGGAATTAAAAACAAAACTTGCTTATTTTCTGCTAAATATTTTTGAATCAATTTTATATAAATTTCTGTTTTTCAGCTTCCAGTTACTCAAAAAAGCAAAATTTTTTTCTCTTTTGAATTATAAATTTCTAAAAAAAGTTGTTCTTGTTTTTTAGTCAGATTATTATTTTTTAGAGAAAAATATTTATAGGCTTTTTCTTTTTGTGTTAACTTCCCTTTTTTTACTTTTTCAACTAGATTTTTTGGCAAAAAAAGATTTAGTGAATTGTGAATTGCTGTAAAATAATTTTCAGAAATAAATTTTAAAAGTTCTATTCTATATCAATTTATAAATGATTTTTCATTTTGTATTTGTGATATTTCTTTGATTTTTGATTTTTCAAAGTTTTTTGGAGGATTTTCAAAAATTTCATAAATAACTCAAAAAATTTCTGCATTTCAAAAAGGTATTTTTACTATTTGTCAGACTTTTATTTCTTTTAAAAATTTTTCTGGAATTTTATAAATAAACCCTATTTCATCAAAAGATCTTTTAAATGGAGCTATAAATCAAAACATTTTATTTTATAATTATATTAAAATCTGTAAATCACATATTTTCCAAAGTTTTCAGCATAACTTCCCTGTTTTCAAAAGTATCAATACTTGTTCTTGCAAATTTTGTATTTGGAGCAATTTCTAGTTGATTTCAAGAAATAGCAATTTTACTTCATCTCAGGCTCATTGTCAAAGCTCACTTTGCTCAAGTTTGTTTTAAATTATTTATAAAAATTTCAGCTTGAAATCATCAATCTTTGTTTGTTTTTTGCTCATTTTTTTCTTCAAAATCACTTCAAAAAATATCATCTAAATCCTCTATTTTTGGCTCTGAATCAGTTATCTTTTCTTTTATTTCTATTTTTTGTTTTGTTTTTGTTTCAGCCTTTTGAGTGATATTTTCTGTGTTTTTGTTGCTTTGATTTCAAATAATTTTCAAAATTCAAACTAAAAAAGTTGTATTTTCATCAAGAGAATACTTAGTTTTTCAGTAAGTTTCATCTAAAATATCAAAAATATTTATCAGGTTTGAAATGTCTTTTTGGTCTTTTAATTCAGAAATAATTTTGTCTTTTATTTTAAAAATAAGTTCTTTGAAAAATAATTTTAGATTTTTCCCTGATTCTACAATTTTATCAAAATCTTCCAATATAGATAAATCTTTATTTTCTAATTTTGAAATAAAATTTTGAAATTCTTCTTTTGAGCTAATTCAAAGCTTTTCAATTATTCTTTCATAAATTATTTCAGAGCTTTCAATCAATTGCTCAAAAAGTGAAATAGCATTTCTCAGTCATCAATTTGAACTAGAAATAATATAATTTAGAGATTTATCATCAATTTTTACATTTTCACTTTCAGCAATAAAAAGAAGCCTTTTTCTAATACTTTCCTCATCAATTCTTTTAAAATCATATCTTTGACAACGACTTATTATTGTTTCAGGAACTTTGTGAGTTTCTGTTGTTGCTAAGATAAATTTTACATGATTTGGTGGCTCTTCCAATATTTTCAAAAGTGCATTAAATGCCCCTTTTGAAAGCATATGAACTTCATCAATTATGTAAACTTTGTATTTTGTTTTTGTTGGTGAAAATTGTGCTTTTTCGATTATTTCCCTTATGTTGTCAACTCCAGTGTGGCTTGCTGCATCTATTTCTACCACATCAATCAGCTTTTCTTCTGCAAATTCTTTACAATTTTCACATTCTAGGCATGGATTTCAATCTTTTTGATTTGTACAGTTTATAGCTTTTGCAAATATTCTAGCTGTAGAAGTCTTTCCTGTTCATCTAGGTCAACAAAAAAGATAGGCTCAAACTGTTTTCCCTTCAGCAATTGCTTTTTTTAAAGTTTCTTTTATAAAATCTTGTCAGACTAAATTATTAAAATCTTTTGGTCTATATTTTGTGTATAGTGACATAAAATATCAATTTAAAAATATTAAAAAGTCTTTTTTAGATTTTACTTATTTTTAATAATTTTGCAAAGATGATTTAAGAAATTTTTACAAAAAAAAGGAGGCTTGATTCAAGCCTCAAAAATTAGGAGATATTCACGATGGATAATCACAGAAAACAATTCCCTATTAGGAATGTTTCAGTAATATTCATCCTCTGTGTTCTATTCAAAACAAAGCATTTGTCAAGTTTTTATTTTAAAAAAGTAGATATTGAAATATTTTTATTATATGATGCAAAAAAAGGACACCAATAATTGGTGTCCAACCAGAGAGATTCATGGAATTACTGTTAAGCAATCTATAATCCATACAGATACT
>RBWB01583159.1_pt1 | contig 12631 bp, 10 predicted proteins | sample 2014201 | NCBI WGS metagenome assembly RBWB01 (sample SAMN10133834, study PRJNA383868) | Human oral metagenome, whole genome shotgun sequencing project. | isolation source: supragingival plaque isolated from 88 juvenile twins | host: Homo sapiens | place: Australia
CCTTATATTAAATATACCACACTTTTTTAAAATGTCAATACATTTACGTATATCTTTTTTCTATCAATTTTTTTAAAAATTCGTTATGTTATTAAAAACCTCCGATTATTACTAGGTTTTTTGTTAGTTTAACATTATGATTTCATTTTAAAATTATCATTTATTAATCAAAATTTAAATTTCTAATTCCAATTCTATTCCAAAATGATCTGATATTATTCCTTTATTTTCATTATTAAAAATAACTTTACTTTCTTTTACTTTTATTTCCTTATTACTAAATATATAGTCTATTCTCTTTTGAGATTTATCATGATCCCATCCATGAATTCCTTTATCAACAGTTACCCCATGGTCTTTTTTTTCAGCTAAAACATATGTATCATATAATCCTTGGTTTAAAATATTTTGATAATCTTCAGGATTTCCATTGGCATCTGTATTAAAGTCTCCCATTAATATTTTTAAATTATCTGTTTTAGATCTTTTCAAAATATTTCTCAAATTTTCTCCCATATCTTCAGTTTCACAATTTGGTAAATTCATATGACAACTGTAAAATTCAATATCCTGTCCTTTATAATCAATAGTGATACTAACAATTCTTCTTGCCGATATTGTTCTTACTGATTGTGCAAAAGTACAGTAAAACTCGTCTTCAGCCTTAATTTTATGTCTTGTTATTATTGCCACACCTTCATTATACTTACTAAATCCAATATGTGAGTTACTCCAGTGATAATAATAATCTGTGTCTGTATATTCCTGTAATTTTTCCAAAAGTACCCATCCATAGTTTTCCTGTCTTATATCATCAAAAATTATAGGATTGTTCATAAGTTGATTTACTTCCTGCATCGCTATCACATCATACTGCTTTTCTGCAATATCTCGTGCTAAAATATCAATTTTTTCCATTTGATTTTCTTCCAGCCATGCATGAACATTAATTGTTAATAATTTCATTCTTGTACTCCTTATACGTTTTTTTTATTTATAAAATTTATTTTTCTTCCAAATATTTTTTTATAAGATTGTCACAGCTTTCTCTATTTTGAATCATTAAGTTAAATATGTTATCTTTTTCGGCTTTTAATTCATCCAAATCAACATATTCTTTTGTTTTAAAGACATAACCTAATATATCTAAATTACAGCCTTTTTTTAATACTGCTTCATTTGAAATTAGTCTAGAAATACCATTTATTTCTTTTTTACTTCTAAAAACTTCTACTAATTCCTTGTAATTTTCAGGTTTTATTTTGTCACTGCCTTTTTCAAAGAAATTTTGTGCCTGAATAAATAATATATTATTTCTATTAGTTTTATCATCGTTAAAAATTATTACTTGATTTTTCAATATATTATTAAAAGGCATTGAAACAACACATTTTATTTTATCCATTTTTATAATTTCTTCTATTTTGTTACTATCCATTAGATAAAAAGCGTCTTTTTCAATCATTCCTTTTTTATTTTTTATAAAAAAATCATATACTGTTTTTTCATTATTTTCTTTTTTTGTCAAAATTTTTACTGTATTTTCTGAATTTTCGAGATTTGCCATAGCATTTAAAATTTCAATGATTGTATTTTTATCATTTTTATTTATTTTCTCTCCGTAAAAATTGTTATTTTCAAAAAAATCATTATTATATAAAATTTCATTCTTTTGAATATTTAAAAACTCTGCAGATAACTCATTAATACTTTTATCATGCATAATAGACATATTAATTACACCATCTGCATAATTTTTGACTATTTTTGCATATCTACCTCTTAAAATATCTAATTTTAAATCCATTTCTGATTGTTTTAAGCTTTCGATAAATTCGGCTGTATCAGGATAATTAATTACAAAATCATATGTTTCTGCAAACATATCTATCTTATTTGATAGTTTTTCTATATTTTCCAAATAACTACTTTGAAAATTATATTCAAATCCAAGATTGTTTAAATATTCTAAAAATAAATAATTATCATCTCGTAAATTTTCTAGTTCTTCCCCCACAACTTTACTCACAGAAGCAATATATAAGAGAAGCGACATTTTAAGGATTGATGATTTTTGATAATTTTTATTATTTTCCAATTCTTCCATTATAAGTTCAAAAAATTTATTCTTCATTTATTATCACCTTATTTTCCGCCAGAATTTTTTCTTCTATATACTTTTTCTTAAGCTGTAAATATTCCATTGTGCTTTCTTCTTCTGTTTCAAAATTATTTATTATTTCTACCATTCTATCCTGTACTTCTCTTTCAGGCAAGTCTATATCAAGCTCTACAATATCAGTTTTGTTTACTGCCCTTACAGCACTCATTGTCTTGTATTTTTTTTCAAAATAAAGCAATAATAATTCTGTTTTCAAAAGCCATTGCAGGTATTTAGGATTTATCTTTTCATTTGCTCTCAGAATAAAATAAAGTGTAGCTGGTAGTACATTTTCATAATCTTTATCCACATACACAACTTCTATTTTACTTCCCTTAGCTTGAAATAGTACATCATTTTTTCTTACAAAATATTTTTCATTTATTTTATTTTTTCCATCTCTATATCTTTCTGGAACTTCTGCATTTTCAAAACTTTCTATCTTTCCATTATTTACAAGGGTTGGATTTAATAAAAGATAGCCAGTCTTTGAATCGGCTGTTTTTACATTTAATGGTGCTATTATATCTACATTATCCCCTAATTTCATTTTTTCACTTCCTTTTCCATTTCCTGCTTCTGTAAATATTATACCATAAAAAAATATGGAATACTATAAGATAACATGTTTTGATTTGTATATATTAAAAAAACTTTTATTTTAATTATTCTCTTTGACTTTTGTAAAATCAGTAAAACATCCTTTGTTTTCTTTAATGTGTGCATTTTCTTCCGCAATGTTTTTATTTTTAAAGCTTACAACATCTTCAGCATTCTCAACAAATAATGTTGTTCCTTTAGCTTTTAACTTTACTCCACATTTAAATTTAAACACTCTGTTTTTTACTCCATTTTCCAGCAACATATCGTATCTGTTTTTAGAAAATTTTTCTATAACTAATGAAGTATAGTTTCCTATGTTACTATTTCCTACCATTGCTGTTTGTTCTAAATATGTATCTGTTTTTCCGCTGTAATAAAGATTATTTGTTGTAACAGAAAAAATAGCATTTGGCTCTAAAGGTATTATTTTTTCTTCTCCCACAGTTGAAATTATATTTTCATTGTCTAATTCTGTATCCTCTTGATTTCCTTGTATTTCAGAAGATCCCAATGATGTTGTTATCCAATAAATTGTTAAACAAAATACTATTAATATTATTGAAAAAATAATATTTATACCATTTTTATTATTATTACGTGTATATGTTTTAACCTCTTTTTTATGACTAATTCTGACACTTTTATTTATTTGATTTACAGTATTACTACTTTTATTCGCCTGTAGTTTTTCTCGTTTAACTTCATCTAATTTTTCTTGCAATACAGTGATTGATGAATTTTCAGCCCAGTATAATTTCGCATCATTCAAATATTTTTGTGCTTCTGCAAACTTAGATTTTTTTATAGCTCTTAGAGCTTCAATACACAAATTTTCTGATTTTTCGGCATATCTGCTTTGTCTTATTTCTCGTTTAGATTTATTGCTTTCAATATTTTCATTTGTTTTATTTGAAATATTTGAAGTTATATATGGTATTTTATTTTCTTTACAAAATCCAATTACAATGTTTTGTGCTTCATTCTTATTTTTTAATATTTTATCAATTTTATGAATACATTCGTTAGCAGGAATTTTATTTTTTGTTAAATTATGAACCTGCTCTATTTTCTCTAATTCCTTGTATACTTTCAAATACTTTAAATGCTGCAAATAATCATCATATTTTTTTATTTTATTTTTATCATTTAACATTAATTCACAAGCACTATATAGCTTTTTTTTGGCAGAAGTTTCATTGTCAAACTTAATCAATTTTTTTCGATTGTCATCAATTTGCTGTTGTATTAAATTTTTTATATTCAGTCCTTCTGAAACCAGAAAATCATATAAATTATCCTTGCTTAATATTTCTAGATACTTCTCAAATGCTGAAAATTCATAAAACTCATCAAATTTTATATGAACATATTTCAAAAATTTTTGGTATACTTTCACATCGTATTCTTTTTGTTCTATTTTTAATCCGCTTTTTTCTATCCGTTCTCGTACAAGATTTTCCTTCCTTCGAGTTTTATTAGCAATCTCTGTTACTATTTTTTCAGTAACTGTAACTCCACCAAGATATTTTAAAAAGTCATCTATTGGTTCAAATAGCTTTTGTTGTGCGTCTTCGATAAGTTCTTTTCTTTTAGTTTCATCTAGCATTTCTTTCTGTATAATGCCACTTTTGGCCAAATTATTATATTTTTTATATTTTTTTCCATCAAATGGATCACTTTCTTTTGCCAACCAATGCCGCTTTTTCTCTTCAATTCTAGCTTCTATCTTTTTTTCATTTTCTTCAGGAACTGGATAATATTCTAATTCAAGTATTTCATACCAATTATTGCGTATTTTGGCTATTTTTTTGTTCTCTTCTGCCATTTTTTAAACTTCTTCCTCCTTCCATAGAAAATTATTTTGAATTTGCAATTATAAAACTATAATTTTGTTATTTCATACTACTAAATTATTTAGTATTTATCAGTTCAATTTTAAACTCAAATATGTTAATCATTATTAAGAATTTACTATAATACCGCTATTCCCTGTGATTTTTGTGTCAATCTTTCTAACTCTTCCTTTGTCATTACACCTTTTGTTTCAAATTTTACATTAACTTGCTTATTTCCAGTTTTATCTAATCCTTTTACTTCTAAAATCCCTTCTTTATTTAATTTAAGAGTAATTTCAACTGGCGAGCCAGCAGGTGTATTTTTAGGTAATTCTAACACTGCATCTCCTATTTTCAAATCCTCATCCACTTCAAAATATTTATCCATGTAATCATTTTCATATATTTCAATGTCAACTGTAGCTTGATTATCATAAAGTGTACTAAAATTACCTGATACTTCCAAAAATCCACTAGGCATTGCTTCGTTTTTTATTATCATATTAAAACAACTTTTAATTCCTTCTTTATTTTCTACTTTTACAGCAAAACTTTTTGTTGTTGCTATAACAATTTCCCTCGTATTTCCACCAATACTCATCATTTCAGGAGAAAATGTTAAATTTTCCTTATAATCTTGTGCTTTCAACTCTTTTTCATCGCCATTAACTGTAACTTTCACTTCTTCATTTGATTCAAAGTCCTTCGCTGTAAGACTTTTTTGATTGTTTACATAAACATTTACAGCATGAATTGCTGCCCCTTTTGCTACAGCTTCATCTGGTTCAAGAATTTTAATTTCAATTTCACTGAAATTTTTGGCAAGTGCTTTCTTAACTTGCGGCATTCTCGTAGAACCACCAACCAACAGAATCTCATCAATTACATCATATCCTTTATTTTTTGCAACTTCAATAGCTTCTTTAGTTTTCTTCAATGTTTCATTTAATAGAGTAGATGTTATTTCATCAAATTCATCTCTAGTTATTGTCACTTTTTCTCTATTTCCCATAACTTCCAACATATCTCCAGCTTGACTTCTCGAAGTTAATTGTTTTTTTATTTTTTCTGCCTTCAATCGTAAATCTTGTTTTGCATATTCGTCAAATTCAATATCATAACCTATTTTTTCGACAAACTGATTAGCTAAATATCCAATTAATACCTCATCCCAGTTTTTCCCACCTAAATCATGGTCTCCATCTGAACAAATAACTTCAATTTTATCAGCACTTATCCTCATAATGGTTACATCAAATGTTCCACCGCCAAGATCATAGATTAAAATTGTTTTTTCATCCTGTTCCTTTGCACATCCATAATATAGTGCTGCTGCTGTTGGCTCACTTATGATTTCCAACACATTTAGCCCTGCAATTTTACCCGCATTTTTTGTGGCTGTACGTTCTGCTGTACCAAAATAAGCTGGACAAGTTATTACAACATCTTTAACTTCCACTCCTAGCTGTTCTGACGCATCTTGTGTTAATTTTCTCAAGATAAATGCTGAAATTTCCTCAGGCGTCTTATCTTCCCCATTATAGTTAATTGCAAAATCAGTTTTTCCCATCAACGTTTTTACGAGCATAACTGTTGTTTCGGGATTTAATACTGCTTCAGCTTTTGCATCAGCTCCAACAATAACATTATCTCCTTCAAACGCAACCACAGAAGGTGTTATATTGTCTCCATCATTATTTTTTATCACTTCCGCTCTTGCCGTATCATCTACCCGTGCTATACATGAATACGTTGTTCCCAAATCAATTCCAAACACATATTTTGACATTTTTATTCTCCCTTCATTTTATCATTTTCTTCGTCTTTTTGATGAATATAAACTTCTACTTTTTCAGGAAAAATTACTTTTCCTTTGTACATATAACCACTGCTCAAAATATTATAAATTTTACCATGTAGTTGTTTATCTGAAGTGTCAATTTTTTTTATTATTTTTTGCTTTTTCCCATTAAAATTTAAATTTTCCTCATTCTTTGTATCATAAATTTCTATATCATTGTTATCAAGAATCATTTCGATTTCTTCAATATAACTTTGAAGTAATTTTAACTTTTCCTCATCCGTTTTTTCCTTAAAATTTCCCAAACCTCTTTTCATACTTTCCTTCATGTTTATCAAATCAAATATAAGAGGCTTTATAAGCTGAAAATGTAAATCATTCCTATATTCTTGAATTTCTTTGTGAAGTTTATCCGCAATTTCTTTTTCAAAACTCGTACTCTGAATTTTTTTCAAAAATAATTCATTCATTCCATCTAGCTTAGTATTAATATTTTCAATATTTTCTAATATTTCATCAATTCTATTATTATCACTGTGTTCAACTTTCCAATTAATATTTCCCTTTTCTTCCATCTCCTCTTTTTTCATAATTTTCATCCCTTCTCCTAAATTTAGATATTATCTTTATTTCATTCTTAATTTTGATATAAAAAATTAGCAATAATTAAAAATTGTAACTATTCTATCTAAACTTTAATATTTTTCTGAGTAAAAAAATTAAACTTCTCCCTTTTTTATTCATTTTTCATTATTTTTAAAATAACATTTCTCTTAAAACTCTTAATTTTTATTTAAAAATCAAGTATCTATAAAATTAATTGTTTTAATTATACCATATTCATTATTAAATTTCATTAATTTTTTTTGTAGAGACCAAAAAATGCATTTGAATTCTTTGTTATTCACATTTCAAAGCAATGTAGAGCTTTAAAAGTATTACTATATAAATAGTTTAAAATTCATTAAAACTTTTCAATTTTCAATATCTTAAAAAATCTTTTACATATAAATTTTTAAAAAAAAAGAGAGACTAAGTCCTAAAAAATTAACTTTTTAGAAAAATAGTCCCTATTATTTTTGTAGACAAATCATTTATTATTTCTTATTTTTTTCAGAATTAATATTATCCTTAGTTTCAGAATCTAGTTTTTCTTTATCAGAAATTATTTTTCCTCCCAGCATTCCAGCCAATACAGATTTTAAATCAATTCCTGTTGAATCTGTAATACCATCATTAATTTGAGCAATTGATTTTGTAATATCTCCAACTAATTTAGAAGTATTTCCATCACCATACATCGTTATTTTATCAATATTATTAAGTGGAGCAGCAACATTTTTTGAAATTTCTGGCAATGCTTTAAAGTACATTTCCATAATTGCAGCATTTCCATATTTTTTCATTGCATCAGCTTTTTTATCTATTCCTTCGGCTTCAGCAAGAGCTTTTGCTTTTATTGCTTCAGCTTCGGCAAGTCCTATTTCACGTTTACTTTGAGCTTCTGCCAATGCTTTTAATTTAATACTTTCTGCTTCTGCTTGAGCCTTTAATTTTATACTTTCAGAATCAGCTTGTGCTTTGATTTTCATAGCTTCTCCCTCCTGTTGTGCCATTATTTTCAAGGCTTCAGCTTCTTTCGTCTTTTGGTAAAGGATTGCTTCGGCTTCTCTTTGTTCTTCAATCAGTTTACTTTCAGCCTGTTTCGTCTTTCTATAAAGTTCTGCATCTGATTTTATTTGATTATCTACTTTGATTTCAGCTTCTAATTTTGCCTGATTTGTTTTTATTGCCTGTGTTTCACGAGTAAAGTTACTTTCCCCCTGAACTTCTTCCAGTTCTTTTCTTTTTCTTTCAGTTTCTAGTTGATAAGTCATATCTGCAGAGGCTTTTTTCGTATCTGACTCAATTTTTAAATCTGCTTTTTTTATTTCTAGTTTATTTGTTTTTTCAGCAATTTCTTCTGCTACTTTTAATTCAATGTCCTTTGCTTCTTTATCTGCATTAGCTTTTGCAATAGCAATTTCCTTTTCAGCCTGTGCTTTGGCGATACTTGCGTCTTTTGAAATTTTTGAAATATTTTCAATTCCTAAATTATCAATTACGCCTTTTTCATCCATAAACGACTGTACAGCAAATGAAACTACGACAAGACCCATTTCCCGTAAGTCTGGGGATACATTTTCTTGAACTTTCACATTAAATTCTTTTCTATTTTGAACCATATCCTTCAAGTTCATTTGTCCTATAATTTCACGTAAATTTCCTTCCAGCACTTCCTTTACAGATTCACCAATATATTCACTTTTTTTATTTAAAAAGTTTTTAGAAGCAATATTCAAAATTTCTGGCTCTTGTGAAATTTGTAGTTTTACAATTGCATCAGCCTTTATATTGATAAAATCATTTGTTGGAACAAAAACCGAAGTGTTAACATCTACAGAAAATAACGATAGATCTAGATAATCCACTCTTTCAAAATATCTCAAATAAAAAGCCAATTTCCCAGTCACAACTCTTCTTTTAAATCCACTAATAAATGCTGCCCTATCCATCGGAACACGAATAAATCCAACAAGCGAAAGTACAAAAATAATTAGCAAAACACTCGATATCGGAATAAAATTTCCTAATAAAAATGCCATATTTACCAACTCCTTACTTTTTATTTATAACTATAAATTAATAAACTTATTAAAAAACGAAAGAAAGGGCATGAAATATCATACCCTTATAAAATAAATTAATCTAAGAAAAACAATTTTTACCAAAACTTATAAAAATATGAATATTTTTTATTTAAAATTAGTAAGTTTTTTAATTTTTCAAAATTATACATTTCTTCTTTCACGTTCTCTTCTTTCTCTTCTTGAAAGTGGACGGTGTGATTCATTTGGTGTTCTATCTGAAATATCATCACCTATCATCTCATTTTCTTCATGTTCGTATCTTACATTTGAAACTTCTTCGTGAGTCAAGTTGTTTGTATCTTCTTCACTACGAACTCTTAATTTTAAGATAAACGAGCTCGTTTCACGTTTTATAGCGTCAATCATTTCATTATAAATCTCATAAGCCACAATTTTATAATCATGAATAGGATTTCTTTGTCCATAAGAACGTAGTCTTATTCCTTCACGCAGTTCTGTTAAATCTTTCAAATGTTGTCGCCATTTAGAATCTAGTACTTCCAGCATAATGTATCTTTCAATTCTTCTAAAAATTTCTTCTCCAATTGCTTCTTCTTTTTCATCATAAATTCTTACCAAATCATTGTAAACACTACTTGAAATCTCATCTGCACTTGCATTTGCTAAATCTGCTGAAACTTCATATTCAAATATTTCGTGAAGTTTATCTGATAATAAATTGAAGTCTTTTTCACCATTATCTTCACCAACATAGGCAGAATGCACAATATCATCTACAGTATCTGAAATCATATTTGTAATTAACTCTTTCAAGTTTTCATTTTTCAAGATAGCATCCCTTTGCTCATAAACAACTTCCCTTTGAGTATTATTTACATCATCATATTCGATAAGGCTCTTTCTAGATGAGAAGTTTCGGCTTTCAATACGTTTTTGAGCATTTTCAACAGATTTACTTATTTGTTTGTGACGAATTTCTTCATCTTCGTCAATTTTTAACATTTTCATCATGCTTTTTAATCTATCTCCACCAAATAATCTCATCAAATCATCATCAAGCGACAAATAAAACTCTGATGTTCCAGGATCTCCTTGACGCCCTGCCCGTCCTCTTAACTGATTATCAATACGTCTACTTTCATGTCTTTCTGTTCCTAAAATAAATAATCCACCAGCTTCAAGCACTTTTTTCTTGTCTTCTTCACATTCTTTTACATATGCTCTGTAAACATCTTCATACTCAGGTGTTCCTTTTACAGCAACTTTTGTAGCAAACGACTCTGCATCTCCTCCAAGTTTAATATCCGTTCCACGTCCTGCCATATTTGTTGCAATTGTTACTGTTTTGAAACGCCCTGCTTGTGCTATAATTTCTGCTTCTCTTTCATGGTGTTTCGCATTCAATATTTCATGTGGTATTTTAGCTTTTTTCAATAATGCAGATACTTCTTCTGAATGTTGAATTGAAGCTGTACCAACAAGAACTGGCTGTCCTTTCTGGTAAAGTTCTTCTATTTTTCTTGCAATTGCTTTATATTTTGCGTTCTTATTCATATAAATAACATCGGGCAAATCTACTCTGGCAACAGGTTTATTTGTAGGCACTACAATAACTTTTAAGCTGTAAATTTGTTTAAATTCGTCTTCTTCTGTTTTTGCAGTCCCTGTCATTCCTGATAATTTTTCATACATTCTGAAATAGTTTTGTAATGTAATTGTCGCAAGAGTTTGGTTTTCTCCAGCAACTTCCAATTTTTCCTTTGCTTCGATCGCTTGATGTAGTCCATCTGAATAACGTCTTCCTTCCATCAAACGTCCAGTGAACTCATCTACTATAATAACTTCATTGTCATCGTTTATAATATAATCTCTATCTAGTTTAAACAATTCTTTTGCTTTCAATGCTTGTGTTAAAAAGTGAGTAAGTTCTACATATTCTGGCGAATATAAATTATCAATTTTTAACATTCTTTCAACATTTTTAATTCCTTTATCAGTAATTGTAACTGTGTGTGATTTTTCATCAACTTCATAATCTTCCCAATCTTCATCAGGAATTACAGTATTTTTCTTATCTTTAATTTCTTCAGTTTTGTAGCTTCTTTTTAATTTTTTGGCAACTTCTGAAAAAGTGTTGTACCATTCTGTAGTTTCTTCTGCTGCTCCCGAAATAATAAGTGGCGTTCTTGCCTCATCAATTAGGATTGAATCTACCTCATCGACAATAACGTAGTTATGTCCACGTTGTACTTTCTCATCAAGCTCTCCAACCATATTATCTCTCAAATAATCAAATCCAAATTCATTATTTGTTCCATAAGTAATATCACAATTATAAGCAGCTTTTCTTTGTTCTGGTGTAATGTTTCCAACAACAACTCCAGAAGTCAATCCCAAAAACTCAAAAAGTCCTGCCATAATATCTCTATCCCGTTTTGCAAGATAATCATTAACCGTTACAACGTGTACTCCTTTACCTGGCAATGCGTTCAAATAAATTGGCAGTGTTGCCATCAGAGTTTTTCCTTCCCCCGTCTTCATTTCTGCGATGCAACCTTTATGAAGTATCATTCCACCAATAAGCTGCACATCATAGTGACGCATTCCCATAAGTCTTTTAGAAGCTTCCCTAACTGTTGCAAATGCCTCCACTAATATATCGTCAAGTGTTTCTTTTTCTAATCTTTCTTTAAATTCAACTGTTTTATGGCTTAATTGCTCATCTGTCAGTTTTTCAAAAAGTGGTTCAATCTCGTTAATTTTGTCTACCAATTTTTGCATTTTTTTGATTTCTCTCTCATCTGATGTACCAAATATTTTTTCTCCTATTTTTTTTAACATTTTTTCTAATTTTCCTTTCGTATATTAAATTTTTAAAATTACAGGTTTCAAAATATTTGATTCCTATTCTCGTGTCCGCAAATTATTTTCATCTTTTTTCATTAAAAAAGCACTAATATTTCCAATGTTTTTAGGAATTTTATCATAAGTTTTATAAAAAACGATATTTTGATTTTTTTCAAATGACAAAAAAAGGCTATCTTTATGTTTTTCCTTTTCTTTTTCCTTACGTTTTCCAATTTTCTTCAATTCCTTTGTCAATCGTCTATTGTTTATAGTTTCAATTTGATTAATTTTCACAATCAAATCTCGAATATCCTCATGGGTCAAATCATTCTCATCTACAAGAACACTTAATTTATGACTAAAACTAGGTGTTCCTAAAAGACTCGAATAAGTCATCATAAAAAGAATACAAGTCATAACAAGCATTACTCTTTTTCTTTTATCTATAACTATTTTTATCACTCCTAAAATTTCAATGTTCTAGTTTATTAAAAACTTATTTATTATATCATATTATTGTGCTTTTTGTCTATTATAAAAAAAATGCCTTTGACAGAATAAAAAATTAAAAATTTAATCCTAAAAATTCCATCAAATGCATTTATAAAACTTTAAAATTATTCTATTATTTCTAAAATTGCCTTTGGTTCTTCAACTTTTTCTGGTGTTATTACATATGCATCCAAAATCATGTTTTTAGAGTCTTGCACATTTTTATCATCATTGTAATAAA
>RBWB01583163.1_pt1 | contig 12628 bp, 8 predicted proteins | sample 2014201 | NCBI WGS metagenome assembly RBWB01 (sample SAMN10133834, study PRJNA383868) | Human oral metagenome, whole genome shotgun sequencing project. | isolation source: supragingival plaque isolated from 88 juvenile twins | host: Homo sapiens | place: Australia
AAACTAAAATTTTAAATGCAAATGAAAAACTGCCATCTAAGAAAGACTTTATGGACTACTATAATATTAGCCAAAATACTATTCAAAATGCTCTTTATCTTTTATTGGAGGAAGGATATATTTTCTCAATAGAAAGAAAAGGTTATTTTGTTTCTGATATAGAAAATTTGATTATACATAATGTGAAAATTGAAAATAAAACAAAATTTAAAGAAAAAAAGAAAATTCATTATGACTTCTCTTACTCAGGAGTTGACAGTAAAAGTTTAGCAAAAACAATTTTTAAAAGGATTACTAAAGATGTTTATGATCAAGAAAATGACGATTTACTTTTTCAAGGAGATATACAAGGTGATTTATTACTGAGAAAAAGTATTTGTGAATATTTATCACAATCAAGAGGTTTTAAAGTAGAAGCTGAACAACTAATTATTAGTTCAGGAACAGAGTATTTATTTTATATAATTTTTAAACTTTTTAATAATGAAATTTATGGCTTAGAAAATCCTTGTCATAAGATGTTTAAAGAATTGTTTTTAACAAATAATGTCAGTTTTAAAGCTATCTCCTTAGATGAAGCTGGAATTGTAGTTGAAGAGCTAAAAGAATATAATGTCAATATAGCTTATGTTACTCCTTCACATCAATTTCCAACTGGAACAATTATGAGTATTAGTAGAAGAACAGAACTTTTAAATTGGGCAAATGAAAATCCTAATCGTTATATAGTTGAAGATGACTATGATAGTGAATTTAAATATACAGGTCGCCCCATTCCAGCATTGAAAGCAACTGATGTTAATGATAAGGTAATTTATTTAGGTAGCTTCTCAAAATCAATTAGCCCAGCAATTCGTGTTAGCTACCTAGTTTTACCAAAAGCACTTTTAAATATTTATCAAAAGAAACTTCCATATTTTATTTGTCCAGTTCCAACTTTAAATCAAAAAATTCTTTATAGGTTTATTAAAGATGGTTATTTTGTTAAACATATCAATAAAATGAGGACACTCTATAAAAAGAAGAGAGAATTCCTTGTAAATATAATAAAAAATTATTCCTCTAAAATACTTGATAAAGAAATTTATATCCAAGGAGCTGATGCAGGTTTACATTTAGTGATTAAATTAGATAAGAAAATTAATGAAAAAGCATTTTTGAAAGAATGTTTAGAAAATTCTATAAAGTTATATAGTTTAGAAGAATATAATTTAGAAGAAATATATAATGAAACTTCGTATTTTCTTTTAGGATATGCAAATTTAACAAATCAGGAAATAGAAGATGGGATAATATTATTGTTAAAAATCTTAAAAAAATATTATATATAGAATTAAAAATGTTTTAAATTTCATTAGAAAAGTAAGGGTATATCAAAAGAAAGTGATATTTTGGAAATCTAATTATTATAGTACAAGAACTATTATAAAATATAAAAAGAAATTCTAAAATAATTGACTAAATAAATATTTTTAAGGAGGAAAAAGAAGTGGGTAGACAAATAGCAGCAAGATAAAATGGTGATGAATACCAATATTTAATTTTATGGAAAAATATATTAGATATGTTAGGAACTGAATCTAATATTAAAAAAATTGAATTTGAAAAGGGACCAATAGGTTTTGACGATATTGTGCTATTCTTTAAAGAAAGCGAATATTTTAGAGATAAAAAAAATATTACAAAATCATATATACAAGTAAAGTTTCACCAGTATAATAATAAATATATTGATTTTAGTAAATTAATAGACAATAATTTTATTAATTCATCAAAATCATTTTTACAAAGGTTAAAAGATATTTATGTGGAGAAAAAAGAAGAATATAAAAATAGTAAATTCGTATTATATACTCAATATTCTCCTTTAGGAGAGCCATCTAATTGTATTAAAGAAGAAAATAATACATTAGAAATAAAGAAAATATCTAAAAAAACAAAAGAATTATTAAAAAAACATTTAGAAGTTAATGAAAAAGAATTAGAAGATATTTTATTACAATTAGTTATAGAAAAAGGCCTTGATTATAAAAAGGAGGTGGAATCTCTTAATACAAGATTAGAAAATAATAATCTTATAAAAATTTCAAATAAAACATTAGAAAATAAATATATAGACTTAGCAAAAAATTGGCTTCATAACGATATATTGGAATTAAACAAAGAATATATTATGGAAAGATGTAAAGAAGCAAACTTATATATTTCAAATACTAATAAAAATTTAAGTGAGCTAGCAATAATAAGTTTTACAGATTGTGCAGGACATCTTAAAAATGAAAATATTAAAAGAATAGATTTTTCATCATTTTTTGAATCTGGAAAATGGATTAAAAATCCTGCTTCATGGAAGAAAATTTCTGAAGAAATACAGGAATTTATAAAGCAAGAGAAACCAAATACTAAGTATGGTGTTCATTTAGAATGTTCATATAGTGTAGCTTTCTTGGCAGGATGTAAATTTAATTCAAAATCAGGAATTATAGTGTATCCTTATCAAAAAAAACAAAATGGTATAGATTTATGGAATGACACTGAAAATTCTGACTTAGAAAAATATGATGATATAATAGATGAGGAGATAGAGAAAACAGAGGATGAAAATTTTGATTCAGTAGTTATCATAGGTATGACTTTTGATATAAAAACTCAAGTTTTAGAATATATAAAGGAAAATGGTATTAAATATTCAAAAATATATAATTTTAGACATAAAAATCCTACAAAAACTTCAATAATTAATGGAGCTCAGTGTAAAATTATTAATGAAAATATAGTAAGAATTCTGAATTCTCGTTCTAAAAATGAGAAAAATGGAAAAACACATCTATTTATGTCAGCTCCAGTGGCCTTAATATTTAGTTTAGGAAAACAATATTATGGAATAGGAAAAATATGTGTGTATGAGTATAATGATAAGACATCTCAATATTTTGAAACAGTTAATTTAAGTGACATAGAATTATAATTATAATAGGGCTGTTGCAAATTAACACACTGAAATATAAGTAAAAAATATTTATATACTTCATTTATAAGTTTGCAACAAGCCCTTTATAAATTAATCAATAAACTCTATAGAGGGAGAATATGTACAAGAATTTTTTTGTTCAAAGTCATATTCATATAAAATGCATTTTCCAAAACCATTTGAATTTTGTCCCAAGAAAAACATAAGAGCATTTGGGATAGCAACGAAGATGTGTAGTACTCCTTGACGCTCTTGAATACTTCTTTCTTTTACATAATCATTAATAGAGTTAGCTAATAAATAAGCATGTGTTCCATCTTTTATAGAAAAGCTAGAAGTTTCTTCTAGTGAACAATTAATAATTTTTCCAATGGGAAGTTTAAAATCATTAATGTATTGTTTCACCTCTTTATAAATATTTTTAGTAGCACTTAAAATTAGTGCACAATTATGAAAATCAGAATTTAATATTTCATAGTTGGTGTTCCATTTAGAATAGTCTTGTTTGTCTTTTCTATCCAAGTTTACATTCCATAGTGTAGTTTCATTTTGTATTGGAAAAATATCAATGCCTGATTTACTGTTAAGTTGTCTTCCTGCTAAAAAAGCAATAGAGAGATGCGTAATTAAAGAGATTTCATAAATATTTTCTTTATTAGTTTTTTCTTTTAAAAAATTTATTACTTTTTTAGAGATATCTTTATTCCAGTCTAAACCATTTTTAAGTTTTCGTTCATCAAAATCATCAACAAGCAATAAAGTATTTTTATCTTCATTTTCAGTTTTTATTTCATTTTCATTTTTATTAGAATGGATAAAACTTCTAATCTTAAGAGGAATTCTTTTAGGAGGAGAATTATTTAAATTTTCTATAATTGTTGTTATTATTTTTTTTATTTTTTCATCAAATTCATCTTTACTAATACCATTACTATTTATTGAAATTTCATCAAAATCACTTAGAATAGTGGAAGTAATTAAGTCAAGTTTCTCAAAACTAATGGCTTCCATTATTTTATTTGAGATATATTTATTTAAAGAATCTCTAATAGTAGCTTTTAAAGTATTTGAATCACATGGAAGAATTTTGATTTCTATTCTTTTATTTTTTAATAAATCAGTATTAAAATTTTCTAATACTGATTGTGCCTCTTTATCAAGAAAATTGTTTTCATAATATTTATTAATAGATTTTATAAATTTATTAGCATCTTTATCACATTGTCCAATTAAAGATAATTCATATACAGGACTTTCAGTACTTTTTATTAATTCAGTTAACCATTTTTTTATTGTAGTTTCTCCAAAAAGATTTATTGATGATTTTACTTGAATACATTTAATAGATGTATCTGCTTTTTTTAGTTCAATATCAACCTTATCATTACTAGTAAGCTCAACATGTATTTTATCCCAACTATTTTCCTCTGATAAAGCTAATAATACTGAAATAATTTTTTGAAAGAAAAAACCTCTTACAGCATCTGCTCCACTCATAATTTACTCCTTTCATTTTTTGTAAAAGTTATTTTATTATATTATAGCATATTATTAGAATAGTATGTTATAATAAAAATAAAAGTTTAAAATTAAATCAAATATATAAAAAATAAAACCATTATTAATAGGAGAGGGTAATATGGAAGAAAAAAAAATTATTGTTTCAATAGGAGTAGTAAAAATAAAAGATTTTTTATTCTCAGCTAATAAATCAAAAGTAATAAGTGGAGCAAGTTATTTACTAGATTATTTAAATAAAGTAGAGGTACGTCAAATTTTATTAAAAAATAAAGTAGAAAAAAATGATGAAATCTATGTTAATGCAGGAGAGGCTCTTTTTTGTGTAGATACAGAAGAAAAAGCTAAAAAAATTATTAAAGAAGTGAAAGATTTATATGCAAGAGAAGCTTTTGGAACAAAAATAGTTGGAGAATATATAGAAAAAAAAGAAGATGAAAAAATACAAACTACTTTAAAAAAATTAAAAGAATTAGGAAATATACAGAAAGATAACTCTTTACCAATTCTAAACTATGATTTTCCCTGTATTGAAAAATGTGAAATAAATCCAACAGAATCAGCAGAAATTTATTTTAAAAATTTAGAAAAGGACTTAAAGAAGCTTGGTTTTACTATAGAAGGAAAAGAATTAATATTAAAAGATAAAAAAGATAAAATTTCTTTAGAATACTTAAAACAAGAAATACAAAGTTTAGCAGAAAAAACAGGGAAAGTATCTGAAGCAACATTAAGAAAAATAATTGCATCAAATATTTTAAAAAATGGGAATATTACAAAAGAAAAAGAAGTTGGATTTTATCAATATTTAAATAAATTTAATGTAGATATAGATATAGAAAAAAATATAGATGATTTTGATAATAAAAATGATTTTATTGGTTTTATGTATAGTGATGGCGATAGCTTAGGAGAATTCTTAGAAAAAGTAGAAGTTGGAGATTCAGAGGAATATTTAAAATTCAAAAAGAAATTTAGCAAGGCTTTAGATAATATTACGAAATATTCATTAGCAAAGACACTAAAAGAAGTTTTTAAAAATGTAGAAAAAGAAAAAAGATGGGGAGAATTTTTAATAGTTGGTGGAGATGATGTATGTGCTATTTTTGATTCAACACTAGTATTAGAAATTTCTAGTAGATTTCAAAAAGAATTTCAAGAAAGAATGAAAAAAAGAATGGATATTTTAACAAAGTATAGAAAAGAATTAAAAGATGTATGGATAACATCATCCTCGGGAGTTGTAATAGCAAAGAAAAAAACTCCAATGTTTCAACTATTTAAACAAGCCACTATTTTGCAAAAAAATGCAAAAGAAAAAAGATATTCTTTAAATGCTGAAGAAAGGAATACAGGTTTTATTGATTTTCAAATTATTGGTTCAGAAGGGCGTGCAGATATTAATGGTTTTAGGAAAACTGTTACTAAATTAATAGAAAGACCCTATGCAATAGAAATTAAAGAAAAAAGTAGTGGAATAAAAAAAATAGGAGACTTACTCAATGTCATAAAAGAAATGAAAAGAATAGATTTTCCTACTACTAAACTTAGATATATTTATGAGTTAAAGAAAAATTTAGAATTAGAAGATTTTGAAAAGAAATGGGATTTTGTTAATGTTTTATCAAAAATGGATAAAAAACATATAGAATTCATTAAAGAAATAATGATGGATAAAGATTATGAAAAATTCAATGAAAGTTTTGACAATATATTTGACATTATAGAAATTTATAATTTTGTTGATGAAAAAATTATGGATAATAAAAAGGATGGTGTAACTAATGGAAATTAATTATACAGTAGAACTTACCCTTCCAGCTGTGACAGCTTCTTTAGATGTTATAGGAAAAGATATTAATATTGTGGTAAAAAGAGATGATGAGGGTTTTCCTATATTTAGTGCAAAGCATATAAAAGGCATCTTTAGAAAAAAAGTTTACTTATTTAAGAAAATTTTAGAAGAAAAAAAAGGGAGAAATGAAGTAGAAAAAATAACAAATGATTTTGTAAATAAATATTTTGGAAAAGATGGAAATTATTTAACTGATAATGACTTCAATCAAATAAGATTCTCTAATTTAACTTTAAAAAATTTACAGGAATTCAAAGAAAGTGATGTTCAAAATAGATATGGGATAAAAGTTAATAGAAAAACAAAAACAGTAGTACCTCAATCATTATTTAATTATGAATTATTAAAAAAAGGAATTATATTTGAGGGAAGTTTAAATGTAAAAGATGATATTTGTGAAGAAGATTTAGCATTTCTTTTAGCTTGTTTATTTCATTTAGATAGAATTGGAGGAATGAATTCAAGAGGAATAGGGAAAGTAAAAGTTCAAATTCAAGATAAAGATATTGAAGATTTAGAAGAAATAATTAACAATTTAAAAAATGGTGAAACTAATAAAAATAATATAGAATTAAAAAAACTTAAAGAGAGTAAAATTAAAAAGTATAAATATACATTAGAATTGCTAGAACCTATTATTTTAAAATCAAGGGAATTAGGAAATTATATTGAAAGTAGAGATTCAATACAAGGCTCAACAATAAGAGGAGCATTAATAGAATATTTTTATAAGAAGTATAAAAAAGATGAAAATGAAAATTCAAAATATAATGATGAATTATTAGATAAATTAAAAGATATTGAAACTTCTGATGCTAGAAATGGTGAAGTAAAATTAGTAAGTAAATTTGAAACGAAATATCTTGTAAAAGCAGAAAATAGAAAGAAAAAACAAGATAGATTCCTAGTCCCTAGTGATAAATATGAAAATATTGAGTTAGTAAGAACTTCACTTTCTGATTTAGAAGAAAAAAGGAATGAAATAGGAATTAAAATAGAACCTAGACTGAAATCAGTTGAAATTGGAATGTTGTTTAATTTGGAGTATATACCTAATAAAGAAGAAAAAGATAAAAAGAAGAAAAATATAGAATTAAAAGGAGATTTAAAACTACCAGAAAATTTAGTTGAATTTGAAAAAGAATTTAACATTTATATTGGAAAACTTAAATCAAAGGGTTTTGGAAAAGTAAAAATAAAAATAGAAGAATATAAAGAAAATAATGAAAGTAGTATAGAAGATAGAATAAAAGCTTTAAATTTAAAAATTGAAGAAAGAGATGAAACTGAAAAGGGAGATATTATTTGTTTTGATTTACAATCAGATATAGTATTACCATTTCAAGATATATATAATGCAGGAGAACAGTTTTTGATATTATCTAGCTTAGAGAATAAAAATATAAGATTTAATTCAAGAAGAAGTTTTATAAATACAGGGAAATTAAGTGGCTATAATATTATAAATGATATAAGAAAGGTAGATGAAATAATTTTCTGCAAAGGAAGTGTATTTGCATATAATGTAGATAATTATAAAAATATATTAGAAGAACTTAAAAAAATTGAAGAAAATGGTTTAGGTTTAAGAAAAAATGAAGGTTTTGGAAGAGTTAAAATATGTAGTATAAGACCTAAAGAAAAAGAAGAAATTTTGAAGAAAGAAAAAGAACTTGATAAAAATATAATAAAAAAAGAATTTGAAGAAAAACATATTAATAATAAAAAATTTCAAGAGGCAGTTAAAGGGATTTCATTAAGTCAAATAAGTAGATTTTATTCAATATTAGAAAGCAGAAATTTTTTCTCAAAAAGTAAAAAAGTTGAAGAATTTGTAAATACACAACTTAAAAAAATAGAAAATTCAAATGAAAAACATTCTTTAAGTGAAGCAAAATTATTTTTTGAATATTTTAAAGAAAATTTTTTAACAGAAGAATTTTCAAAAGAAAATGAAAGAAACAAAATCCAATTTGAATTAATAAGAGCATGTGTAAGATATTATGTAGGAATAAAAAGAATAAATGAAAAATTAGAAGAGGGAGATGAAGAATAATATGGATTTTTCAATATTTAAAAATAAATATATTATTAGTGGAAAATTAAATGTAGAAACAGCTTTACATATTAGCAGTGGTATAGAAGAGGGAGAAAAAGATGCTCCTTTTATAACTGTTGACAATAAATCTGAAAATAAAAAATTTTATATACCAGGCTCATCATTTAGGGGATATCTAAGAAGTCAGCTAGAAAGACTACTTTCTAAAGAAAATAAATTTATTTTTTTTATTGATAAAAATGAAGATAAAACTCTAAATGAAGGGGAAGTAAAATTAATTTTTGGATATACAAATTTATTAAAAACAGAAAAAAAAGATGGAAAAGATAAATATGTAGAAGATGAAGATGTAATAAGAAGAGTTTTAGAAGAATTTTTAGAGAACAATGTGATAGATAGAATATTAAAAGATAAAGCAAAGAAAGATGAGGAAGTTCAAAAAGAAGGAAAAAAATATTCTAGTATGGCAGGGAAAATACATATATCAGATATGGAAATAATTGATAATGTTGATAGTGTACAAAGAGATGGAATAGAAATAGATAGAGAAACAGGGGCAACAAAAAGAGGAGGAAAGTTTAATTATGATATAATTCCTGCTGAAACAAAATTCAAATTTGAAATGGAACTTGATAATATAGAAGAATACCAGTTAGATTTAATAAAATTAGCTTTAATTAATATTAGAGAAGGAGATTTATTTGGAGGGAAATTATCAAGAGGAATAGGAAAGTGTAAGTTAGAGATTGATAAAATAGAATATGCAGACATAACAAATATAGAGGACTATATTTTAAAAAATGAGAAAAAAAGTTTAAATGTAGATAAATTTTTTGAAAAAATTAATTTGAAAATAAAATAAAGGGAGAGAAAATGAGAAATTTTTTAAGACTTGATAATAAATTAATTTTAAAATTAAAAATAAAACCTCTTTCCCCTTTGTGTATAAAGCTTTCTATTAAAGATGAAGAGGGAAACAGTAAGAATTATTCTGCAATGTTGACAACAAAAGGTGGTAAAATAAATAAAGATAAAAAAGGAATAGATTGTTATATAAGAGATGGTGAAATTTATATACCAGGTTCAACATTAAAGGGATTATTTAGAGATAGATTTTTAACAATGTATGGAGAAAGTGATAAGGAAGAATTTATAAAAAATCTTTTTGGATATAATGATGAAGAAAAAAAAGAAGCAAAAAAATCAAGATTTTTTATACAAGATGCATTTTTCTCAGAAGAATCTAAAAGAGAAAAATTTAATAGTTCTTTGTCAACTAATGAAGTTCTAAAAGAAATTGTTAAAAGTAGATCAATTACCCCAATAGATCACTTTAGTTCAAAAGCTAGAGTTCCTTTACAGTATGAATATACTACAGAAGAGTTTTTAACAGAAGTAATTATTAATAATGCTACAAAAAAAGATTTACAAGGAATATTTTTTGTAATAAGAGATAGTATAAATGGAGAAATAAGAATAGGAAATTCTAAAACTCGTGGATTTGGACAGATTGAATTAAAAGTAAGTGATTTAAGATATAATATTTATTATGGGAAGGAAGATATATTTATAAAAACTTTTGGAATAAAAAAGGAAGAAATAAAAGAATTCTTTGATTTTGATAAAAAAAATTCTATTAGGCTAGGAGAAAGTTATTTTACTAAAACTATGTATTTAAAAGAAGAATATATAGAAAAACCAGATAATTTTATAAAAAAACTTTTTAATGAGGTGGAAAGATGAAAGAACTAGAAGAAATAAAGACTATAAAAGATATTGAAAATTTAAATCTTTCTAAACCATATAATTGGATGTATTTAAATTATGATAAAAAAGAAGGGGTAAAACTTTTTAAAGAAATGGATAATAAAGAAATAAATTCACTTTCTGATAAAGAATTTAAAGATATGTATAAATTATATATTTTTAATGATGAGTTTATGGTAACTATTTATAATTTTGGAAATGAATATAGATATACTAAAATAGGTAAAAAAGACATTATAGAAGAAAAAATAAAAGAATTTTATTTAAAAAATGATGAGAAGCTAAACTTAAAAAATAATGAAAAATTAAAAATAAGAATTGGAAAAATAAAAGGAACAGAAAGGGAAATAGCACAATATATAGGTTTTATTGGAGGTGAAAAGTAATGGAAAAATTAACTTATCCCTACAATTTTGTTTCATTAGGGAATGAAGAAGAAATAGAAAGAGGTAAAATTAGTAAAGAAGATTTCTCTGGTAAGATAAAATGTTCCTTAAAGAATTTAACACCCTTATTTATTGGAGGAAGTAAAAATACAGAGCATACTTTGACAGAGGAACTAGTAGAAAATGATTATAAGGTTACAAAATATGTAATTCCAGCTAGTACAATAAAGGGAGAGCTTAGAAATATTATTGAAGTTTTAACAAGGAGCTGTATAAAAAATATTGAGAATGAAAGGCTCACATATAGATATCAAATGTCAAATAAAAGAAAAAATATTTTTGGAATTATAAAAAGTCTTCCTAATGGAGAAAATGAAGGCTATATTGAGGGAGCAGATGTTATCAGAATAGAACGGAATTTAGCAAAAAAAATATCTCAAAAATTAAAAAAAATAAATGAAAATAAAAGTTCTGGAAATAATGAAGGTTTTTATGAGATTTATATTAATGAAAAAAATGCTGAAAATTATAAATGTAATTCTTATCCATACAAGAAAAAAATAGATAATGATAGTGATTTGAGTATTTTAACAAAAGAAGTAGCGGGTTGTATGAAAAGAGCTATTTTATGGATAGCAACTGAATTTCCTAGAATAATTAAAGGGATAAAACAACCTAATTATGCTAAAATTTTAGTTCCTAATAGTGAAATATATAAATTTTCAAAAAATGAGTATGAAGATTTAAAAATTTTAATTAAGGAAAGAAATGATTCAGCAAAACCACTATATATTAGTGAAATTAAAGAAGATAATGGAGTAATCTTTGAGAAAGTAAATAAAGAAAAAAATGTACAAAATTCTTTAGAGACCCTAAAAAAAGGTGATACTATAATTTTTGAACCCCAAAATAAGAATGCTATAAATTTAGCATTTTCAGAAATTCCTAGATTAAGATATAAATATAGTCCTCTTGATTTAGTTCCTAAAAAATTTCACTCTTGCAATAAAATTGATGAATTGTGTTTTGCTTGTAGATTGTTTGGAACAATAGGAGATAATTCAAAAAATAATGAGAATGTTTCTGAAGAAAATCTTAACAAGGAAGTCCAAAAAGATTCTTTTTCTATTGCAAGTAGAATTTTTATTACAGATGCATTATCTATTGATTCTAAAGATGACAAAAAAGAGATGGAACTTGATAGATTAAATTCTTTAGGAGAACCCCATCCTGCTTTATTTAATTTTTATCTCAAAGTTGGAGATTATAATGACAATTATGAAAATAAAAAATATGAGATAAGAGGGAGAAAATTTTATTGGCATCATAGCAATAAAATAAATGTTGGAAAGGACTGGGAAAAATATAAAAATAGTATTAAGGCAAAAGAAAATAATAATACAAATTTTAAAATATACTTTTTAAAACCTCTACAAGAATTCGAATTTGAAATTAATTTTAAAGATTTGAATAAAATAGAATTAGGAATTTTACTATATTCATTAGAATTAGAAGAGGGAGAATCACTTCATAAATTAGGAAAAGCTAAAGCTTATGGTTTTGGAAGTTGTGAAATTAAGATAGAAGAATGTTTGTTTGAAGATAAAAATAAATATGCTTCTTTTAGTAATTCATATCAAGCTATTAAAAGAGAGGAGATAAAAAAATATATAGATACTGCTAAGAAAGAATATTCTTTAGACAATGATGAAAGAGAAGAAATTAAAGAATTAAAATATATTTTAAACAGAGAAAATACTTTAAACTTTCCTAATGATGAAAGTCCATTTCCAGAATCCACTAAAAATGGGAAAACTAATACTCTAAACTGGTTTACAGATAAAAAAAACAAGAAAAAAATCTTACCAACCATTTTAGAATATAAGGAAAAAGAATAGAGTTACTCTAAAAAAAATTTAGTTAAAAGAAATTTAAATTGAATAAAAAATAAAATTAATCAGGAAATATTTGAGTGTTATTTTATACAAAAATATTTCCTTTTTTATTATTAAAAAAATTAATAAAAAAAATAAAAATAATAGATACTTTTCTTTTATGTTTATGATATAATA
>RBWB01583166.1_pt1 | contig 12608 bp, 10 predicted proteins | sample 2014201 | NCBI WGS metagenome assembly RBWB01 (sample SAMN10133834, study PRJNA383868) | Human oral metagenome, whole genome shotgun sequencing project. | isolation source: supragingival plaque isolated from 88 juvenile twins | host: Homo sapiens | place: Australia
TCGACGTCGAACCGCGTGACATATCCGACGCCGGAGGCCGGGACATTCCAGTCCCGCGCGATCTTCGTCGCGTACTGCTCATTGAGGACGGGGTAGAAGATCGGCTGCTCCGCGAGCCGCGGCGGCCACCGGCGCGAGCCGCCGGCGCGGACCAGCTCCATCTCCTCCGGCCCGGTCGGCCGCCACAGCGTCACGACCTCGGGCACACCGGCCCCCTCGCCCGCCGCGCCATTCGCCGCACGGACTGCCGCGCCGCCCATGGCACTGTCCACCGCGCCATTCGCCGCACCAGTTATCGCGCCGTCCGCCTCCCCCTCGGGCCGCGCCCCGCGGGCGACGGGCCGGGCCGGATCGGTGATCCACTCGCTCCACGAGCCCGCGTAGACGGCCGGGTCCGCCGCGGCGCCGCAGGCCGCGGCCGCGAGCGCCACGTGGCAGGCCTGGAGGCCGGAGCCGCAGTAGATCCCGACGCCGCGCACTCCGCCGTCGCGCACTCCGCCGAGCCCCTCGCCGCCGCGCCCTCCGGCATCGCCGCGCACCCCGACGGCCCCGAAGCGCTCGGCGAGCCGCTCGGCGGGCAGGAAGCGGCCGTCGTCGGCCATGAGACCGAGGGCCGGCAGCGAGCGGGCGCCGGGGATGTGGCCGGCGACGGGGTCGATCGTCTCGTCCTCGCCGCGGTAGCGGTTGGCGGGGCGGGCGTCCAGCAGGACCCCCGTCGCCGCGATCCGCTCCGCCCCCTCGGCGTCGACGACGGCGCGCCCGCCCGGCTCGACGACGAGGTCGCCGGGCTCGGGGCGGATCTCGCCGGTCTCGACGTCGCCGCCGCTCTCCCGCCAGGCGCGCCAGCCGCCGTCGAGGACGCGGACGTCGTCGTGGCCGGCCCAGCGCAGGAGCCACCAGGCGCGGGCGGCGGCGATGGAGCGCCAGTCGTCGTAGACGACGACGGGGCGCGCCGCGCTCACCCCGGCGGCCCGCATGGCGGCCTGGAGGACCGCGGCCTCGGGCAGCGGGTGGCGTCCGGTGACGCCCGGGACGTGCGGGGCGGCGAGCGCGTCGTCGAGGGACACGTAGGCGGCCCCGGGCACGTGCCCGGCGAGGTACTGGTCGCGGCCGTCGTCGGGCAGCCCGATGCCGGGGTAGCGCACGTCCAGGACGACCGGCCGGGCGGGCGGGGCGAGGGCGAGGATCTCGGCGAGCTCGGCCGCGGTGATGAGCGGAGCGGGGCTCGGGTCGCGGGGGCGCATGCGCAACCGCCTCTCGTTGACGACGTCGGGGGCACGACCCTACCCCGTTCCCGCCCCGGCGCCGGGTCCGGGCTCAGACGGCGCCGCGCCCGGCGCGGGCCACGGCCTCCAGGCGCGGCCCGATGGACTCGGCCATCATGACGATCTCGCGCTCGGGGATCCGGTTCGACCTCGCCCTCTCCCGCCAGTGCGCCAGGGACGCCGCGATGTCGCTCATCCGCCTTCGCGCGGCCCGCACGGTCAGGCCGCAGTCCTCGGCCAGGACGAGGAGCCCCTCGATCTCGTCGGGGATCGTATCGGCCCCCATGATCGAGGTCGAGCGGCTGCGAAGCGGGTCGGGGCTCGGGTTCACGTCGAACGCCGGGCTGAGCCTCCAGGCGCCGCGGTCGGCGAGGAACCCGTGGTTGCGCAGGTGATCGTCCGTGTTGCCGAGGGCGACGCCGGCGACGACCCGGTCGTAGAGCTCGCGATGGTCCTGCCGGGGCGAACGGGACAGGTCGCGCATCGCCTCGGCGATGTCGGCGTAGTCGCGCTGCTCGCCGTCGGAGGAGCCGACGGCGGTCATGGCGCTGATGTAGCCGATGCGCGCTCCCGTGCTCGTCCTGTCGAAGCGCCGCAGGATGAGCACGCTCCGGTCCCCCACCCGGGTGAGCCGACGCCGGGGCGTGCGGATGCCGGCCTCCTCCATCAGATCGAGCGAGGTGGCCTCCCAGGCCATCACGTCCCACGAGTCTCCGGCGTGCGGGAACTTGGCGATCGCGAGGCCGCCGTCGTCGAGCCGCACCGAGGCCTTGGGCCGGGCGCCGCCCAATCCGGTCGTCCCCGTGTCCAGAAGCCGCTTGAGAGCGTCCGAGGGGTCGTCGTCGGAGGCCAGCTCGTCGCTGGCGCGCAGGAGCTCCGGCAGTGCGATGAGCCGGGGGATGCGCGAGGGTTCGCCCAGGAATTCGTCGTGGCCGAGGAGCCGGAAGCGCAACGCGCCCTGACGGGTGTCATCGCCGGCGCCCAGGAGGAAGTCGAGGTCGTCCAGCCGACGGGGGACTCGACCCTCCTCACGGGCGCGGGACCTTTCGGCCTTCCGAATGAGATTGCGCCCCCAGCGGTCGGGAGCGCTGTCGGCGAAGGCCCGCACAAGGCCGTCCTGATGTTGCGCGCCGGGCGCCAGCAGCAGCGCCGGATCGAGGTTCGCCCCGCCGTCCGCGAGATAGGCGGGGTCGTACAGGAAGGTCGTGGAGACTCGGCCCCGCGCCCGTGCGACGCGGGCCTGGCCGACCAGGCGGGGGGCGCCCGCGGCATCAATGAAGACCTCGACGGCGGTCATCGTGCGCGCCTCCTGGTCAGCCGGTCCGCGCGCAGGCGCCCGATGTCGCTGTTCAGCGGGTCGACGGCGTCGACGACCCGGTCGAGCAGGCCGAGCGCGCGGAGCACCTGGGCGACGCTGTTGAAGCTGACGTTCGGATTGCCCGACTCGATCTTGCGCAGGGTGTCGCGCGTGATGTCCGCGCGCTCGGCCACCTGCTGGGCGGTCAGGCCCAGGACCATGCGCCACCCGTGGATGTGCCCGCCGAGTTCCGTGATCTGACGGTCGATCCTGTACCCGGCCATGCGCATCTCCGTTCCTTATGGCGAAGAGTATAGCCGTATTACGTCGATACGGCGACAATACTCGTCATTATGGTGGCGGCCCCGGATGACGCGGGCGGCCCGGCCGGAGCGGCAGGCTAGGCCGGAGCGGGCGGCCCGGGAGCCGTGCCCGGCGCGATCAGCCCGGCCGATCGGGGCGTCCGCCCGTGCGCCCCGCCCCGCGGGAGGACGCCAGGCGCAGGATCGCGTACGCCGTGAGGATGATGCCCGCGGCCGCGCCCGCCCCCGCGAGCGCGGCCCGCCACATGCGGGGCTGCGCCGCGGCCGGGGGGACCACCGAGCGCACCGCGGCGTCCGACGACGTCCACTGCGCGGGCAGGTCGGTGCGCTCGGCGTGGACGAGCAGGCGGTGGGTGTTGACGCCGTAGGGCGTGCAGGTGACCAGGGTGACGAGGTCCCGGTCGCGCTCGACCGACAGGCTCTCCACCTTCTCGGGGAGCACGACCTCGGTGGAGTACACCCGGTAGGCGTGGTCCTCGCCCAGGACGCGGATGACGAACCAGTCCCCCGAGGCGAGCTCGTCGAGCCGGTCGAGCATGGTCGCGGTGGGCAGTCCCGTGTGACCGGCGAGCACGGTGTGGGTCGAGGCCCCGCCGATGGGCACCGACGTGTTGACGACGTGCCCCACCCCGCGGGACAGGGAGTTCTCGTCGGTGTAGTGGTAGATCGGCAGGTCCACGCCGATCGTGGGGATGATCAGCTCCCCCATCGTCCCGTCCCCCGCCAGGTTGAGCACGCGCTCGTACTCCTCGCCGCCGGGGCGGGCGTCCCCGGCGTCGAAGGGGTCGACCACGTGGGCGCTCCCGTCGAGCAGGCGCGCGTTGTACGACGTCGCCGCGGCCCTGGCCTCCTCCAGCCGGGCGGGGGAGGCGGAGGCGACGATTTGCTGCTGGGTGTGGGCGACCTCGTCCTGGGCGCGCTGGTTCATCCAGCTGCTGACGAAGGGGTAGCCCGCGAGGGCGCCGCCGGTCAGCACGATGACGAGGGCGATCAGGCGCCGCAGCCGGGGACGCCCCAGCCGGGGGCGCCGGGGCCGCCCCGTGCCGGGCGACGGCTCGGGCCGGGCCGGGGAGGACGACGACGCGGGCCGCCCCGTACCGGACGACGACGCGGGCCGGGCCGGGCAGGACGAGCGCCCCCCGGCCCGGCCGCGGTGAAGGTGCGGCCCGGGGGCCGGTTCCCCGGCCCGGCCCTTCCCGGCCCGTCCTCCCCCGGCCCGGGCGTGGCGGGGGCGCGGCGGACCCGAACGCGGGGTCAACCGCTACTGCTCCTTCCGGGAGCGCAGGCCGAGCACGGATCCGACGACGACGAGTCCGGCGCCCACCATGACCAGCAGGAAGACGCCGGCGGCGCCCGTGATGGGCAGCGCGGGGAGCTTGGGGTCCTGCACGTCGAGGGTCGCCACGAGGTAGTTGTTCTCGGTCTCGGCCGTCGCGGGGTTGTCCGCGGTGGCGGTCGCGCTGGACAGCTCGAAGGTCTGGTCGGGGGCCTTCTGGTAGCCGGAGGGGATGGTGGTCTCGACGGCGGTGTAGGTGCCGGCGGCGAGGTCCTCGAAGTACACGTAGCCCTGGGCGTCCGAGGTGGAGGTCACCGAGGTGCCGTTGGTCAGCCTGATGGTGAAGGCGGCCCCCGCCAGGGGCGTCCCGTCGGGCGCGGTCTTCTTGAAGACGTAGCCGTAGGTCTGCACCGTGGTCCTGTCCGCGGGGCCGGCGGTGGTCGACTCGTAGGGGTTGGGGTTGAAGGTGACGTTGGCGGTGTTGCCCGTCAGGTCGTCGGCGCTGCGGGAGAAGGCCGCCGAGGTCAGCGCGGCGTTGTAGGTCACGACGACCGGTTCACCGGGGTGGGCCAGGACGTAGGCCTTGGTGAACGCGATCGTGTAGCCCGCGGGGGAGGCGGTCAGCGTGTAGTCGGCGCCCGTGGCGGCGGCGACCCCGTTGATCTGGATGGAGGAGGTGTCGATCTCGAGGCCGGCCGAGGGCGTGTCGGTGATGGTGAAGGTCGCGTCCTTGGAGTCGGCCGGGTAGGAGGGGACGGCGGTGGTGACCCTGAAGGGGACGGAGTCGCCCACGCTGTAGGCGTCCGTGGACTGCCCGTACTGCGCGCCGACGCCCTTGTCGATGGCGACGTCGGTCTTCTTGACGTCCACCGGGGCCAGTTCGCGGGGTTTGTAGGTGGCTCCGTCCACGGCCGGGGTCGCGTCGACGATCATGTTCTGGTAGACGCGCGTCTGGCCGCTCGTGCTGGTCACCCTGACGAGGTAGTAGCCGCTGCCGAGCGAGAGCTGGGCCGAGTCGCCGGCGGCGGTGGCGGTGGCGGCCGGAGCGCTCAGCGACGCCGCGATGGCCGACGCCGCGTTCTGCATGTCGCTGCCGTGGACGAACGCGGTCCCGTCGGAGGCGACGGCGGCGATCTCGTCGATGGTGTCGTAGGCCGCCGGCAGGCCGGGGGCCATGGTGTAGGTGAGGTTGTTGGCGGCGTCGATATCGGCGTCGGCGATGAGGTAGGCGCTCACGGTGTCGCCCGGCAGCAGGTCGCCCACCGTGAGGGTGGTGTCGGCGACGTCGGTGGGGCTGGTCGGCGCCGCGAGGGCCGCCGGGGGCGCCAGCGACAGCGCGGCCACCGCGAGGGCCAGTGCCGGACCGCAGCGCTTCGCCGCCCTTCGGACGGAATCGGTTGTCATTCTTCCTCCTGGTGTGTAGGGGTCTTGATCGGTGTTGAGCCGCCTCGCGCCGGCGCCCCCGGTGCGGGGGAGTCGGGCGCGGGAGGTCGGGGGCCGGGGCCGGGGTCAGCCCCGGTTCGGATCGCGGGCCGGGCGGCGTCGGAGCAGGGCGACGCCGATTCCGCTGACGAGGAGGAAGGCGCCGGCGAAGACGAGGCGGGTGGTGCCCGGGCCCGCCGCGCGCGGCAGGGCGGGGATGGGGTCGTCGGCGATCGTGATGGTCGCGATCCCGTCGACGACGGGCAGGGCGGCCGTCTGGCCGTCGGCGCCCGTGGTCGTCACCTCCCCGAGCTCGGAGACGGCGATCGGGTGGGGGGTGGAATCGAGGTTGAAGCCCGCGGGGGCGCGGGTCTCGCGGAGCCAGTAGGAGGTGTTCGCGCTCAGTCCCCGCCAGGCGGCCCGCCCGTCGGCGCCGGTGGTCACCGCCGCGCCGGGGATGGCGTCGTGCAGGCCCGGGTCGCTGTAGACCGTCGCGGGCTGGTCGTCGTCGTCGAAGACGCCGTCCCCGTCGTCGACGTAGAGGGTGAATTGCGCGTCCGCCAGGGTCGAGTCCCCGGCGCTGGACCGCTTGACGAGGGCGAGGGGGACCTTGTGCTCGTTGGTGAAGACGGCGCCGTCGGCGTCGTAGGCCGCGGTCGCGGTGAGTCTGCCCCTGCCGGCGTCCTCGACCGTGACGGTGACGGTCTCGGCGTGGGTGTCGTAGACGTACTCCTGTGCGGCGTCGTTCTTCTCGACGATGGTGTAGGTGTGGGTCTTGCCGATGTCGTCCTGGGTGTATTCGATGTCCGTGAAGGTCACGGCGCCGTCGGCGTCGTTGGTCCTGGTGTCCAGGACGGTTCCGTCGGCGTCCCTGAGCTCGAACTCGAATTGGCCGTCGGCGAGAACTCCGCCGAGGAGCCTCTTGGCGGCGCCGATCTGAATGGATCCGGTGGCTTCGTAGGGGACGAGGACGTCGACGGCGTTGGTCCTCTTCTCGACGCCGTTGATGGTGATGGCCGCGGTGTTGGGGAATTTCCAGTAGCGGTCGGAGCCGATATCTCCGCGCTCGTACTCGGACAGGTCGGCGGTCGGGGAGACCGGGGCGGTGATGGTGAAGACGTGCTCGGACTCGGCGTATCCGTGACCGGTGTTCTTCGCCGTCGCCGTAATGGTCTGCCCGGATATCTGGATATCCCAGTTGTCCGTCACGTCGACGCCGTCCCTGCGGACCGTCACGGTCGCCTGCGAGGCGTCGAGGGCCGCATCGAGGGTGTCCGTCATGATGATCGAGTCGGCCCGGTTGCTGTCGGCGACGTGGGGGAGCGTCTGCGTGATGTCGAAGGAGGCGGTCTCGCCGCGCCTCCTGATCTGCTGGGGCGGCGATTTGACGGGGTCGGTCCATTCGGGGTAGACGGCGACCTTCGAGTCGTAGCCGATGCCCGTGGAGCAGGACTCGCCCCGCCATTGGGTGGTGTACTGCGGGCCCGCCTTGGCGACGATCGTCGAGCGGTTGGTCGGCGTGCCCGAGGGGTCCTCGGCCCCCGATCTGAACCACGTGTTGTCATCGCTCACGATGAGGTCGGTGCTCCTGCCGATGACCACCTCGTCCTTGTAACCGCTCACCAGGTGCACGCCCTCGCGCCACTCGGAGGCGAAGTCCCTGGTGCGCGCGCCGTCGGGGGTGTGGTGGACCGGCTGGTCGATGTCCCAGTAGACGATGTCCATCCGGTTGTCGGGGTCGATGGGCGTGTCCGTCCCCGTCCTCACCAGGGTGGTCGTGAAGGTGGAGTCGACGCCGACGGCGGCCGCGTCGTCGTCATTGGACTCGGCCGCCGCGAGCGGGCCGTAGATCCTGGAGATCTCGAAGGGCGTGAACCATCCGGGCTCGTTAAGACCGTTGGCCTGCCAGGCGTACACGGAGGTGAAGTCGATGATCGAGTCGATCCTCTCCCCGGTGGAGGTGTAGCCGATGTCGTTGAGCCTCACCTTGAACCCGGGCCACGTCGAGCCGGCGTAGGTCAGCTGTCCGCCGTCGGGGTAGCGCCACACCAGGTAGGTCCCCCCGTACTTGGCGTGGTCCCAGGAGATGTACCAGCCGTTGCCGATGCTCACGGACGGGCCGTCCTGGGTGTTCTTGTCGGCCGGGTCGAGTTCGGCGAAGTCGTGCCAGGCGCCGTCCGCCCAGAACTGCCCGGTGTCCCCGTTGGGGGTTCTGGAGATGTAGACGTTCCCGCCGACGGCGCTGAGGACGTCGTCGACCGGTGTGAGGGTGTTGGCGCGGGCCGTATTGGGTCCGGGAAGAAGAATGAGCGCCGCCGAGAGGAGGACGAGCAGGATCCCGGGCAGCGGGGCCCGCGTTCCGCGGGGCCGGCGCCCCTTCCACAACCCAGTCATTCACGCTCCGTTTTCAGACGGTCCTCCGCGGAGGATCAGAGTGACGCAATTCTTGCGCGCGGCCGCCCAGCCTACCTTCTGCGAATCGTCTTCCCGTCACGGACGGGTCCCAATGGAGTCACATACGGATACCGAATGTCGCGCGAGGATCGCGGGCGGGTCACGGCGAGGAGATTTCCCGCATCGGACGCGCATCGGCGCGGATCGGCGGCCCCGGTCCCGGCCCGCTCCAGCCCGGAGTCGGCCCGATCCGCTCCTCCGGTTCGCGCCGGCCCGGGGTCGTGGTGGGACCGGCCCCGATCCTCCCGGGGTCCACGAGATCTACAGGCGACCCGCGAGGCGGTCGGGCAGGGCCCGTCGTCGTGACCATGCACCGGGCGAAGGACCCGGAGTTCCGCAGTGGCGGCCTGCTGCCCGACGTGAGCGAGGCCGCCCCCGCCCGCCCTGGAGCGCTGAGCCATGGATGCTGAGCGCGGCGCGCCACGGCGGGCTCCGCCGTCGGCGCGCCGGAGCGGTGCGACGGCCCACACGGGTCGGGCTATTGACACACACGATCCGCGTGTAGCACACTAAGGCCGAGCAGAGACCTTGCACTTCCTAGTGGAACTGCAGGCTTACCCCCTGGTGATATGCTGCGGCGGCCAGGGGGTCGCTTGTTGTCTCGGTCAGATCCAAGGTCACAGTCTGATTGGCGAGGACCATCACCCTGCGGTCACGATGGGTGATGTACCGGCGGTAGGTGTGAGCGACCAGATCGGGAAGCCATAACAACTGTTCACTGGCCGGCGAGACGTAGTGCACGAACATGTTGCGGGGGACGAGACCCTCCTTGCGGGCCTGCGAGACCGTATATCTGTCTCGATTGGTGTCCTTCGACTCGCGCTGCTTCTCAAGCACAACCATCGAGACGGGGTCCCACGTGATCGGCCCGACGGGGCCCTTCTGCACCAGTGCCGTCATTAAAGCGCGCAGACATATCGCACGCATGTTCTTCTGCGTGTCCCCGTCGCACGGGGCCCGGCGTACAGCGATCACGCAGATGTCCCGATAGCGCGCGAGATAGTCGAGCATCTCCTGGATCCTCGTCCACCCGGTCTCGCTCTGGGCGAGCTCGGTGGTGTGCCAGTAGTCGCTCCGGGCGAGGGCCCGAAGGTCATCGCGGATGGTGTCGAGATCGCACACGCGCAGGAGTACCGCACTCATGGCGTAGAACGGCGTCTCATGGGGACGGCAGTCGGTGGGCAGTCGGTAGGACTCATCGACGTAGGCCACGAGGTCGTCGTCCGCGAGCCCCTTGTAGCGGCCGCGGAGAAGATCCCGGTCGGCATGGTTCTGTCCGCGCATGATCGTTCTCCCCCGGAGCCGCTGAGAGCAGAAGGATACAACCAGCACCCGTCCCGACCGGGCCCGGAAGGAGTCCCGCCCCGCCCCGGGCGGGGCGCCCGGCGTCAAGACGGCAGGCCGACGCGCGAGCCGGCGCCACCGGATGACTTATCGTCAAGACCTATGGGACCTCGCGTCGACCAACCACAGGACTGTTACGACGACGGGACGGAGCCGGTGGAACTAGTCGTCTGACGGCGTCAGGCGCGCGCGCATCGCCGGGCAGTCAGCGTCCTCGAAGCCGAGCGACTCGTACAGGTGCCGGCCGCTTCGCGTCGCCATGAGCTCCGCCCGTCCGGCACCCTGAGCCCGCGCCCACCGCAGCACCGCGCCGGACGCCGCCCGGGCGTATCCCCGGCCGCGCGCCCGGGGCCGGGTGCAGACGGTGCTGATGGCGACGTCGGTGCCCGAGGGGAGCCCCGGCGAGGGGATCCCCTCGCGGATCACCCCGACGGCGCACGCGACCACCTCGCCATTCAGGTCGACGACGAACGCGCCCACCCGGGCGTCATCGATGTGCTCGGCGAACCAGTCCGCGGCCGCCTTCCGCCATTCGGGGTCCCCGGTCGCGCCCATGGCCTCGAACATCAGCCCGCGCAGTTCCACCAGGGCCTCCACGTCCCGGCCCTCGGCCCGGCGCAGGAGCATTGCAGATTCCCTATTCTCATTCACCGTGGCAGAGTAGCACGTTAAGATTTCCGAATCGTATCGGCGCCGCATTCCGAATCATCCCGCATTATGAGGAGGAATATCTACGGCACCCGATCGCCGCGGCTTTCCCGGATCGCGCCGGCGGCTCAGTCAATATTCGGACGGCGCCGCTGCGCCTTGATCTCCGAGCGCCTCCTCTTGGCCGCCAGGCGGCGCCGCCGGGATCCGCGAGTCGGCTTCGTCGCGCGTCGAGCCCGCGGCGGGACCAGTGACGCGCGCAGCAGCGCCGCCAGGCGTTCGCGCGCAGCCGCGCGGTTGCGGCGCTGGGAGCGGTGCTCGGCCGCCGCGACCGTCAGGACGGTGCCCGTCAGGCGCTCCCCCAGGTGCGCCAGGGCCCGCTCGCGCTGATGCTCGTCGAGGGCGGTGGTGGTGGCCAGGTCCAGGCCGAGCTGCACGCGCGAGTCCGAGGTGTTCACGCCCTGACCGCCCGGACCGGAGGCGTGGGAGAAGCGCTCGATCAGCTCGGCCGCCGGCACGCGCAGCCCCCGCGGGCAGCCGGGGCCGGGCGGGATGCGCAGATCGTCCATGGGGACAGTGTGCCGCCCGTCCGACGTCGGCGCCCGCCCCGGCAGTCCTGATAAGTTTATCAAGGCCGCCGAACCTTGATAAACTTATCATCATGAGGTCTCCGCTCGACTCGCCGTTCAGCCCGGGCTCCGACACCGTGCCCGAGGTGTGGGCCGGCCGCACCTCCCACCTCAGCGACTGGCGGGACGTCCTGCGCCCGCGCCGCGCCGCCGGCCTGCACGAGCGGGGCCGCACCATCCTCGGGGAGGCCGGCTCCGGCAAGTCCTCGCTCGTGCGCCGGATCGCGCGCGAGGCGTCCCAGTCGGGGGACTGGGCCACGCCCCAGCTGCGCATCCCCTCCGGCACCGACCCGCTCAAAAGGGTCGCCTCCGCGCTCCTGGACCTGTCGGCGGCGGCGGGCCTGGCCGCCGCCCGGGAGCAGCGCATCGGCGACCTCCTGCGCAGGGTCGAGACCGTCGCCGCCTCCGGCGTCTCGCTGTCCGTGCGCGCGCAGGACGGGCCCGAGCCGTACATCGCCCTGACCGACCTCCTCATCGAGATCGGCCGCGCGGCGATCCGGCGCGGGGACGTCATGGTGGTCATCCACATCGACGAGGTGCAGAACATCAGCGACGAGAACGCCCGTTCGCAGCTGCTCATCGCCCTGGGGGACGCCCTGACCCACGAGGAGACCGTCGACGTCCCGGGCGGGCTGCGGATCGAGCGGGGCCTGCCGATCGCCGTGTACCTCACGGGCCTGCCCGAATTCGCGGACATGACCGGCGCCCGGAAGGGGGCCACGTTCGCCCGCCGATTCCGGACGACCACCCTCGGCGCCATCGACGACGACGCCCTCATGAGCGCGCTCCAGCCCTTCGTCACCGAGGGCTGGCCGATCGCCGACGACGCCGGCGGCGTCGGGCGGGTGTTCATGGAGCCCGCCGCGCAGCGCGCCGTCGTCGAGCTCGCCCACGGGGAGCCGTTCCTCTTCCAGCTCGCCGGGGAGCGCGCCTGGTACGCGGGAACCGACGACCTCATCACCGCCGAGCACGTCAGGACGGGGTGGCGCGACGCCGCCCCCGAGGCCGAGGCCCATGTGCAGCGCATCCTCGACCGGCTCCCGCCTCGCGAACGGCACTTCCTCGAGGCCATGGCGGCCCTTCCGCCCGAGGAGCGCACCCTGACGAACATCGCCCGCTCCATGGGCTATGAGAGGACGACCGACGCGGGGCCGACCGCGCAGCGCCTGGACCTCACCCGCGGAATCATCCGGCGCGGCAGGCCCTACGACTTCCGCCACCGCGCCGTCGGCGCCTACCTCACGAGCGAGTGGCCCTGGTTGAACCGGGGATGAGCCCGCCGACGGCGCTCATGCGACGGGTTCCAACGGTTTGATGCGCTCGAGCTGGTCCCGCAGAGCCCGTCGCTCCAACCGCAGTTCGTAGTGCATTTGGAGATTCATCCAGAACTCGGCGGAAGTACCGAAGTACCTGGCGAGCCGGACGGCCGTGCCGGCTGTGATCCCGCGCTTGCCGTGCACGATCTCGTTGATCCGGCGCGGCGGCACCCCGATGGCGGCGGCGAGGCGGCTCTGCGTGATCCCGAAGCCCTTGATGAAGTCCTCCATGAGGATCTCTCCCGGGTGGATCGGCTCGATGAGGTCAGTGTCAGTGATAGTCGACGAGTTCGACATCTTCAGCCCCTCCTTGACGCCACGCGAAGCATATCCTCCACTGGGCGCTCACTCGAATACTGTACTGTCCCCGACGATCGCCGGAGAGTCGCTCCAACCGATTGAGGGTTATTCAGTGGGCGTCTGGCGTGGGTCTCGGACCCCTGCCCGGGGTCCATGCACGACGTGGCCGCACTGGACGCCTCCGGACTGCTCGACGGAATCGACCCCTCCGGATGGATCGCCGACAAGGGATACGTCGGAAGGGGAATGATCACGCCCCACAAGAAGCCCCCCAACGGAGAACTGAGCGAAGCGGCCGAAGAGGCCAACAAGAGCATCAACCGGATCCGCCAGG
>RBWB01583175.1_pt1 | contig 12587 bp, 10 predicted proteins | sample 2014201 | NCBI WGS metagenome assembly RBWB01 (sample SAMN10133834, study PRJNA383868) | Human oral metagenome, whole genome shotgun sequencing project. | isolation source: supragingival plaque isolated from 88 juvenile twins | host: Homo sapiens | place: Australia
ACCGACAAAGGGGATGGCACCTTTCTTTATGAAACGCAAGGCGGTAATGTCGTGCGAAGAGTGGAAGGCCGCCGACTGGTGAAAATCGCCGGACAAATGCTGATGAAGAAAAAGACTTTGAAAGAATGACAGACGGATTTTTGAAAGTGGCTGCCGCCATCCCTCGTGTGCGGGTGGCAGACATTGCCTACAACACCCAAGAAATAGAAAGTCTCGTGGTCCGCGCGGAGGGGCAGGGGGTGGAAATACTTTGTTTTCCCGAACTCTCCCTTACTGCCTATACCTGCCAAGACTTGTTTGCCCAGCAGTTGCTGTTGGAAGAAGCGGAGGGAGCACTTGTGCGTCTTCTCGATTTGAGCCGCAATCTCACGCTGACTTTCATTGTCGGCCTTCCTTTCCAACACCGTGGTATGCTGTTCAACTGTGCTGCTGTCATCCATGGAGGGAAATTGCAGGGACTTGTGCCTAAAACTTTCATTCCCAACTACAAAGAGTTCTACGAAAAGCGGTGGTTCACCTCTGCTGCAGCGCTTTCAGAGCGCCAGATGGTGCACTTCTGTGGACAGAACGTACCTTTTGGCGCAAAGTTGCTGTTTTCGCTCAATGAGGTCCACTTCGGTGTTGAAATCTGCGAAGACCTTTGGGCGCCTATCCCTCCAAGTTCACAGTTGGCGATTGAGGGGGCACAACTCATTTTTAACCTCAGTGCCTCCAACGATGTCGTGGGCAAACACTCTTATGTGCGGCAGTTGGTGAGTGGACAAAGCGCACGCTTTCATGCCGCCTACATTTATACCAGTTGTGGATTTGGCGAAAGCACACAAGACGTGGTGTTTGGCGGAAAAACCATTATCGCCGAAGATGGCCACGTCTTGGCAGAGGCCGAGCGCTATTGCTTAGAGCCTCAGCTCACTATGGCCGAAATCGACATCGACCGCATCGGCAGTGAGCGCCGACAAAACACGTCTTTTGCAGACAGTGTTGCCATCAACCGTACTGACGCTCCCTATCCGGTGGTAGAGATAGAAACGACCGGCGTGCTTCATTCCGCCCCCCTTACTCGCATCGTAGACCCACTTCCTTTCGTTCCGCAGGGCGAAGAACTGGACGCTCGCTGCCAGGAAATCCTCTGCATACAAAGTCAAGGATTGGCGACCCGCTTGGTGCATACACAGGGCAAAACAGCGGTGCTGGGCATCAGCGGCGGGCTGGACTCGACCTTGGCGCTGCTCGTCACAGTCAACGCTTTCGACCGTTTGGGGTTGGACCGGCACGGCATCATCGGTATCACTATGCCGGGATTTGGCACCACCGACCGCACCTACTCCAATGCCCTCAAACTGATGGAGGGACTGGGCGTCACCATTCGTGAAATCAACATTTCGCAAGCTGTGATGGGGCATTTTGCCGACATCGACCACGACCCGACCCGCCATGATGTGACCTACGAAAATGCACAAGCCCGCGAACGCACGCAAATTCTCATGGATGTGGCCAACCAGCTCAACGGCTTGGTGATTGGCACGGGCGACCTCTCGGAAATGGCGCTTGGCTGGGCCACTTACAACGGCGACCACATGTCGATGTATGCCGTCAATAGTTCCGTCCCCAAAACGCTCGTCCGCCACTTGGTGCGCTGGCTGGCGCTCAACGTGGCCGAAGGCGAAAACCGCCTCACCTTGCTCGACATCATCGACACGCCCATCAGCCCGGAGTTGCTGCCGGCCGACCCAGAGGGCAAGATCGCGCAAATCACCGAAGACCTTGTCGGGCCCTACGAACTGCACGACTTCTTCCTCTATTACGTGTTGCGCTTCGGCTATCGACCCGGTAAAGTGTTCCGTTTGGCAGAGCGCGCTTTCGATGGCCAGCAGGGCCGCCCCTATTATTCGCCGAGCACCATCAGCCGATGGCTGACGACTTTCTATCGTCGCTTCTTCGCCCAACAATTCAAACGCAGTTGCATGCCCGACGGCCCGAAAGTCGGCAGTTGCGCTCTCTCCCCACGCGGCGATTGGCGTATGCCCTCCGATGCGGTGAGCACAGAGTGGCTCAAAGAGTGCGAAACGTTGCTGCCCGACACCACGGCCGAACCCCTCTCCTCGGAATCTTAGAAATTTCTACTTATGCTGAACAGATTGCATTTGCTCCTTCTCCTGCTGTCGCTTGCCGGTTTGTCCCTCTCCGCTCGCCCTCCACAGGACGAAATCACCTTTTTTGCCCAAATAGAGCACGACAATCGGCCGCTGTATGCCGGAGATAGTTGTGTGGTGAGCATTGTTCTCTACTCCACAGCGCCTTTCCGAGATGTGCGTTGCACCAGTGCTTCGCTGAAAGTGAGAGGCGGCCATGCACGCCTGCTTCCCCAGGGGCAGCGCACGCAGCAGCGCGTCGTCAAGGACAATCGGTTCTACATGGCCATGGTTTGGCAACAATGGGTGGTCGGGAGCGAAGATGTCGGCAAACTTCAATTCTCTCCGCTTCAATTTGAAGGGGAATTCTCAAAAGTCGAAATGCCCGACGATCCTTTCGATCGCTTCTTCTATGGGCCGCAGGAGACCGGACGGGTCAAAAGAAAATGTAAGATGAACGCTTACACCCTCCCCGTACTGGAGAGGCCCAAGCGCAGCACGCGCGAGATTTTGCAGTCGGGGGGCCAAGTCGCTTAGTCCTCTCCCTTTCATTTCATCACCTCAAACTTCCCATTCATCATGATTATCGCAGTAGATTTCGATGGCACCATCGTCGAACACCGCTATCCCGCCATAGGCAAAGAAATCCCCTTCGCCATCCAGACCCTCCGACAACTTCAATCAGACGGCCACCGCCTCATCCTCTGGAGCGTGCGAGAAGGACGGCTGCTCCAAGAGGCCGTGGACTATTGCAAAGAGCGCGGTGTCAACTTCTATGCTGTCAATGCCGACTTTGAAGAAGAGGACGGCAGCGGACGCAGTTTTTCGCGCAAAATCAAAGCCGACCTTTTCATCGACGACCGCAACGTCGGCGGGCTGCTCGACTGGGGCACCATCTATGCCTTGATCCAAAAGAATATGGGTATCGAAGAATATCTCATCCAAGAAGGCGTGGCTCAACCGCGGAAAAAGAAAAGTTGGTGGCCTTTCTAAAAACAAAACAACTCCCTCCTCCTCACCCGCTTCACCATGACAGACTTTGCAGCCATAGACTTTGAGACCGCCAACAACGAGCGTTCCAGCATTTGCTCCGTGGGCGTAGTGATTTATCGGGATGGAAAGAAAGTCGATGAGTTCTACTCGCTCGTCAAGCCCGAACCGGAATACTACAACTATTGGTGCACACGAGTGCACGGCCTGACTGCCAACGACACCGACAACGCCCCTATCTTCCCGGACGTTTGGCGGCAAATTGAAGCCAAGATTGCCCACCTGCCTCTCGTGGCTCATAACAAAGCCTTCGACGAAAGCTGCCTGAAAGCCGCCTTCCGCTGCTACCGGATGGACTATCCCGACTATCCCTTCCACTGCACGCTTGAGCGCTCCCGTCGCCTTTGGCCCGAAATCCCCCATCATCTCGATGTCATCGCCGAGCGCTGTGGTTACCGCTTGGAAAACCACCACCATGCCTTGGCCGATGCCGAAGCCTGTGCTGCCATCGCTTTGAAAATCTTGTAAACTCCGGCCTCGTTGCCGATGACGCTTTCTTGCAAGACACCTGCAATGCCTTATGGGCGTTGCAGGTGTCTTTTGCTATAGGTTGTTTCAAAATCGCTCATAGGAAAAGGCAACGCTGTCCTTCCGAGAGTAATTTTGCTCTGAGGGAGCAAAACTTTCAACGTGTTGAAAAATCATTTTCAACACGTTGGAAAATCATTTTCACCATGTTGAAAACTGTCTTTCACCATGTTGAAAACTTCACTACGTCAGATCTACGTCCGGCGGGGTGGGGCAGCGGTGAGCACCACCGTCTCTCCGTAGTGGCAGCAACAGGGCTGAGGGAAAGGGAGCTCTTCCGATCGAAAGTGAGAAAAGAAGAGGCTTAATTTTGCTACTCGGCTTGGAATATGTAAATTTGCAGACAATTTGTAAACGTAAGATATGAACAACGACCCTATGTCGCAAAATCCCTTTTCCCTCATAGCTGATTTCGATGGCGACATGAACGAACTTTTCCGCCACAAGGTGGAAGGTTCGCTGCCCATCCTCCCTTTGCGCAACATGGTGCTGTTTCCCGGTGTTGTGGCTCCCATTGCCATTGGGCGGGAGAGTTCGTTGCAGCTCATCAAGCAGGCCGTCAGCAAGGGCGATGACGTACATTTTGCCGTGGCGTGCCAGATTGATGCCGCGGTGGAAGTGCCCATGCTCGACGACCTCTATCCCACGGGCACGGTGGCCAAAGTGTTGCGCCTCATCGAACTGCCCGGCAATCACACCACTGCCATTGTGCAGGCTTTCGGGCGTGTGGCCATCGCCACGCCCCCCACGCGCGTCAATCCCTATCTGCGCGCTCGAGTGGAGAGCCTGCCCGAAGTGATGCCTGAGGAGGGCGATCAGGAGTTTCGTGTGCTCTACGACACCCTGCGTGAGACGACTTTTAAGTACATTCGCGCCAACGACAATTTAGGGCCGGAAGCCTTGTTTGCCGTGCAAAACATCGGCAACCCCATCTTGTTCATCAACTTTGTGGCTACCAATCTCCCGCTCGATACGGAAGAAAAGGCCCTCCTCCTGGAAGAAGGCGACATCAAGAAACGCACCTTCCAGCTGCTCCACATCGTGCAGCGCGAACTCCAACTGGCGCAGCTCAAACAGAAGATTCAGGAGAAGACGCGTGAGGAAATCGACCAGCAGCAGAAGGAGTATTTCCTCCATCAAACCATCAAAAACATCCAGAGCGAACTGGGCGACAGCGAGGGCGGCGAACTCAAAGAACTGCGTGAGAAGGCCGACGCGCTGCCCCTGAGCGAGGGCGTGAAGAAACTCTTTGCCAAAGAACTCAACCGTCTGGAACGCACCAACGCCCAAAGTCCGGACTACAGCATCGGGTTGACCTATCTCGAAACCATCGTTTCGCTCCCTTGGGGCAAGACCACCGAGGACAACATGGACCTGCGCCGCGCACAGCGTGTGCTCGACCGCGACCACTATGGGATGGAGAAGGTGAAGGAACGCATCCTCGAACACTTGGCCATGATGAAGGTGAGCACCACCCATCGCCCTGCCATCCTTTGCCTCTACGGCCCTCCCGGAGTGGGGAAGACCTCCCTCTGCCGGAGCATCGCCGAGAGCTTGGGGCGCAAGTATGTGCGTATGTCGCTGGGCGGTCTCCACGACGAAAGCGAAATCCGTGGCCATCGGCGCACCTATATTGCTGCCATGTGCGGCCGCGTGATGAAGAGTCTCATCAAGGCCGAAAGCAACAACCCGGTCTTTGTGCTGGATGAGATAGACAAGGTGAGTGGTTCAAACTACAATGGCGACCCACAAAGTGCGCTGCTCGAACTGCTCGATCCCGAACAGAACAACTCCTTCCATGATAACTACCTTGACTTTGATTACGATTTGAGTCAAGTGTTGTTCATCGCCACCGCCAATAACCTCTCCACGATTCCCGGTCCTTTGCGCGATCGTATGGAACTGATTAACGTAGAGGGATACTTGACGGAGGAGAAAAAAGAGATTGCCCGTCGCCACCTCATTCCCAATGCGTTGAAGCACATCAATCTGCCTTACGAGGTGAAGCTTTCTCCCGCCGCTACGGAGTTTCTCATTGAGAAGTACACCCGAGAGAGTGGGGTGCGCCAGTTGGAAAAACAGATTGACAAACTGGTGCGTAAAATTGTACTGTATGCTCAAACCGATGCCAATGGTTGCCCGCCGTTCTCGCCCAACGCTTCGTTGAAAGTGGCCGATGTGCAAAACATTATGGGCACGCCGCCTTACAACCGCGATACCTATCAAGGCAATGCCTACGCCGGTGTGGTTACGGGTTTGGCTTGGACGGCTGTGGGCGGAGAAATTCTGTTCATCGAAAGTAGTGTGAGCCGCTCTAAGGCTCCTCGACTCACCATTACGGGTAACTTGGGTGACGTGATGAAAGAGAGTGCGATGTTGGCTCTGGAGTTTGTGAAAAGCCACGCCGATTTGTTGCAACTCGACTATCGCATTTTCGACCACTGGAACCTGCACATTCACGTGCCTGAGGGAGCTACTCCCAAGGACGGCCCTTCGGCCGGTATCACGCTGGCCACCTCCATTGCTTCTCTGCTCACCCAGCGCAAGGTGCGGCCGCATATTGCCATGACGGGTGAGATTACGCTGCGTGGCAAGGTGCTTCCCGTTGGGGGCATCAAGGAGAAAATTCTGGCAGCTAAGCGAGCCGGAATTACCGATATTGTCCTCTCCAAAGAGAACGAGAAGGATGTGAACGACATTCCGGAGCGCTATGTGGCAGGTTTGACCTTCCATTTCGTAGAGCATGTTTCCGAAGTCTGGGATTTTGCTTTGCTTCCGGAGAAGGTGGCACATGCCATCGACCTTACCCAACCGATTACCTCAACCGACAAGACCAATGGCGCAAAATAACCTTTCCCTTCGTCCCACTTGGCGCAAAGAAGGCCGTTTCTTTGAGCTGCAACACAACGATACGAGCAGTCAGGCACGTGCCGGCCTTATCACTACCGATCATGGGCAGATTCAGACGCCTATATTTATGCCTGTCGGCACGCTGGGCACAGTGAAAGGCGTACACACCCATGAAATTCTGAACGAGGTGAAAGCGCAAATCATCTTGGGCAATACCTACCACCTCTATCTGCGTCCCGGACTGGAAGTACTCGAAGCAGCGGGTGGGCTGCACAAGTTTAATGGCTTTTCGCGACCCATGCTCACCGACAGCGGAGGCTTCCAAGTGTTCTCGCTCACAGGTATCCGTAAACTCCGTGAGGAAGGCTGCGAATTTCGTAGCCATATTGATGGCTCAAAACACTTCTTTACGCCTGAAAATGTGATGGATACCGAGCGTACTATTGGTGCCGACATCATGATGGCATTTGATGAGTGTCCTCCCGGTACAGCCGATTACGCTTATGCCCGCAAAAGTCTTGACCTGACCCATCGCTGGTTGGAACGCTGCATCCGTCGATTTTCCGAAACAGAGGAAAAGTACGGCTATCATCAGGCGCTTTTCCCCATCGTACAGGGCTGTGTTTATTCCGACTTACGCCGTGAGAGTGCGCACTTCATGGCCGAAAAAGATGCTGAAGGCTATGCCATCGGCGGACTGGCCGTAGGAGAACCGGCGGAGAAGATGTATGAAATGATTGAGGTGGTCAATGAAATCCTTCCCACCGACCGCCCTCGTTATCTGATGGGGGTGGGTACCCCTATGAATATCCTGGAAGGGATTGAGCGTGGTGTTGATATGTTTGACTGCGTGATGCCCACGCGCAATGGCCGCAATGCACAAATCTTTACTTGGGAAGGCATCATCAATTTCCGCAATGCAAAGTGGGCCAAGGACTTTTCACCCGTCGACCCTCTGGGCACTGCCACCTGCGACCACGTTTACACACGCGCTTATCTGCACCATCTCTTCAAAGGCAAAGAACTGCTGGGCATGCAGATTGCCTCTATCCACAATCTCGCGTTCTACCTCGAATTGGTGCGCGTGGCACGTGAGCACATTCTTGCCAATGACTTTGCCGACTGGAAACGCAGCGTGATGCCGCAACTGGCCACTCGTCTCTAATCCTCCTCTCCTGCTTTATGGATCAAACGCCCACTTCTCGACACAACGCCCACCCCTTCTCCGACCGGGAGGGGATGGGACAGGAAACGGCACTCTCTACCTCAGAGCTGGAAAATCCTACCTCAGACGTAGAAAATCCTACCTCAGAGCCGGAAACTGCGGTTTTCGACACCGAAAACCCCGCAACCACCGCTTCGGAACTCGACACCGAAGACCCCGCCGAGGCTTGGGAGCTGGACGCGGGCGAACGAGAAGGACAGGCAGCTTCTTCGCCCTTGCGCCATTGGACTTTGCGTTGGCTTCTGCGGCTGGTGCGGTTGCCGTGGCTCTTGGTGCTGCTGTTGGGACGCATGCTCCACCGGAGTGGACGTGCCCTGCTTCGGCTCATCGGTTTTAAGCGAATTGACCGCTACATCTTGGGCAAGTTTCTCACCACTTATGTGTTCCTCATCGCCATCTTTACGGTGATTGCCATCATCTTTGACTTCAACGAGAAGATAGACAAGCTCACCACCGGCGGAGCTACCTCCCGCGAGATATGGTTGGACTATTATGCCAACTTCATCCCCGACCTGGCCAACATGCTTTCTCCGATGTTTGTTTTCATCGGCGTTATCTTTTTCACCACAGGACTGGCAGGCAAGTCGGAGATTATCGCGATGAAGGCAGCAGGCATGAGTTTCAACCGCCTCCTGCGCCCCTACCTCTTGGGCGCACTCATCATCGCCGCAATTTCGTTTGCGTTTGGCGCTTTTGTCATCCCCAACGGTAATGTGGCTCGTGTGCGTTTTGAAAACAAATACACCAAGAAACTCCTCGTCACCGATGTGGCGGACAACATTCAGATGCAGGTCGATACGGGAGTGGTGGCCTACATCTCCCATTTCGACAACCGCACGAAATCCGGTTCCGGATTTTCGCTCGACAAACTGGCTGAAAAGAAGGTAGTTTCGCGCCTCACTGCCGAAACCATCCAATACGACACCCTGGCCAACCACAAGAACTCGTGGACGCTCCACCGCTACACGATACGCACTTTGCAAGGCTCGCGAGAGAAAATCGAATCGGGCGAAAAACTCGACACCACCTTGCTCATGGAGCCCAGTGACTTCTTCTACATCAAAGGGCAGGAGGAGACGATGACCCTCCCGCAGCTCAGTGCCTTCATCGATCGCCAGCGTTTGCGTGGATCTGCTGGGTTGAGCACTTTTGAAGTGGCCTATCACAAGCGCTTTGCCACTCCGATGGCGGCTTTTATCCTCACGCTCATCGGTGTGTCCATCTCCATCGAGAAGCGCAAAGGCGGCATGGGCACGAGCATCGGTATCGGCCTAGCCCTCACTTTCACCTACATCCTCCTTCAGACCATTGCGGCTTCGTTTGCTATCAACGCCGGTTTTCCGGCCGGCATTTCGGTGTGGATGCCCAATATCCTCTTTGCCTTTGTGGCCTTCGGATTTTACCGAAGAACTCCTCAATAAGAACACTCCTACACCATATTGTATATGAACAACTCCGAACCTCAACAGACGGCGTCGTCCACAGCGGAAAACGTCACTCCCGATACGATAGACACGGCAACACCTCCCGCTGAGGAGGTCGTCTATTTTGAAGACCTCGCCCTCAGCGACGATGTGCTTGATGCGCTTTGGGACATGCGTTTTGAGAAGTGCACACCGGTGCAAGGCCGGTGCATTCCCCACATTCTTGAAGGACGCGACCTCATCGGTATTGCGCAAACGGGAACGGGGAAGACCGCGGCTTATCTGTTGCCGATGCTCTCTCTGCTACAAAACGAACCGCACGCAGAAGATGCGGTGAACTGCCTCATTATGGCACCGACGCGTGAACTTGCTCAACAAATCGACCAAGCGCTCCAAGGTTTTGCTTACTACACTCACACCAATGGAGTCGCGGTCTATGGCGGCAACGACGGCATTCGTTTTGAACAAGAACGCAAAGCCTTTGCCAAGGGGGCGGATATTATTGTAGCCACCCCAGGACGCTTGATTTCCCACCTCCAACTGGGCAATCTCGACCTCTCGCGCACCACTCACCTCATTCTGGACGAGGCCGACCGCATGCTTGACATGGGATTTTTTGACGATATCAAGACGATTATCAAAGAACTCCCCCAAGAGCGTCAGACCATCCTCTTCTCGGCGACGATGCCAGCTGAAATCGCAAAGATGGCCAAGGAGGTGATGCACGACCCTGTGGAAGTGAAAATTGCGGTGTCGAAACCTGCAGAGAAGATTGACCAGAGCCTTTATGTTTGCCGAGATGGCGACAAGACGCCCATTCTCAAGCATATCTTTGCCGAGCAACCGCCCGAACGCGTCATCGTGTTTGTCTCTTCCAAACAGCGTGTCAAGGAACTGAACGTCATCCTCAAACGCAAAGGCTTCAACTGTGCGGCCATGCACTCTGATTTGGATCAAGCGGAGCGCGACGAGGTGATGTTGGGCTTCAAACAGCGCAAAATCGATATGCTCATCGCCACCGATATCGTGAGTCGTGGCATCGACATCGACGATATCAAAATGGTTATCAACTACGATGCACCACGCGATCCGGAGGACTACGTACATCGCATCGGACGCACTGCTCGCGCCGGTCGCGAAGGGCGTGCCATCACCCTCATCGGCGAAAAGGACCGTTACCCTCTCTCGAAAATAGAGCGCCTGCTCGAAAAGAAACTCCCCCGCAATCCCCTCCCCGAAGGTTGCAAAGAGCCGGAAGAAGTGCCTCGTGACGGACAGCGCGGAGGTCGTGGCGGCAAGGGACATTCCAGTCGTAGCCGCGATTCGCGCAAGGGAGGCAGTGCCGGCAAAGTGGTTCATTCCCACGCTCATGATGCCAAGAAACCCGCAGGGCAACAGCGAGCACGCCGTGGCTCTCGTAGCCGCGGATCGAACAAAGGTGCTGGTAAAGCCGAAGCATAAGCGGGTGTTTACGACTAAGGTAACTACGGTTTATTTTGAATACCTACTCAGGTGTTCCTGATTTCATCATTTGCAGTATGGACGAACTTCTCCAATACTTCCCCCATCTCACGGCACAACAGCGCGAACAGTTTGCTGCTCTTGATGCGCTCTATCGTGACTGGAATGCTAAAATCAATGTCATTTCGCGCAAAGATATCGACAACCTTTATCCCCATCATGTGCTCCACTCCTTGGGTATAGCCAAAGTCATTCGTTTCCGTCCCGAGACGATGGTGATGGACGTAGGCACCGGAGGCGGATTTCCCGGTATTCCTTTGGCCATATTGTTTCCCGAAGTGCGGTTTCATTTGGTCGACTCCATCGGGAAAAAAGTGAAAGTGGCGGCAGCAGTGGCCGAAGCCATCGGATTGAAAAATGTGGTCTGCTCGCACAAAAACGTGATGGAGGTGAAGGACAAATATGACTTTGTCGTGAGCCGAGCTGTGATGCAGATGAGCGATTTGGTAAGACTCATCAAAAAGAATGTGCATCACGTGCAGCGTAACTCCCTGCCCAATGGGGTCATTTGTCTCAAAGGTGGTGACATTCAGGCAGAGATGCAACCTTTCAAACATTGCTCAGAGGTTTGGACGCTGTCTTCGCATTTTCAAAACGAGTTTTTTGAAACGAAGAAAGTTGCCTATGTAACATTATAAGGATATGTTGAACATTCAAGTATTTCCTGTTAATATGGTGGAGGAGAACACCTATGTGGTCTCCGATGACACGCACGAGGCCGCGATTATTGACTGTGGGGCACTTTATGCCGAGGAGCGCGAAGCCATTTTAGAATATGTCCGCAGCCGGCAACTGCGTGTGACGTGCTTACTCAACACTCATGGGCATTTCGACCATGTGTTGGGATGCCAATGGGCAAGTGATACTTTTGGCGTTGGTGTGGAGATACACATCGATGAGCTGGAAAACTATCAGCGGTCGGCTTCGGATATGGTGGCTTTTCTGCGGCGAGGTGTGCCTTTCGACCTCCCAACTCCGGTGCGATTGCTCGAAGGAGGAGATACAGTGCAGGTGGGAGAACACGAATTTCGTGTCATCTCTACCCCTGGGCATACGCCGGGGGGCTGCTGTTTCTATTGTGCCGAAGAAAAGGTGCTATTTGCCGGCGATAGTCTGTTTCGTGCCAACATCGGCCGTTGCGACCTTCCCGGAGGAAATCTCGAAAGTCTGATTACTTCATTACGCGCTCGGGTGCTCACTCTTCCAGATGATGTCGTGGTTTACAGCGGTCATGGTGAGCCCACCACCATTGGTTATGAGCGTGTCCACAATCCTTACCTTTAATCCTTATCTGCGCTTATGAAAAAACGGACCTTTTTTCTCCTTTCTGCTGTGATTTTGGGCGTGTTGAGTCTCTCTGCTCAGCGCAAGCGTATAGTGCGTCCCGCACTTCCTAAGCCGACACTGACCGAGTGCATAGCGCGCTATGACTTCACGACTGCGGCTCAAATCTTGCACGAGATGGCTGTGAAAGCAGCACCGCTCACTCGCCGTGACTCACTTCTGGTGGAGGCGCGAAAGATGGAGCGAGCTGCCGACTTCTTGTCCAACACGGAGCGTGTAGTTTTTATAGATAGTGTCGTCGTGGATAAGGTGCAACTGCTGAGTGTGCTACGCCTTTCTACGGATGCCGGACGACTGGTGTCTACCGCTTCTTTGTTTCGAAGTGATCCTACGCGGGGCATACAACTCGGAGTGGGCACTTATATCAATCCTTTGGAAACCGCTGCTATCAGTTCTCTCTCCGCTCCCGGTGGTACTTTGCGCTTGCAGTCTACCTATCTTTCGGCCAATGGCTGGGAAAACCCTCGTCCGTTGGAGGGAATCGACAGCACTTTTGCACAGGCTGATATGCCT
>RBWB01583186.1_pt1 | contig 12552 bp, 11 predicted proteins | sample 2014201 | NCBI WGS metagenome assembly RBWB01 (sample SAMN10133834, study PRJNA383868) | Human oral metagenome, whole genome shotgun sequencing project. | isolation source: supragingival plaque isolated from 88 juvenile twins | host: Homo sapiens | place: Australia
CAATTGGGCAATAAAGTCGTCCACTGCTTGCCCTGCACGCACCATCAGCATGATTTTTCTTGGTTTTTCTAATTTATCTGCCAAGTCTTGCAGGGAATACGCGCCGATAATGTTTGTGCCTTTTGCCGCACCGTTAAGAAAATCGTCTACTTTGGAAACCGTACGGTTGTATGCCACTACTTTGAAGCCGTGTTCGTCCATGTTGAGAATCAGGTTTTGTCCCATCACGGCCAGCCCGATGACGCCGATATCGCCTTTCATGCTGCATCCCTTGTTTAAGTTTGTAAAAATGCCGAACTTTACCGTATCCGGTGGGGTTAGACAAATTCCGTCTGCGGTTTTCACAGTATTTAAAAAATAAAATTTAAATATAAACAGATTATTAGGATAATGACAGCTTCCCCTAAACGGGATAACGGACATTCCTAATTTAAATACAAATAGTTGTCTAAAAAATAGAAGTAGGAATAACTGGCAAACTTAAATGTGGATTATTTATGAAATTTTGTGAATAAAAAACAAGCACTGCATCTTTTTTGTGGATAACTTGCCGCTTAACAAACAATCCGGTTTTCATGCTGCTCTGTAAGCAAGAAAAATTAGATTTCATTTGATTTAAACAGTTATCCGTATTGTTTCTTAAACTTATTTCAAACACAGCAGCATTGCGATTTTAACCAACCATATATCCAAACCCTGCCCTTTCCGTTAAAATAACGCAGATTTTTGTTTTTAGGCTGCCTGAAAAACATATGAAATATAAAGGAATTTATATGAAAGCATTGGTTGCGGTGAAACGTGTGGTGGATTACAACGTGAAAGTGCGCGTGAAAGCGGATGGTTCCGGCGTGGAAACCGGCAATGTGAAAATGTCCATGAATCCGTTTGACGAAATCGCAGTGGAAGAAGCCGTTCGTTTGAAGGAAGCAGGCAAAATCAACGAAATCATCGCTGTATCATTGGGTGAAAAAAAATGCGAAGACACATTGCGGACAGCGTTGGCAATGGGGGCAGACCGCGCCGTCCATGTTGAAACCGATGCCGTGCTGGAACCCTTGACAGTTGCCAAACTACTGAAAGAAATCGCCAATACCGAACAACCCGATATCATCCTGCTCGGCAAACAGGCGATCGATGATGATGCAGGGCAAACCGCACAAATGCTTGCCGCACTGATGGACGCACCACAAGCCACATTTGCTAATAAGATTGTGTTAAATGGAGACGAAGCACTGGTTTCCCGAGAAATAGATGGCGGTGAAGAAACCGTTGCCATGAAGTTACCCGCCGTTATCAGCACCGATTTGCGGCTGAACGAACCGCGATTTGTAAAATTGCCGGCACTGATGCAGGCAAAGAAAAAAACGATTGAGAAAATCACGCCTGAAGAGTTAGGTGTGCCTGTGCAGCAGCGTTTGCACATATCAAAATATACCGAACCAAAATCACGCCGGGAATGCATAAAAGTTGCCACGGTGGAAGAATTAGTAGAAAAACTGGCAGCAGTAAAAGCAATATAAAAAAGGAAGCAAAAATGACGACATTGATATTAGCGGAACACGATGGAAAACAGATTGCCGCTGCAACTTTGCATGCCGTGTCGGCCGCGCAGAAATTAGGTAGCGTACATATATTGGTTGCTGGTTTCGGCTGTTCTGATGTTGCAGAGCAGGCAGGAAAAATCAACGGCGTGGAAAAAGTTTTATATGCAGAAGCTCCGCATTACGCCGAACCTTTGGCAGAAGAAATTGCTCCGCTGTTGGTCTCTTTGTCCGAATCTTATCGTTATTTGGCAGCAGCAGCGGATTCGTTTGGTAAAAACGTAATGCCGCGCGTTGCTGCCCTGCTGAATTGTTCCCAAATATCGGATTTAACGGAAATTTTAGATGAAAAAACGTTTGTCCGTCCAACTTATGCAGGTAATGTTTTTGTTACGGTTTCCAGTGATGAACCCAAACTGGTGTTGACTTTTCGGTCTAGTGCCTTTGATAAGGCGGAATACGGCAACCAAAGTATTTCGGTTGAAAATGTGCCGTCTATACCGGCAAAAAATCAGAGCCGCTTTGTTTCACGTAAGCTAACCCAATCAGACCGCCCCGAATTGACTCAGGCACGTGTAGTAGTGTCGGGAGGGCGTGCGCTGGGGAGTAAGGAAAAATTTGACGAACTGCTGACTCCGTTAACGGATGTGCTGGGTGCGGCAATCGGTGCGTCGCGTGCGGCAGTGGATGCAGAGTATGCACCTAATGATTGTCAAGTTGGGCAAACGGGAAAAATCGTTGCCCCCGAATTGTATGTAGCAGTCGGCATTTCAGGTGCAATTCAACACGTTGCCGGTATGCAAGATAGTAAAGTGGTCGTTGCTATAAATAAAGATCCTGATGCGCAGATTTTTAATGTTGCAGATTTTGGCATGGTAGGTGATTTGTTTGAAATTATTCCAAAATTCACCGAAATTTTGAAAAAGCGTTAAATGCTTGATGTTCCATGTGGAACGTTAGTGATAAATTTATTTGGAAATAAATAGATAGAAATAAAAATGAGCATTTCATTACCAATTGAAGCAAAAGATATTCAAAAATTGATTCCCCACCGCTATCCTTTTATGCTGATTGATCGAATCACAGCATTTGAAAGAGGAAAATCATTGATTGCAATCAAAAATATCACGATGAATGAGCCTCAATTCACAGGACATTTTCCTGATTTTCCTGTGATGCCTGGTGTGTTGGTGATTGAAGCAATGGCTCAGGCTTGCGGCGCGTTGGCTATTCTAACTGAGGGTGGACGCGATCCTGATGAAATCTATTTTTTTGCAGGTATTGATGATGCCCGTTTCAAACGACAGGTCATTCCCGGTGATCGGTTAGTTTTTGAAATAGAACTACTGCAAAGTAAACGCGGTATCGGTAAATTTAAGGCAATCGCCAAAGTGGATGGGGAATTAGCCGTTGAAGCTGGAATTATGTGCGCGAAACGAAAAGTGGCAAAGTAAAATTTCAAACTGCTTGAAAAATAGAAAACTGTTAGGAGTAAATAATGTCCTTAATCCATCCCACTGCGATTATTGATTCAAAAGCCGAGCTAGACAGTAGCGTCAAAGTAGGCGCATATACCATAATTGGTGCAAATGTGAAAATTGGTGCCGGGACGGAAATTGGTCCGCACACCGTGATAGACGGATATACTACCATCGGTGAAAATAACAAAATTTTCCAGTTTTCCAGCTTGGGTGCACAGCCACAGGACAAAAAATACAGAGATGAACCAACCCGATTGATTATTGGAAACAACAATACCATCCGCGAATTTACTACGTTTAATACAGGAACAGTAACAGGAATTGGTGAAACAAGGGTGGGTAATGACAACTGGATTATGGCTTATGTGCATTTGGCGCACGATTGTACAGTTGGTAGCCATACGGTTTTCGCCAATAATGCTTCATTAGCAGGACATGTTACGATTGGCGATTATGTAGTGTTGGGTGGTTATACATTGGTTTTTCAATTCTGCCGAATTGGAGACTATGCAATGACTGCATTTGCTGCAGGAGTACATCGCGATGTGCCCCCCTATTTTATGGCTGCAGGTTATCGTGCCGAACCCGCAGGTTTAAATAGTGAGGGGATGAGGAGAAATGGTTTTTCATCAGGACAAATTTCGTTAGTTAAACAAGCATATAAAGCATTATATATGCAGGATTTAAGTTTAGATGAGGCTAAAGCAAAAATTGCTAATATGGCGCACAATCATCAAGAATTGCGAGTTTTACAGAATTTTATTGAAACATCACAACGAGGGATTATTCGTTAATTTGATATATCTTGAAAAAGAATGTAAAGAATTTTGACAGTCTATCCCTATTATTCGTATAATCCCTATTCTCTTTCTGACGCGGGGTGGAGCAGCATGGTAGCTCGTCGGGCTCATAACCCGAAGGTCGTAGGTTCAAATCCTGCCCCCGCAACCAAAATTAAACCGCTTGGCATTATTCCAAGCGGTTTTTCATTTTGAAAACGAAAAGACTATTCTTAATTTAGGTAGTCTGGAAATTTGTTGGTATCCAAATAATGAAACAAAAAATTAAACAGAAAATTAATAAAATATTTTCATGGTTTGAAAACCGCATAGAGCTTTATCCAGAACATACTCCCATCGTACCTGGAAAAGGATTGTTCCAATTTATTTGGTCCTGCATGGATGGTATGCGGTTTTGGATTTTTGCGCTTGCCTTATTTGTAGTTGGCATCGGTATCATGGAAGCTCTTTTGTTTCAGTTTATGGGTAAAATCATAGATTGGTTAGGTGTATATACGCCTGAAACTCTGTGGATGGAGAAGGGTTGGATATTGATTGGAATGCTGGTGATGCTATTGTTTTCAGTAGCGTGGCATTTTATATCTTCCAACTTGCGTTTACAGACATTACAAGGTGTTTTTCCAATGCGTCTACGTTGGAATTTTCATCGTCTTATGTTGAATCAATCACTTGGTTTTTATCAGAACGAATTTGCCGGAAGGGTATCTGCCAAAGTAATGCAGACTGCACTTGCAGTACGCGATACTGTAATGACAGTTGCCGATATGGTTGTATATGTATTGGTTTATTTCATTACCTCGGGAGTTATTCTTGCAACGTTGGATGGCTGGTTGCTTATGCCGTTTATACTATGGATATTTTCTTTTGGAACAGCAATGTATGTGCTTATTCCAAAACTGGCAAAAACAGCACAGCGTCAGGCAGATGCACGTAGTCTGATGACGGGACGGATTACAGATGCTTATTCCAATATTGCTACAGTGAAACTGTTTTCTCATGGCGAACGTGAAGCACGATATGCCAAACAGTCTATGCAGGAATTTATGCTAACGGTGCATGATCAAATGCGGTTAGCTACCTTGCTACATAGCGTGTGTTTTAGTATCAATACTATGCTGACTTTATCTGCCGTCGCGTTGGGAATTATCTTGTGGCATTTCGGAAAAGTTAGTGTTGGTGCAGTGGCAACGGCAACTGCTATGGCGTTGCGTGTAAACGGATTGTCTCAATATATTATGTGGGAAAGTGCAAGGTTGTTTGAAAATATTGGTACAGTAACAGACGGGATGAGCACACTATCTAAGCAACAGATGATTTTGGATAAACCAAATGCATTGCCTTTGAAAGTGGAGCATGGTGATATACGTTTTGAGAATATTAATTTTTCATATGAAAATGGAAAACCATTATTAAACAACTTTAATTTGCATATTCGTGCAGGTGAAAAAGTTGGATTGATTGGACGTAGTGGTGCGGGAAAGTCCACTATTGTAAATTTGCTATTGCGTTTTTACGAACCCCAGAATGGCAAGATCATGATTGACGGACAGAATATTGATGAAGTCACACAAGAAAGCCTACGTGCCCAAATTGGTTTGGTAACACAGGATACCAGCCTGTTACATCGTTCAGTCCGTGATAATATTGTTTACGGAAAACCTGATGCAACTGATGAACAGATGGTTGAAGCTGCGGAACGTGCAGAAGCTGCAGATTTTATTCCTAGTTTATCCGATAATAAAGGGCGAACAGGATATGACGCACATGTTGGCGAACGTGGCGTAAAATTATCAGGTGGACAACGACAGCGTATTGCTATTGCACGTGTAATGTTGAAAGATGCTCCCATATTGTTACTGGATGAGGCGACCAGTGCATTGGATTCTGAAGTGGAAGCAGCTATTCAAAAAAGCTTGGATAAAATGATGGATGGAAAAACTGTAATAGCGATTGCTCACAGGTTATCCACAATTGCGGCGATGGATAGGCTAATTGTTTTAGATAAAGGACGCATTGTAGAAGAAGGGACTCATGCACAGCTTTTGGAACAAGGAGGATTGTATGCAAAATTGTGGACACATCAGAGTGGTGGCTTTCTGCCTGAGTATGTAGAACATTAACCTACATTGAACATAATGAACACCTAGATTTTTAAATTTAAATATGCAGCAGCCTGAAAAAACTTTACTGTTTCAGGCTGCTTTTTTATATTCAGGCAGCCTGAAAATATATTGGAATTTGGTATTATCAGTATGTTTTTATATTGTGTTTAGATATTCTTAAATATTATGAAATTCAAAAAGATAATATATTCAATTATTCTGTCAGTAAGCAGTTTTGTTTATGCAGAAGAAATATCGCGTTTTACCACAGAATCAGAGACCTCAGTGGTATCTGCCAGTCAGGTTGCTATCTCGCAGGAGATAGATGATGAAATCAGCCGAATTTGGAAGGATTCTAGCTTTCTGTTTAATGATACAGTGTTATTACCTTCTGCCGATAACAATGGTGTAAATGTCCACACAAATTTGCGAAGGCAGCCTGAAATTTTAAAAAAAACACGGATTTCAATCCAGACAGCAAAAATTGTTTCTCTACCTGAACCTAAACCGATGCTGACTAGGCGTCAAATTTTGCAGCAAGAAATTAATAAGGAAAAAAACGCATTAATGTCAGTACAGAATCAGTTGCTAGCAGCTCAGAAAGCAAAAAATGAGGCTGCTATTCAAAAACTTAGTGTGCAAATTAGCGATCGCGTACAGAATATGCGTGCATTGATGCAAGAGATGCGTCGTTGATTTTTTGATATAATTATTTCCAATTTTCAGGCTGTCTGAAACAGATTTCGGACAGCCTTTCCTATTAATTTTATTGTTTCAGGCTGCCTGATATGACTACGAAAACCCTGCTGCTTGTCGACGGCTCATCTTATCTTTACCGCGCCTTTTATGCCATGGGTCATCTATCTGCACCAGATGGTATGCCAACCAATGCAATTTACGGTGTGTTAAATATGTTGCGCCGTCTGAAAACCGACATTCCACACGATTATTGTGCCTGTGTATTTGATGCAAAAGGGAAAAATTTTCGTCATACACTTTTCCCCGAATACAAAGCCACACGTCCGCCCATGCCTGATGATTTACGTCCTCAGGCCGATTTGTTACCCGAATTAGTAGAATTAATGGGATGGAAAGTACTTAAAATCAATAATGTAGAAGCAGATGATGTAATCGGTACTTTGGCTAGGCAGGCGGAGGCTGCCAATATGGATGTGGTGATTTCCACAGGCGATAAAGATATGGCGCAATTAGTTGGTAGCCGTATTACACTTGTTAATACTATGAAAAACGAGAAGTTAGACACAGCAGGTGTCTTTACAAAATTTGGTGTGCAGCCATACCAAATACGTGATTTTCTCGCATTAACAGGTGACAAAGTAGACAATGTACCCGGTGTAGAAAAATGCGGCGAAAAAACGGCTGCTAAATGGTTGGCAGAATACGGCTCTTTATCAGAAATTATGAATCAGGCGGATAAGTTCAAAGGAAAAATTGGTGAGAATCTACGTGCTGCTTTGCCCCAACTACCACTGTCGTATGAATTGGTTACGATTAAAACAGATGTACTTTTGGAAAATGAACTTCCTAACGGTATAGAAGATTTGCGTTGTCGTATACCTGATTGGATACGGCTTACTGAGCATTTTCGAAAGTTGGGTTTTAAAACATGGTTGAAGGAAGCAGAAAACCAACTTGCTTCTCAAAGTGAAGACGATTTATTTGTAAAGAATAATACAATAAGGCAGCCTGAAATTATATTTGCGCCTAGACCAGAAAAGTTAGCATACCAATCCATTGTTACAGTTGAACAATTAGATTTTTTAGTAAAAAGATTGTCTGTTGCAGAAAAGATTGGATTGGATACCGAAACTACATCGCTTTTGCCAATGGAGGCAAAACTGGTGGGTATCAGCATTGCATTTGATGCAGGTGACGCAGTGTATATTCCTATAAATCATACATTCGCTGCACAACAACTAGATTGGAAAACGATTTCAGAACGTTTGAAACCTTTTTTAGAAAATCCAAAATTAAAAAAAATTGGACAAAATCTGAAATATGATCAGCATGTTTTTGCTAATGAGGGAATAAAATTGCAAGGAATTTCGGGGGATTCAATGCTGGCCTCGTATATTATAGAAAGTCATTTAGGGCATGGACTAGATGAATTAGCGGCACGCTGGCTAGGATTAGAAACAATTTCTTATGAAAGTTTGTGTGGGAAAGGTGTTAAGCAGATTTCTTTTGCTGATGTGCCTGTGGAACAAGCAACAGAGTACGCCTGTCAAGATGCCGATTTTGCCTTGCGGATTGAAGCACATATCAAGGCAAAGATGGATGAGCGGCAGTGTAAAATGTATGAACAGATGGAGTTGCCTGTGGCACAAGTGTTGTTTCACATGGAACGTAGTGGAGTATATGTAGATAAGACGGAATTGGTAAGACAAAGTGCGGAGCTAGGTGCGAAATTATTGGAATTAGAGAAGCAGGCATATCAGTTAGCGGGGCAGCCATTCAACTTGAATTCGCCCAAACAATTACAAGAAATTTTGTTTGATAAAATGGGTATACCGACTAAAGGACTAAAAAAAACAGCAACGGGCGGCATCTCTACTAACGAAACGGTATTGGAATATTTGGCACACAATTATCCGTTACCTAAAATCATTTTGGAAAATAGAGGTTTGTCTAAGCTAAAATCCACCTATACCGACAAATTATCGGGAATGATCAATCAAAATACGGGGCGTGTACATACCAATTATGCGCAAGCAGTAGCGATCACAGGACGACTAGTTAGTAATAATCCCAATTTACAGAATATCCCCATCCGGACATCAGAAGGGCGGCGTATACGGTGTGCTTTCGCTGCACCTGAAGGTAGTTTGATTGTGTCGGCTGATTATTCTCAGATTGAATTGAGAATAATGGCGCATTTGAGTGGTGATGTTACATTGCTAGAAGCATTTCGAAATGGTGAAGATATACATCGCCGTACAGCAGCCGAAATATTCAGTGTGTTGCCTGAACATGTTACGCCTGAACAGCGTCGGTATGCTAAAACCATTAATTTTGGTTTGATATATGGTATGGGCAGTTATGGGTTGGCAAAATCATTGGGTATTGATAATGTTTCGGCAGATATGTTTATCAAGCGTTATTTCACACGCTATACGGGTGTGGCTGATTATATGCAGCGAACTAAAGAACAGGCAGCAGATTTAGGTTATGTAGAAACACTGTTTGGCAGGAGACTTTATTTACCTGATATACATGCTAAAAATGCGACAGTGCGTGCAGGCGCAGAACGGGCGGCAATTAATGCACCAATGCAGGGAACTGCTTCCGATTTGATTAAGCGTGCAATGATTGAAACAGATAATTTCTTGTTTTCAGGTGGTTTAAAAACACGGCTAATTATGCAGGTTCATGATGAACTAGTATTAGAAATGCCAAAATCTGAACGAGAAATTATTATAACAAGGCTGCCTGAAATTATGGCGGACGTTGGCAGGAATGTTTTAAATGTACCACTTTTGGCAGAAGTGGGCATTGGTGTTAATTGGGATGCCGCACATTGAGTTATAAAAAGAGTGTTGTTTATTTATTGAAAAATAATAAAAATACTTGATTTATCAATTTTAAATCGTTATTATGCTCGCTATATATTAGTAACGAAAGGTAAAAATATGTATATCAAATTACCCAGAAAAATGGTATTGGCGTTTGCTGTTGCAACTTTGACTACTGCTTGTAGTAGTTCAGGAACGCACGTTCGTAAAGATGGCACGGCAGAAAATCTTCATTGGCCTAATCCAACTTCTACTACTTTCAACAAAGATCGTGGGACTTTTCCTAACTTGGAAAATTTAGGGAAAATCCGTTCTGGTATGAGTAAGGATGAGCTGTACAATTTGATTGGACGTCCGCAATTTAATGAAGGTTACCGTGTACGCGAATGGGATTATTTGTTTCATTTCAATACACCGGGTCAGGGGACGGAAGGTGTAACTACTTGTCAGTATAAAATCTTGTTTGATAACAAGAAATATGCTAGAAGCTTCCATTGGAGAGCAGTTGATCCTGTTGGTGCTGCATGTCCTCCCGTACAGTCAAAACCTGAGCCTGAAATTAGAGCTGCCGAGTCTCCTGTTATTGTCCGAGAAGTTGTACCCGCACCAGCTGCACGAATCCGTCAATAAACGTTATGCGGTGGTTGTTTGTTTTTTGGGGGCTCGTTTTGTTATCCGCCCCAATTTACGCAGAATCTGATTTGGAGTTATACAAACAACATAAACGAGTAACAGTAGATACTGCTAAGGCGGAATTGTGTTTTGTTGATGTTGGTGATTGTTATCCTGTTTTGATTGGGAAAACTACACCAAAAGGTACATTTCCACTTAATATCTATACGACAGATAAACCAGGGTACGGCGGCGACATCATTGGCTTTAAGCAAGAACGGGATTTCTTGTTTGCACTGCATCGTGTATGGACTCGTAAGCCAAAAGAACGCCGATTGGAGCGTATAGCATCCAGTCGTATATCTGATAGAGTGATGACTAATGGCTGTATCAATGTTACTGACTCCGTTTATGAACGTTTGAAAGACTATTTCTTCTTGGATGTTATTTGACGTAACATATCACATGAATTGACAAAAAAACACAGGGTTCTCCTGTGTTTTTTTGTTGCCGCGCTTTTTTTCAGGCTGTCTAAATGTTATCTCAAGCACAATCCGATTCCAGCGCGACAGCCATTCTTTTTGCTTCTTATTTACATCGGCAGCAGGCAGAAAAACGGCTTCTTTGGGCACACTGGCATGGGCAATGAAGAGATTTGCTTTTGTGCCTTTTGCGGCAGGATAAACCCACATGGTAGTAGTAACAGATTCTTGTACTGGTCTGCTTTGTAAAAACTGCACCAGTTTTTCGGCTAGCATAGGTTCTTTTGCATTTTGTAATACGGCTGCACCTTCAATTTGCAAATAGCTGCCACCTTTCAAAAAAAGGTTACCCATATTTGGCGTTTTCAATTTGCCTTCGCTATAAAAAACTTCGGCGGCAGGACTGCTGGCATAGCCAACAATAATCGGGCGTGCGCCGCCATTTAAGGTAAATTCGGTGTAATACGCTTCCGACCAGCCTTTGGTGATTTTTACGCCGTTTTGGCGCATTGCCGTCCACCATTTGAATGCGGATTCTTCTCCCAAACCGCCGATATTGGCAAGCATGAATGCCAATCCGGGTGTGGATGTAGAGGGATTCGGAACTGCCAGAAGGTTTTTGTATTCAGGTTTTGCCAAATCTGTTAATGATTTAGGTAGTGGCAGTTTGTGCTGGGCAAACCAGTTTTTGTCATAATTTAGTGTAACGAAACCGTAATCTATTGCCAATGCGTGCGGTATGGAAATGACCGTGTCCCTACTTTTCGGCTGTGATGCTGCCAAAACGCCTGCATTGTGCGCTTTGAGTGAAGTGTTGTTATCCAAGCCGAATACGGCATCTGCAAGCGGTGTTTTTCCTTTTGTCAGAATCAGGCGGTTGAGCATTTCGTTGCCATCGCCCAGTTTGATGACGGAGACTTTTGCATCGTTTTCCTTCTCAAACTGTGCAATAACTGTTTTCGGCAAATCATAGGAATCGTGCACGGCAAGACGTACTTCCGTTTTGCCCCAAGCGACCGTCTGCCCTAAGGCAAGGGCTAATGCGAGTAATGAAAGATGAAAGTGTTTCATAGAAATCTCATATGGTTTGGTAGTGCAGCCATATGAAACGGCTGCGGTTACACACAGTAAACGCAGCCGTATTTTTCTGTATTGCACACAGCAGCAAAGCCGCTTTGTACGAATTAGTTTCCTACGCCAGCATTATCTGTGTCAGGTTCACGGGTATTTTCTCAGCCGCTTGACGCAGCACCCCGACTAAATCGGCAACCTTTTCAGGCAGCCTGAAAAATCATTTTGCCCGGCAGTTTGTCTCTACCAGATTGCCTTCCGGATCTTTGAAAGAGAATACGGCTTCGCCGCCTTTCATGTGCCACTCGGTTTCATGGTTATAGAAACCGCGCGGATTGGTATAGCGTTCGCCTGATGCGGCAACTGCGTTCACCAAGCGTGTGCTTGAACCGATGGTATCCACCGCCAGCGTGATGCTGTCTGCTGCGGGTGAGTACGTTACACGTGCAGTCATGCCGTTTTGGCAGGAGAAGGTCTGCGGTGCGGGCGTTCTGCCGGATGGTACGGGAGCAGTAGTTTCAGATGAAGCCGAATGATCGTGCGGCATGGTTGTGCGGGCAGACTCAGGAGAAGTTCCCGCGCAGGCGGCCAACAGAGCGGATAAAGCGGAAACGGCTGCTAATTTTCTGATATTCATTTTGAATTCCTTTCTATATGAATATGGCAGATTTGCATTTATCTGACCGTGTCTAAACCTTTGTTTTAGGCAGCGGAAGAAATGCAAATCAGCCGCGATTATGCCATAAAAAAGCTGCTGTGCACGTGTTTTTCAGGCTGCCTGAAAAGCGTGCCTGCATTGCTGCAAGGTTTAAACCCTTGTAGAATGAAAGCCTTTTTCATTTCAGGCAGCCTGAAAACATAAATCACAAGGCAGAACCATGACCGACTACTCCCAAACCGTAAACCTCTACGAATCCCCCTTCCCCATGC
>RBWB01583188.1_pt1 | contig 12546 bp, 7 predicted proteins | sample 2014201 | NCBI WGS metagenome assembly RBWB01 (sample SAMN10133834, study PRJNA383868) | Human oral metagenome, whole genome shotgun sequencing project. | isolation source: supragingival plaque isolated from 88 juvenile twins | host: Homo sapiens | place: Australia
GGGCGGGCGCGGCTGCGATCGACTCGTGCGCCCCGGCTTTCCGATTCTTGTTGCGGCTTGGCGGACGGGGTTGAGTGCATGTGCATCGGGGCGAGAGCCGCAGGCGATGCTGCGGCTTGGCGGACGGGGTTGCGCCGAACCTTCTCAAAAGGCCGCTGGAGCCGCGGCCCGGCGGGGCGGAGCGTGCTTTGTTTGGAATGTGTCGGACCCTCCGCCTATCCTGTTTGTCGAACGGATGTTCAATAAGGGGTGTGGGAAAACATGAGAACTTCGGCGGCCTGCGCCCTCGGCGGCAGGGCTTTGAACGCGGCGGACCGGCTTGAGGCCGCTCGGCGTGCGCTTGTCTTGGCGGAGCGCGCGGCGGGGGTTTCCTCGGTCGCCGTTTTGCCGGGCAGGGCCTCGCAGGGCGAGGCAGTGCTGGGCGAGGCGACGGGCGGGGCAGTGCCGTGCGGGGCCTTCGCGGGCGGCGCTCGGGCCGGGGCTGCGTCGAACGCTGCGCGCTGGAGGGAGGCTTCGGGCGGATGGGCTGTCCCCGAGTGTTTGGCCGAAATCCTCCCGCGCGGACTCGAGCGGGGCATGAGCGTCGGATTCTCCGGCAGCATCCTCATCGGCCTCCTGCTCGCCGGAATCGCCAGCGGTTCGGGGGCGTGGAGCGTCTTCCTCGGAATGGCCGGCGTCGGATGGGAGGCGGCCGAATCGCTGGGAGTCGAGGCCTCTCGAACGGTTTGCGTGCCGAGGGTGGGGGATGCGGCGCGCACACAGGCGCTGACTGCCGCCGTCGACGGCTTCGACGTCGCGGTCATTGGGTCTTCCATTCGCCTGGATGCGCGCGAGCGCCGCCTGCTTTCCAAACGGGCGGCGGTGCGTGGGTGCCTTCTCCTCGGGGAGGGATGGGATTGCCGCGATCGGGTCAGCGGCGAGGTCGTCGCGGTCGAAGGCGTCGACCGCGGCGTCGGGCATGTGCGGGCGCTCCTCGTCGAGGCGGCTTCCGGGCGGCGTCGCGTTCGGCTGCGGATCGGCGCGCGCGGATGGGCCCCGGTCCAGGCTGCCGACGGCGAAAGGCACGAAGGCGTCGGCCGCGCCCGAGGCGGGCTCTCGCTGGTGGAGGCGATTCCTTCATGATGCACGCATCGGTGGCGGTGCCCGACTGGCCTGTTGCGGCGGCGGCGTCGGCAGGGCGGGTCGGCTCTGACGAACCCGCGGCGGTTCTGGGAGTCGGCGGCGTGGTGTGTGCGAATGCCTGGGCGCGCAGGCTCGGGGTGCGGACGGGCATGCGCAAGCGCGAGGCGCTGTCGATCTGCCCGGATCTCGTCGCCGTTCAGCGCGACGTTCGCCGCGACGCCCTTCGGTTCGAATCGGTTCTGCGCGCCGTGGACGCGCATGTGGCCCACGTCGTGGTCGTCGAGCCGGGAAGGGTGATCTTTCCGGCCCGGGGCGCGGTGCGTGCGGCGGGGTCGATGGAGGGGCTGGCCGAGGCTCTCATCGGGCAGATCGCCGACGTCGCCGGCTGTGAGGCGCACGTAGGCTGTGGCGAGGGAACCCTCGCCGCCCTTCTGGCGGCCCAATCGGACGTTTTCCTCGACGTCGAAGGGTCGGCGAAGTTCCTGGAGCGAACCAAGGTCGAAGGAACCCTCGTCGGCGTCGCGCCCTCGCGCAGAGCCGAGGCTCGATCCTGCCTTGAGCTGCTGGCGGCCCTCGGTGTGAGAACCGTCGGGGGCTTGGCGGATCTCGGGGCCGCCGCCATGGCGTCCCGTTTTGGAGAGATGGGTTCGCTTCTGTGGCAGTTGGCCCGGGGGAGAGACGTCCATCTGCCCACGGAGGCTGCGACGTCGCCGGGAATCGTGTGCACGCGGGTCTTCGAGCCGCCCCTCCAAAGCGTCGAAGAAGCCGTATTCTCCGCCCGCGACCTCGCCGAGGAGCTCGTGCAGGCCATGGGAGTGCGAACCGCCGCTTCCGGGAGGCTGCGCATCGACGCGGTTTTCGACGACGGCGAAGCGCTCTCGCGATCCTGGTCGGTCGGAGGCGGGGGCGCCCGCGACATCGTCGATCGAGTCCGGTGGCAGCTCGGAGGATGGGCGGGCGGCGGGCCCCTCGCGCGGCTCGAACTCAGGCTCGACGCCGCGCCGGCCGAGGTTGGGCCCGAGCCCCTGTGGGGAGGAAGGTCAGCGGGAAATGAGTGTGCGGCGGCGGCCGTCGCCCGGATCCAGACGGTCCTAGGCGAGGAGTCGGTGACGGTTCCCCGCAAGGTGGGAGGGCGCACGGCGGCGCGGCGCCACGCCGAAATCGCGTGGGGCGAGCACAGCCCGGACGACGGACGCAGGTCGGCTCTTCCATGGCCGGGCGCCATACCCGAGCCGGGGCCTTCGCGCGTCCATGCGGCGCCCGTCGACATTTGGCTCGACGGGCGATGCGGACACCGCTTGGCGGTCACGGGGGAAGCGGAGCTGACATGCGCAGGCGGCTGCGCCGATCCCGAACCCGGCCTGGTGCGATCTGCGAAAGGATTGGCGACGATCCGCGATTACGCCGGGCCTTGGCCCATTGACGAGCGGTGGTGGGACCCCTCCGGCCGTTCCAGACGCGCCTATCTCCAGATCGTCCTCGACGGAGCGGCCGCCCTCGTCTATTGCGAGGGCGGAACGTGGCACGAGGAGGGCCGGTATGAATAGACGCCTCTCCGTCGTTCGGCCGGGGGCCGCGAGGCATTCGCCTTCGAAGCGGCCGTTCGCCGAGCCCGAGGGCGCGGTTCCGTACGCGGAGCTGCACGTCCACTCCGCCTACAGCTTTCTCGACGGGGCCAGCCTTCCCTCCGACCTCGTCGCCAGAGCCTGCGAATTGGACCTTCAAGCCCTCGCCGTGACCGACCACGGCGGCTTCCCCGGCGTCGTTCAGCTTGCATCCGCAGCCAGGTCGGCCGGGCTGCCCGCCGTCATCGGAACCGAACTGACCCTTCTGTCCGAAGATCGAAGCGCCCAAGCCGATCCTCCCGGCGAGCACATCGTCCTCCTGGCTCGGGACCCCGAAGGATACAGACGCCTTTCCCGGACGGTGGGGGAGGCGATGCTGGCGAGCGGGGAAAAGAACCGCGCTCGCTACGAGCTCGAAGACCTGGCGGCTGCCTCCGGCGGAAATTGGATGGTCCTCAGCGGCTGCCGAAAGGGAGGCGTCAGACGCGCTCTGGAGGGGGTGGAACGGCAAGGGGCGGAGGGCTCCCGCGGCGGCTTCAATCCCGGGGCCTCGGCTTTTTCCGGGCCTTCTCCCGCTCTGTGGGACGTCGGCGCCGCCGTCGAACGGGTGCGTCGCCTCGAATCTCTTTTCGGCAAGGGAAACGTGGCGGTCGAACTGACGAACTCCGGCGCCCCGCTTGACCGCGAGCGCTGCCGCGCCCTCGTCGAAACGGCCAACCGGGCCGGCGTCCCCTACCTCGCCACAGGCAATGTGCACTATGCGCGCCCTCGCGACAGGGACGTCGCCGACGTCTTCGCCGCCACGAGGGCTCGAAGCACCCTGGAAGAGATCGATCCCTTCCTCCCGGCCAACGGTTCGCACCTCCGGTCGGGGGAGCAGATGCTCTCCCTGCACCGAGACCACCCCGAAGCCGTGGCCGAGGCCGCCAGAATCGGGGCCGAATGCGCTTTTGACCTGGCGCTCGTCGCCCCTGCCCTTCCCGATTTCCCCGTTCCCGAAGGCCATACCGAAGCGAGCTGGCTGCGTTGCGTCACCCGCGAGCGCGCGCTTGAGCGTTACGGGCCGCGCTCGTCGAATCCGCGGGCGTGGGAGGTGATCGACCACGAACTCGACGTCATCGTCGGCCTCGGCTTTCCCGGGTATTTCCTCATTGTCTGTGAAATCGTCGACTTTTGCCGCAGCCGGGGCATCTGGTGCCAAGGCCGGGGATCGTCGGCGAACTCGGCGGTCTGCTTCGCCTTGGGCATCACCGCTGTCGACGCCGTCCGCCACAAGATGCTCTTTGAACGCTTTCTTTCTCCGGGGCGTTCGGGTCCGCCCGACATCGACGTCGACATCGAATCCGACAGGCGGGAAGAGGTCATCCAACACGTCTATGAACGCTACGGAAGAAAATGCGCCGCGCAGGTCGCCAACACCATCTCTTATCGCCCGCGCTCGGCCATACGCGATGCCGCAAAAGCCCTCGGATACGAGGAAGGGCAAGTCGAGGCATGGCTGCGGTCCGTCGAGCACAAGGTCCCTGCGAAAGCCGACGCCGGCGCAGGCTATGAGCCCGCGGGCTACGAGGCGGACGTGCCCGCCGCTGTGGCCGATCTCGCCTCGCGCATGCAGAGGCTTCCCCGCCACCTCGGCATCCACCCGGGAGGGATGGTCCTGTGCGACCGTCCGGTGATCGACGTGTGCCCGGCGGGCTGGGCGCGGACGCCGGGACGCACCGTCCTTCAATGGGACAAGGACGATTGCGCCGAAGCCGGGCTCGTCAAATTCGACCTTCTCGGGCTCGGAATGCTCACGGCTTTGCGGAAGTCGTACACGCGGCTGACCGACGCCGGAATCACGGGAAGCGACGGGAAGCCCCTCGGGCTTCACAACCTTCCCCAAGAAGACCCTCGCGTCTACGCCCTGCTCCAAGCGGCCGACACGGTCGGCGTCTTCCAAGTCGAATCGCGCGCCCAGATGGCCACTCTTCCGCGCCTGCGCCCCGAATGCTTCTACGACATCGTCATTGAGGTGGCCCTCGTCCGCCCCGGCCCTATCCAGGGCGACGCCGTCAGCCCCTACCTGGCAAGGCGCCGGGGCCGAGAACCCGTCACGTATCCGCATCCCTTGACCAAGCCGGCCCTGGAAAAAACCCTCGGAGTCCCGCTCTTCCAGGAACAGCTCATGCAAATAGCGATCGACGTCGCCGGGTTCACCCCGGCCCAGGCCGATCGGCTGCGCAAAGCGATGGGCGCGAAACGCTCGCACGAACGCATGTCCGAGCTCAAAAGCGAGCTGTATTCGGGGATGGCCGCCAAGGGCGTGCCCCCGGGCGTCCGCGAGGAAATCTATGACAAGCTCGACGCCTTCGCCGAATTCGGCTTCCCGGAGTCCCACTCCTTCTCCTTCGCCTACCTCGTCTACGCCTCGGCATGGCTCAAAGTCCACTTTCCCGAGCACTTCTACGCCGGAATGCTGGCGGCCCAGCCCATGGGCTTCTACTCTCCCCAGAGCCTTGTGGCCGACGCCAGGCGCCACGGCGTGCACGTGGCCTCCCCGTGCGTCGTGCGTTCGCTAGGCGAGGCGAGCGTGAGGAAACGCGATGCCGCAGAGCGCGACGGTGCGAAATGCGACGGAGAACGAGCCGAAACGGAATGCGATGAACCCGAGTGCGGCGACGGCGCCGCGGCTTCTACGCGGCTCGTCGATCCCCATGGGGACCTGGAAGTGCGCCTCGGCCTCGATTCCGTTCGGGGCCTCGGCGCCGCAGCGGTTTCCAGGATTCTGAAGGCCCGCCGGGATGCGCCTTTCGCCGACGCGGCAGACATGGCCAGGCGCGCCAGGCTGAGGCGGGGGCAGCTCGAGGCGCTCGCCGCCGCGGGGGCTCTGCGGGCGCTCGGAATGGGCAGGCGCGAGGGAATATGGGCGGCTCAGGCCCTCGCCGACAAAACTGTTCAAGGAAAAGGCTGGTATCAGCCTGCCCTTCCAGGAACCGAGAGCATCGGCACCGCCCCGGCCCTCGACGAGATGACCGAGCAGGAGGCCGCGATCGCGGACATTTCCAGCACCGGAGTCTCTGCCGGGTCCTATCCCACGCAGTTTCTTCGCGGCGAACTGGCCGGCCGAGGGGTCCTGAAAATCTCCGACCTGGGGGAGGCGCCCGTCGGCAAACGGGTGCGCGTCGCGGGAGTGGTCACGCACCGCCAGCGTCCGTGGACGGCCACGGGAGTCACATTCATCTCGTTGGAGGATGAAACGGGAATCCTGAACGTCGTGTGCTCAACAGGGCTGTGGGACCGATGCCGCCAGGTCGCAAGGAGCAGCCAGGGCCTCGTCGTCAGGGGGATGGTCGAACGCGGCGACGACGCCATGAACTTCGTCGCCGACGCTCTGGAGCCGCTCGCCCTTCCGGTCCAAGCCAAGTCACGGGACTTCCGCTAGCCCGCAATTCCCGAAAGGCGAAGCTTTGCCGTAGACGAACGGAGATTCCCGGCCGTAGACGGGAAACGGGGGCCTGCCCATAGAATTGTGCACATGTCGCTTATCAAGATCCTGTTCAAGGCTGCCCGCAAAGCGGGGCCCGCCGCGCTGCTCGCCGTCGTCCGGTACGGCCCCGAACTGCGGAAGCTCGTCAAAGACAACCCCCGCATGGTCGAATCGATGACCAAGCGTTTCCGTGCCGTCGCCGGCGCGAAGGAAGGCCCGTCCGACAAAAAGGGCCTGCACCGTCGCGTCGAGGTCCTCCACGAGCAGGTCACATACGTCTACGCCTCGGCCAACACGTCCGACGTCGCACGCCAAGCCGCGAAATGGCGGGAAGAGCTCGAACGGATCGATCACGCGATTCCCATCGTCGAGTCGATGAGCAGGCGCGAGCAGGCGGCCGAGCGCAAGAAGCTCGTCCGCAAACTCGACGAAATCTCCGCATCGGTGCTGGCTGCGACGGTGGAGGACGCCGTCGAGGACGCCCAGATCGTCGAAGAGGGCGATGAGGAGACGGGCGCAGGCGATTCCAAGGACGGAAAGAACGGCGGCGCGGCCGGCGACGAGGGCTCAGCAAGAAACGGCGGCCCGGCAGGGAGTGACGGCTCGGCCGAAAAGGGCGGTGCGGGAGCAAACTGAGGCTCGGGCGCAAACGGAGAAGCCGGCACAAAGGGAGGCGCCGGCACAAAGGGAGGTTCGGCCGGAAATGGCAAATAGAAGCATATAGAACGCAATAATGCGGAAGGGTGCATCCCCTGGTGTGGGGATGCACCCTCTTGCTTGTGCGCGGAGGGGGACTTGAACCCCCACCCTCTATACGAGGACTAGCACCTCAAGCTAGCGCGTCTGCCTATTCCGCCACCCGCGCAGGTTGTTGAACGGAGCTTGTGGCTCCGAACAACGGATAAGAGATTACCATGCCTTTCTGCCCGAATCAAAGCGAAAAGAGTGGGTTTCATGTGCCCTCGATCACCGAGAATTCCTCCCTGGGTCAGCCGGCTGCTTAATGCGCACGTGCCATGTAGTCTTTGACCCATGGAACTCGCAACTCTCCGCACGCCCAGGCTCGTGCTTTCCCCGGTCGAGGCGTCCGACGTCGACACGATTGCAGAACTCTGCCAGGACCCCGAGATTCAAAAATGGACGACCGTTCCCTCGCCCTATACGCGCGAGTCCGCCGAGTTCTTCGTTGAGAGCGTGGCCAAACCGGGCTGGCAGGGGCATTCGCCCAATTGGGCGATTCGCCTCGCCGAAGGATGCCATTTGACAGACGACGCCTCCGCAGCCGAGCGCCAACCCGAGGTCGAACGCTCTCCGTTGATCGGAATAATCGGCATAAGGTCCGATTCCGTGGTCGGGGAAGTGGGCTTCTGGATGTCGCCGCAAGAAAGGGGAAGCGGCTATGCGGCCGAGGCTCTCAAGGCTGTGTGCGACTTCGCCTTCGAGGCAATGGGGTTGCAGGCGCTGACGTGGCGATGCGAGATACGCGACGGCGAGCCCAACTGGCCGTCTATGCGCGTGGCATGGAAAGCCGGTTTCACCCTCGAAGGGGTGTCCCGGGGCATGCTGTCGAACAAGGGCAAGGCCTTCGACGTCGTGATCGGATCCCTCCTGCCGAGCGATTCCCGCGAACCTAAGGGGCCATGGACCGGCCCCGCGAAACGGCGTCCCGGCTTCGGGGATCCGAACCGCCCTGAGGATCTCGTCCGCCAGTTTCACGACGTTTACTCGCTGCCTGTCGTCGAAGACGGCCCCGACGCCGGCCGCGAGCGCGTGCACATGCGCCTGGCCCTCGTGGCCGAGGAATTCGCCGAGCTCGTGGGGGCGGTGTACGGCCGGGCCGCTCGCGAACGGATCGAAGCCGCTTTCGAAGAGGCGCGCAAGCTCGACGACGGCACGCGCGACACCGTCGAAACGGCCGACGCTTTGGGCGACATCGTCTACGTCGTCTACGGCATGGCGCTCGAGCTCGGGATCCCCCTGAGCAGCGTTCTGGCCGAGATTCAAAGCTCGAACCTGTCCAAGCTCGGCGAGGACGGCAAGCCGGTTCTGCGCGAGGACGGCAAGGTGCTCAAGGGGCCCGACTACTGTCCGCCGGACATCCGCTCGGCCCTGGGCCTGGCTGAGAGGGACGAGTAGAATCGCGCGCCATGGCTGACCTGACCGCGCTCGCTGCGACCAACCTCGACAAAGCCCTTGCTTCCCAAGCCGGCAAGAGCGCCGACGTCGTCGCCCGCGACGGCGTGCTCCGCCAGACTGTCATCGCCTTGCGCGAAGGCACTCGCCTCGGCGCCCACAACTCGCCTCCGGCCGCCTCGCTCCAAGTCCTCGTCGGCAAGGTGCGGGTCGAGATAGGCGAGAGCCAACAGGGCGAGTTCTCCGCCGGGGAGATATGGGTTCTCACCCACGAACGGCACTCTGTGCTCGCGTTGGAAGACGCCGTCTTTCTTCTGACCACCGTCACGTCGACGGGCGAGGGCTCCCACTCTTGAAAGCCGGAATTCCGGTCGCATTTTGACAGTCGAAGCTCGGCCGCCGGACGTCGGAAAACCGGCGACGTCGCCGTGCTGGCCTTTTGACGTCGTTGCGCACGCCGGGCCAAATCGTTCCAGCCCCAGATGCTGGGGCAAACGGGAAGGCCTGCGGGCATAGTCGGGGCCCGCCCCGACAGAAGGCGGGCCCCGATCGGCTGTCACGCCGATGGGCGGTCCCGATTGAGGAATCCGTGCAGGTAAGGGAGGTGATGCCTGCACGGCCCTATTGGCCAATCGGTCCCGACCCTTGCCTCTTCGGACCCGTCACGTAAAAGCCCTCGGAGGCCGTCGCTCGTGTTCTCCGCATTTGCATGCGGCGTATCTACTGGCGACAAGTCAATGTTAACCTTTTCAACTACATAAAGAAAGAGGCGCGCACGAATATGGGGAGCGCGTCCCTGAATCGTGCTGCGCAAGGCCGACGTCAGACGTTCTGTTGAGAGGACGAGCTTCCCGCGATTGGGGGAAGGCAGGCCGGGGCCTCAGCGTGAAATCTCGGTAAAGGACGTTTTCCTTTGACGAATTTCGGTTGAACGAGGCAGGGGAAGATAGTTGAACGAAGTCGAGGCGCTGTGAAGGCGGTTGAACGCAAGCGGCGTTGCAGCTCCGCAAGCAGTTATTTTCCGGCTGTCGTGCAGTCGTTTAGTTATAATAAAACTCAACAGTAAAATGAGACGCTTTAAAGAGGACCGTTACCTCCTTGATTTACTTAACCTTGTCGTCACTTGTTTTGTCGGGGAGCTCGTCGGTCGATTTTTCAGAAAGTGCTTGACGTTTGATGATAGTGTGATTCATACTAGAAGGCAGTTGAACAGTAGATAGCTAGTTGACGGAGTGCAGCCAGTGCGTCGTTCGGGTGTCACTGGGTAAAGAAGCGGACGAATCGATCTGCGTTTTCTGTTGTTTCGCGGGTCGATGCGGTTAGTTGTTGAAAGGAGGGGGACATGTCCATCCCTCGTCGGGTCTCAAGGGCCGTTTGCGCAATGTTGGCCGTTGCCGGGACCGTGCTCGCTCCAAACGTTGCGTCGGCTGCCGGAAACGGTCGCCACACTTCGACGCCGCCGATCGAAGCGGCCAAAGGCCGCTCGCCGGTGAAATCGAATGCCGCCGGGGCGGAACACGGAGGTTCGGACCGCCTTCAAGGTTGGGGCAATCCCGTTTTCAGCGACAATTTCGATGACGCCTCCCTGCCCAAGTGGAACGTGCGGGACAACTGGCGGCTCAATCAGGACAAAGCCGTAACGAGTAAACGGAATGTGAAGGTCTCCGACGGGCGGCTGACGATTCGCACCAAGCGTCTGGCCAAGGCTGACGTTCGCGACGCCTCCCGCCGGTACTCCAGCGGCTACCTCGACACGGTCGGAAAGTTCTCGCAAAAATACGGACGTTTCGAAGTGCGCGCCAAACTTCCCACGGTCAAGAACAATTCCCGCGGCGTCTGGCCGGCTTTTTGGCTGCGTCCCGACGACGGCCAGGGAAACGAAGGGGAGATCGACGTCTTCGAGGCCTACGGCACGCCCGCCCAAGGCAAGACGGACGTCGATCCCTACGGCAGAAGCGAGGCCACCGCGCACGTTTATCAACCCGGCCGGCACGGAGGGCTGCAGGCTCCCGAAGGACGAAAGAAGAAGAACGCGTGGACTTCCCAAAGCATCAATCTCAACGACGGAAAGTTCCATACATGGGCAGCGGAGTGGACGCCCAGCAGGATCACCTTCTTCATCGACGGGCGGAAGTATCACGAAGTGACGAAGAAAACCTGGGGCTCAGCTACATGGAACAAGTTCTTCACAACCGACAAGTTCAATATTCGTCTCAACGTCCAGGTCGGCTCCTCCTATTGGGGGTTGCCTGAACCGGGGAAGACGGCAGATTCCACCGAATTCGTCGTCGACTACGTTCGGGCCTGGGCATACCGGGGCTAGTATTCACGCTTAGCCCCTTTCACGCAGGATTTCGCCGCTCGCACCGGGATACGCGCCCCCGGGCGGGCGGCGAAGTCCGTCCAGGCGCACAGAATCGATAAAATCTGGCCATGGAGGACTTTGGATTACCCGATTTCGCCGACGTCGCCCCCGATCGGCTCGAAGCCGACATACGCGAGAAGCTCGAGGGCCATCGCGCGCTCGTGGAAGCGATCGCGTCGTCTCAGGCTCCGGCAACGGTCGAAAACACGCTTCTTCCCCTCGAACTGGAAACCCAGCGTTTGGAGGAGGCCGTCAATGTGCTGCACACGTTTGCAGCCTCTGTCGGCGGCGACGAATGGCATGCCGTCGAGGCCAGGCTCAACCCCCTCATAGTCGAGCACGAAGACGACGTCTACCTTGACTCGCGGCTGTACGACCGCTTCAAGGCGCTGGCGGCGGCCGAACTCGGCCCGGAAACGGCTTGGTGCGTGTCAGAGCGCCTTAAGGCGTTTCGCGCCCACGGCTGCCACCTTGACGCCGCCGCCCAAGAGCGGCTGCGCACGATCAACAAGGAGACGGCGGACCTGACGACCGAGTTCGGGCAGCTGGCGCTCAAAGCCCAGCTTGCCGGATCGGTCCCGTTGACGGAGGAGGAGGCCGAAGGCCTGAGCGATTCCCAAAAGGCCGGGTTGGCGGCCGACGCCGAATCGAACCCGGAACTGGCGAAAGGCAAGCCCTGCCTCGTCGTCCTCCGCCTTCCCACTCAACAGCCCGTCCAATCCGCCCTCGCGCGCCCCGACGTCCGTCAGCGGATTTTCGAGGCTTCGACGAGCCGGGGCGACGGGAGCGACCCCGCGACGGACACCCGCCGCATCGTCCTCGCGCTCGCGCGCCTTCGGGCCGAAAAGGCGCAGCTCCTCGGCTACTCCACCTACGCCCAGTATGTCGCCGCCCAGGAAACGGCCGGATCGACGCAGGCCATTCACAGCCTTCTCGAGCCGATGGTCGAACCCGCCCAACGCAACGCCGAGGCCGAGCACGAGGCGCTTGAGGCATACGCCGGGACCCCTGTCGCCCCGTCTGACTGGCTTTACTTCCGCGACGCGCTCGCCCGCGAGCAGTTCCAGCTCGACAACGAGGCGCTGGCGCCCTATCTGGAGCTGACGAACGTCGTCGAAAGAGGCGTCTTCTACGCCGCGAACAGGCTTTACGGACTGACGTTCGCCGCGAGGCCGGACCTGCGCGGATACGCCGAGGACGTCAAAATATGGGAGGTTCGCCGCGAGGACGGCACTCTCGCAGGCCTCTTCCTGGGGGACTATTTTGCGCGGGCCGGCAAGCGAGGCGGAGCCTGGATGCACACAATCCGGCAGGCTTCCCGCCGAGGGGGAGGCTGCGTCGTCGTCTGCAACAATCTCAACGTCACGCGACCGCCCGAGGGAGAGCCTGCGCTGCTGACATGGGACGAGGTCGAGACGGCCTTCCACGAATTCGGGCACGCTCTGCACAGCTTGCTTTCCGACGTCGAATGGCCTTCCGCCGCCGGCGCGAGCGTTCCGCGCGACTTCGTCGAGTACCCTTCGCAGGTCAACGAAATATGGGCCAGGCATCCGGAGGTGCTGGCGAACTACGCTCGGCATTTTGCCACGGGCGAGCCCATGCCGGAGGATTTGGCGGCCTCGCTGTCCGCCGCCGACGGCTTCGGCGCGGGGTTCCAAATGTCCGAAATGCTGCAGGCCGTGCTTTTGGACCAAGCCTGGCACGACCGTACGCCCGCCGACCTTCCCGAGAGCCCCGACGACGTCGAAGAGTTCGAAAAGGCGACCCTCGAGAGGCTTGGAATCGCGAGCCCCTGGATCCCGCCCCGGTACCGAAGCTGCTACTTCAACCATGTCTTTTCCGGCGGCTATTCCGCCGGCTACTACTCCTACCTGTGGAGCGAGGCCCTCGAC
>RBWB01583191.1_pt1 | contig 12537 bp, 7 predicted proteins | sample 2014201 | NCBI WGS metagenome assembly RBWB01 (sample SAMN10133834, study PRJNA383868) | Human oral metagenome, whole genome shotgun sequencing project. | isolation source: supragingival plaque isolated from 88 juvenile twins | host: Homo sapiens | place: Australia
CCCGTGGGGATCGTTTGTGGGGCGTATGCTGTTGCGCCCTACAGCGGGTATATCTGGAAAACGTGCCGCATTTCTTGATTCGATCCCGTGGGGATCGCCTGTGGGGCGTATGCTGTTGCGCCCTACAGCGGGTATATCTGGAAAACGTGCCGCATTTCCTAATTCGATCCCGTCGGGATCGCCTGTGGGGCGTATGCTGTTGCGCCCTACAGCAGGTATATCTGGAAAACGTGCCGCATTTCCTAATTCGATCCCGTGGGGATCGCCTGTGGGGCGTATGCAATACGCCCCTACAGCAGGTGCAACCCCAAAACGCGATCCATTTCTTGATTCGATCCCGTGGGGATCGTTCGTGGGGCGTATGCTGTTGCGCCCTACAGCAGGTGTAACCCCAAAACGCGATCCATTTCTTGATTCGATCCCGTCGGGATCGTCCGTGGGGCGTATGCAATACGCCCCTACAGCAGGTATAACTCCAAAACGAGGTCCATTTTGGGACTCTTCGCGTTGGATGACCCCTAAATGAGGTCCATTTTGGGACTCTTCGCGATGGATGACCCCAAAACGCGATCCATTTTGGGACTCTCCACGATGGATGACCCCAAAACGAGGTCCATTTTGGAGCTCTCCGCTCTGGAGAGTAGGAAAACGCGGCGCGTTTGGGTGGTCTCCGCTCTGGAGAGTAGGAAAACGAGGTCCATTTTGATGGTCTCTGCGCTGAGGAGTTGTAAAACGCGGCGCGTTTGGGTGGTCTCCGCGCTGAGGGGTTGGAAAACGAGACAAAAAAAGGGCATCCCCGAGGTGGGGATGCCCTTTAGTGATCGACGGGATCGACCGTCGCTAACGGATTACTTATTGGAGGCGTACAATTGGCTGAGCATCATGTCCAGGACAGGGCCGCGGGCGCCTACCCGAACGATCTTACCCTCTGAGTCTACCAAGAAGCAGGCCGGTACACCCATAATGCCGTACACTTTGTTGGCCATGCCTTGGATGCCATCAGGGCAGCGGAGCTGCGTCCAGGAGGGTTTGTCTTGATCGAGGGCTTTCTTCCAGGCTGCGTCGTCGTCGTCGACGGAGAGGCTAATAATGTGGAAGGCGGGGTACTTCGACACGATCTGCTTGAGATGTGGAATTTCTGCGCGGCAGGGCGAGCACCACGAGGCCCAGAACTCTACGAGCGCGTAACCCTCTTTCGGGAGCACGTCGTGCAGCTTGACGGTCTTGCCATCTGTGGTGGAGAAGTCGGCGTCGGGGATGACGGAGCCGAGAGCCATGTTTTTCTTCGTCGTCATCTGCTGTACCAACAGATCATAACGTGCTTTACCCTTCCACGAGGGCTCCAAGACCTTGAGGATCTCGTCCACGTCCGTCGTTGTCAGCTCATCCGCGTAGACGAGTATGCCGGCTTGATCCAGCGCGACGATGGAGGCGGCGTTTTTGCGGATAAAGTCCAGGCGGGCGTCGTTGCACTCCTTGCGGAGGGCTTCAATTTCGCTCTCCATGCGGACGGCCTCGGCGATGATGCTGTCGGTGCGCTCCTCAGCGGAGTAGTACACGGAGGCCTGTTTCTCGCTGAGCTCGCTCAGGCGGTTCTCCTTGTCGGCCATCTGGGCGTTGAACTTCTCGTTCAGCTCCTGCGTGGGTGAGCCTGTGATGACGGGGTTCACCGTCTTACGATCCGGGATGTAGAAGAGCGTGGGCATGGTGGCCGCATCGGCTGTGAAGGTCATGGGTGCGTTCTCGACGTAAAAAGCATAAGCTAACGTGCGCTCCTGCTCCGAGAGCGAGGCGTCGGGCAGATCTATCGTCAGCTGGAACATGGTCGGCTCGTCCACTTTGCCTTTCAGCTGAAACTTGCCTTCCTTAACCACGGCGCTGTCGACAACGGTCATCGTCGGATCAGCCGCATCGAAGATCTTTACTACGGCATTCTCAACGTTACCAGTCAATTTGCCGTCAATCACGAAGCCATCTGAGGCTTTCTGTTTGCATGCCACGGCGAGTAAGGCCATGACTGCGAGGAATAAGTACTTTTTCATCTCTTGTTTATGTAGAAATTAAACGTAGTTGTGTGTGGGTGAGCCTCTCGGGAGGTACACTTCGGGGCGTCGGGTCAATAGCCGGGGTTCTGCTTCAAGGCCCGATTTCCGCCGAGTGCCTTGCGGGGGATCGGGAGGATGAGGTGTCGGTCGGATTTGACGTAATAGGGGGCAATGGGGTAGTTGTCCCAAGCGTGGAAGCGGACTAAGTCGAACCATTCCTCACTGTTTTCGGTGAAGAATTCCAGCCATTTATGGCGGAGGATCATCTCCAAGAGGCGGGAGTCCGGAATGGCCTCCACGTAGGCCTGGGTATATCCAGCGCGGTCGATGCAGAGGATCTCCTTCAGGGCCGCGCGTGCGGCGGTGGGGTTGCCCAGACGCGCCTCGGCCTCAGCGATGAGGTAGTACATCTCGGCCAGACGGATGTAGTAGTGCGAATCTTGTTTGGTGCCCGCCAGGCCCTCCGTGATGGGGTACTTATTGTTCACCACCTCCGGCCGCCCGGGATCGAGGTCCTTGTATATGGCTGCGAAGCGCTTGTCTGGCACGCTATCGGAGGGGGCCACGGCGCTGGCCAGCTTACTGGTGACCGGGCCGGCCGTCGAACGGTTCCAGACTCCGTCGCTGTAGAGCTCATCGGGGGCCATCGCGTAGACGGCGAAGAGCATTTCCTGCGATTGGAAACTGTTCACGAAGAGTTGCTTGAAACTGTCCTCCAGCGCGTAACCGGCCGCGGGCGCCTCGGCGATCACTTGACGCGCCAGGGTGGCCGCCTGGGCGAACTCCTTCCTGTAGAGCATCACGCGGGCCTTGAGCGCCTTGGCGGTGAGTCGGCTCATGCGATAGTGCGTGTTCGTCTCGGGGGCCTTGGCAATGGCTTCGTCCAGATCGGAGAGGATGGCGCGGTAGCTCTCCTCCACGGAGGCGCGCGGCAGGGCCGTATTGTCTTTGATGGAGCGATTGCCGGGGTAGAGGACGATGCCATAAGCGGACGTGCGGTCGTAGAACTCGCCATACTGACGCAGCAGCATGAGGCGGGCCAAGGCGCGCGAACATTTCACCTCGCCCACGATCTCCGTGCGGCGCGCGGGGCTGAGCGACTGGATGGCGGCGGTGGACTCCAGGTGCTCGAGGATCGCCGAGGCGTTCTGCACCACGAAGTAGAGCTCGATGTAGTTGCTTTCCACACCGGTGTTGTCGTCCGTCACCTCGTTGTCGGCAAAGCCGTCGATGCCCGCGATGTTCACTTCGTTCTCGACCCCGGTGAGGGCACCGAGCAGATGGCGCATCCAGCCAATGCGGTAGGTGCGCCAAGAGAGATAGACGCCGTTGAGGGCCGCTTCGGCCGATTTGGCGTCGGTGATCACGTTGTTGTCCGTCAGCTTGTGCTCCGGTTCGATCTTATCTAAGCTGCCTACCAATTCGCAGGCCGTGAGGGCCAAGGCAAGGCAGAGACCTATGATAGCATGTGTCGTTTTCATTACTGTATAGTTGGGGATGTGTGGAAATTAGAACTGTAGGTGCACGCCAAACGATACGGTGCGGCTCAGGGGGTACGGATCGGCGTCGTTGCCTTGTCCGCGGTGTATGCCGGAGCCCACGAGCTCAGGATCCAGTCCGGGCCAGGCCGTGAGGGTGAACAAGTTGGTGACCATCGCAAAGACGGATGCGCTCTGTACGCCCACGAGGCGCAGGGCCGCCTTGGGGAGTCGGTAGGTCAGGGTGATGTTCTTCATCCGCAAATAGGAGGTGGAGTAAATCATGCGGTCGTTGGTCTTCGCATTGTAGCTGCTGTACTGTCCGTAGACGAGTCGGGGGAAGAGCGCATCGCGGCGTTCCGGCGTCCAGGTGCGGCGGAAGGTCTCCCGGGTGATGCTCTGCCCGAGGGTGCTCTCCAGGTCCAGCCCCACGTCGGAGTAGAACGCCTTGCCGCCCTGCGAGAACTGCATGAAAAGCGAGAGGTCCACGTTGCGATAGGTGAGCGTATGGTTCCATCCGCCGAAGAACTTGGGCAGGGGCGACCCGATCACGGTGCGATCGTCCGACGTGATGCGGCCGTCGCCATTGACGTCCTCCAGAATGTAGTCCCCCACGCCGAGGGACGTTTGGTAAGCCCCGTAACCCTTCGCTGCTGCCTGGGCGTTAAGGCGGTCGATCTCCGCCTGATCCTTGGCGATACCCTTGGTCCGGAAGCCCTTAATCACGCCGACGGGTTCCCCCTCGACGATCAGATCCTGCATCTGACTGTTCAGGTTGGCCCCGTTCAGCTTCAAGACCTTGTTTCGGTTTGAGGCGATGTTGAACGACGTGCTCCAGGTGAAGTCCGCCGTGCGGACGATGTCGCCACCCAGCTCCAGTTCGAAGCCGCGATTACTCATGTCTATCAAGTTGGAGGTATAGCTGTTCATGCCCGATTCGGCTAAGTAGGGCGAATTGACAAGTGCGCCCTTCGTCGTGCGGTTGTAGAGGTCGATCGAGCCATAGAGCCGATGGTCGAAGAAGGAGAAGTCGATACCGCCGTTATACTCCGTGGTGATCTCCCAGCGGATGTCACGGTTGGGCAGGTTGCGCTCCAACCACACGCCCGGCTTCTCGCCGTAGCGCCCGCCTTTGGAGTAGTAGCGGAGGTAGGAGAAGTCGTCCACGTTCGTCGACCCCGTCTTACCCCAGCTTAGTCGCAGCTTGAGGTCGTCTAACCAGCTGCACGCCCCCGCCATGAACTGCTCATTGCCCAAGCGCCAACCCAGAGAGACGGCCGGGAAGACAGCCGTGCGATTGTTCGGCCCAAACTTCGACGAGGCGTCGCTGCGGAGGCTCAGTTCGGTCAGGTAACGCTGCGCATAGTCATAGCTGACACGCGCGTAGGTGGAGTTCAGTCCGCCGCGGGCATAAGCGTCCATGATGGGCAGGTAGGTATTGGCTGACCCTATGTTGTCCATGTCCGATTCGTTGAAGAAATCGCTAGCACTCAGCGTCCGGAGCTGATAGTGCGTACGGTCAGCACCCACACCCAGCAGGGCCGCCAGGTTATGGTGCCCGAAAGAGCGGTTGTAATCAAGCCGGACGTTGGCCGACGTCTGCGTCGTTGTGCTGTATTCCTCGCCCAGCTCAGCCTTCAGCTCCACGCCCGGGATAAGCGACTGCGCATGCGAGGGAATAAAGGTGCGGTCGCGCTGACCAAAGACAGAGACGTTGACTTCAGCATGCGCCTTGAGACCTTCCAAGATCGTCACGTCCGCATACCCATTGCCCATGAATTGACTCGACACGGCGCGGTTCTTCCGGTCCCTTACCGCCACGGGGTTCGGGCTCATGATGGGCACACCGTAGAGCGGCGTCGCATCGAAGCGCATGAAGTTGCCCTGCTCATCACGTACCGGCAGATCCGGGCGCATGCGCCACGCCGTCAGGCCCTCCTGAAAGCCTTCCCGCAGGTTGCCCGAATGGCGTGCCGATCCCGAATAGCTCAGCGTAGCCCCAGCCTTGACCCATTTCGAGACCTCCGTGTCGATAGCCATCCGTCCGCCGTAATGCTTCAGGCGATCGTTCTTCATCAGGCCCTCTTGATCCATCGCGTTCAGCGACACGGAGTAGTTCGTCACCGCCGATCCACCTCGGAGCGAGACGTAATACTGCTGCGTGGTGGCGTTCCGGTGCGTGATCTCGTCGTTCCAATTCGTGTTTGCACGACCGAAGACGTCGTCACGCAACCCGTTGTAAGCCGTCAGTTTATAGAGGTACGTATCCTCGTCCAGCGTCGCTTCCACTTTCCCGAACGATTGGAGCACGGTGTACATGTTTGCGTCCATCATTCCGCCCAGGTTCTCGCGGATGTGGCGCACCGTTCCGTCCATGATCTCGCCCTGCAGCTGCCTGAACTCCGTCGGGTTGAGTGGGCTGTATTCCTTGATCGGGTTGCCGACGGAGAGGGTGTAACCCGCATCAATCGTCATCTTTTCGTTCTTCCTCCCGTTGCGTGTCTTGACGATCACCACGCCATTGGCACCGCGCGAACCATAGATGGCCGTGGCCGAGGCGTCCTTGAGGATGTCGACACTCTCAATGTCGTACGGTGAGATGGCCAGCAGCGGATTCAGGTTGTTGTCCTCGACGAAGTAGGGCATACCGTCGATCACGTACAGCGGGGCGTTGGACTGTTTCGTCATCTTATCCCGCGGTATGGGCGACGTGATGCCGCGTACATTAATCAGTGGCCCAGCCCCTGGCGCACCGCTCGATTGCACACTGAAGACGCCCTTCACAGCGCCGCCCAGCATGCCGTCCACCGTCGAGGCCGACCGTGCCAGCCGCTCGATGTCGTCGTTCTTCAGCGACGAGATGGAGCTCGTCAGGCTCTTCTTGTCCTTGCTTCCATAGCCGATCACGACCAGGTCGTCCAGCATTTTGCAGTCTGGCACCAATCGCAGATTCAGCGTGCTACCTGCCACCGCAGGCAGTTCCATCTGCTCGTAGCCCACGTAAGAGACTACCAGCGTAACGTTCGGACCCTCCACCGTGAGCGAGAAGCGCCCCTCTAAATCCGTCGTCGTTCCCGTCGTCGTACCCTTCACGACGATGTTCGCACCCACCACCGGCTCGCCCGTTTCGTCCACGATCCGTCCCGTGATGATTCCTTTCTGTTGCGTTGCTGTCATGTGGCCTGTTGTCGGGTCAAACTCCGCAGCCCAAGCTGGCTGTAACCCCGTTGCGGCCACGATGCAGAGTGACATCATGGCCCATCCAAGCCTCCGCCCGCCATGCTTTTTACAATCGTATTTGTAGGTCATAAGGTGTATGGATATAAAGTATTCGTTGTCGATGTTTTGGTTTGAAATCTCACCACTCATTCTCGTCAGATGCACATTGGCACCGAGCAAAATGAACGGCGCGAAAATAGAAACTTTCATTAACTCGCCCATGATCGTAACAAATCGCCGCTCTTTTTGCGCTCTTTCTTGCATTTGTAAAGTATAGAGGCGGGCGTTGCACCGCAATCCACCATTCCGACGCTCATCCATGCCCACTTGCCCGCCGCACCAAGACTTCGACCCCCATTCAACGTCTCGCCATACCTTATACCGAGACTTCGATTCCCATCCAAGCCTTGCCATGCCTTATGACAACTCTTTTTCTCCTCACAAGCTACTTTTATATGCTATGAAAATCGTTTTTCACTTGTGGGATAACTTTCATAGCCTATGAGGATCATTTTTCTCTTGAGGAATATTCATCATAGTCTATGAAAATCGTATTCTGCTTATAGAAGAATTTCCATAGCCTATGAGGATCATTTTTCTCTTGAGGAATATCCATCACAGTCTATGAAAATCGTATTATTCTCGTAGAAGAACTTTCATAGTATATGAAGATCATTTTCTAGTTATAGAGGAACCCTCATAGCCTATGAAACTACGTATGGTATAGAATTAGGTCGATTATAGCCTAAGGGAATCATTTTTCATTTGTAGAATGATCTTCATAGCCTATGAAAGTAGCAATTCGCTTGTAGAAGAACTTTTATAGCCTATGATGATTAGTTGTCGAGCGAAAAAGTTCCCTCATAAGGCGCACTGCCCTTTCGACGAAAGGCGAAGTGCTGACATACTACATGATTGCCCCTTTGACAAAAAACGAAGCCCCGTCGCGCAGTGCGACAGGGCTTCGACGGAAACGAATTGAATACAAAGACAGTCGAGATCACTCCTTTTCGAGAAAATCCGATTCCTCGCACTGAAATACCACCACGGTGCGGCAATACAAGTGTGGGGAGCAGGCAAAAAAAATGGCCTTGCGGCCACTTCTCATCTTTTGTCGGTAGCGAGACCCGGGATTGAACCGGGGACCTCATGATTATGAATCATGCGCTCTAACCAGCTGAGCTATCTCGCCTCTTGTTTCAAAAAGACGCCGCAAAGATAGACGTAGGTTTGACATACAAAAGCACCGACCTCTTTTTTTGGTCCTATCGCCCCTGCGTGAAGTGATAGGTGCGAAACGTCACGGTGCGTTTTTTCTTCACAGATCCTTGCCGGTCTTCATTCTCGTTTTATATTTGCGACACGATAACGCAAGAGAGCGATCACAACACCGAGTTAAGCCGCACTTGTTCGATTGGGAAACTCATCATAAATATCAGAATTCCGAGACACGCTCTTGGCACCAATGGCGGGCTGCAACCTTCGGGTTTGCCTCTCGAGGCACAGCAGATTACAACGATGTCAATGGCACTCAAATCTTGTCATTCGGAGTTTGTTCAATTCCACAGTGCGGCTTTCATACGAGAGAGAGGTGACTTTTCAACGAGTCGCCTCTCTTTTTTTTGCCCTCTGGCTTGCTCTGAGCTGTGGAGAAAGTGTAACGCACGGCTCCTTCCTGCGTCATGTCTGTAGAAAACCTAAATAGACACGGACATGAGACGAATCTATCTCCTATTGATCGGCATACTGGCCGCAGCATGTGCTACTTACGCACAACAAACATTGACCGGGCGCGTGGTAGACGCGCAAAACCAACCCATTGAGTTTGCCAACGTGGCGCTGTATGCGTTGCCCGACTCGTCGCTTGTGACGGGGACAATCACCGACGCTCGCGGGGCGTTCGCATTAGAAGGTGGCGCGGCCAAGCGCACGTTCCTCAAGGTCTCCTTCGTGGGCTACGAGACGCGTACGGTCGAGGCGCCACAGTCAGGCGTGACCGTCACGCTGAATCCCGAATCCACGCAGCTGGGCGAGGTGACGGTACGGGCTCAGCGGCCAGCTATCCGACTGAAGAGCGATGCGCTCGTGGCGTCGGTGCAGGGCTCGGTGTTGAGTCAGGCGGGTACGGCGAATGATGTGCTTCGTCGGTTGCCCTCGCTGACGACCGATAACAAGGGCGTTTTCTCCGTCTTTGGAAAGGGTGAGGCCAAGATCTACATCAACCGTCGTGAGGTGCGCGACCTCTCGGAGCTGGATCAGCTGAACTCGGCCGACATCCGCGACGTGGAGATCATTCGCAATCCCGGCGCACGCTACGACGCTTCGGTGAAGGCCGTGATCCGTATCAACACGGTGCGGCGCGCAGGCGATGGCTTCGGGTTCGACGCACGATCCAGTTGGTATCAAGGCGAGACGACCGACCTCCGCGAGCAGGTGAATGTGAATTGGCGCAAGAGTGGCTGGGATGTCTTTGGCACCGTCCTTTACGGTCGCGGCGAGTACATACAGGATAGCCGCATCACGCAGTTGACGCGCCTGGATACGCTTTGGCGGCAGGAGAATCAGCTTTACGGCACGGGCGTAGATCAGTGGGTGCGCATCACGGCCGGTACCAACTGGGAGATCTCGCCCAAGCATTACGTCGGCCTTCGCTACACGCTTTCGCCCGGCATGCTTTCCGAGACAGGACACCCGACCTTCAACAGTATGGTGTACGCCAACGGGGCTTTTTACGACGAATGGAAGAACCGTGAGGATAGGCGCGAGACGTCCGACCCATCGCACCGCCTCAATGCGTATTACAACGGGACGGTGGGCCGCATGGGAATCGACTTCAATGCGGACTACTACACGAGTGGTAGCACGTCGCGGGCACACGTGGAGGAATCGAGCCGCATGCAGGAAGATCGCGTTGTGAACTCAGAAAATCGCGTACAGAATCGCCTTGTGGCTTCCAAACTGATACTGTCTTATCCCGTCTTGGGTGGCGAGTTCTCCCTCGGTGGCGAATATGTCCGCACGCACCGCACAGACACGTACAGCAATCCCGAGCGTATCGTCCCGTCGTCGGACATGACCGTAGACGAGTGGAACGGCAGTCTCTTCGCGGAATATGCACGGACAACGCCCATCGGGCAGTTGGGCGCTGGGCTGCGTTACGAGCATGTCCGCTCCGACTACCTCAGCGACGGCCGACCGCTCGCGGGGCAGAACCGCAGCTATAACCAGTGGTTCCCGAGTGTCTCGTTCGGCACGCGGGTGAAGGACGTCGACCTGCAATTGGCTTACACGGCCAAGACGCAGCGCCCGACTTATCGCCAGCTGAGCAGCAATGTGTATTACGCCAATCGCCTCTCTTTGCAAACGGGCAACCCGCTGTTGAAGCCCACCGTGACGCACGACGTGAGCCTTACGGCCTCGTGGCGCATCGTGCAACTGATGGCAAGCTATAAGATGAATCGTGACGCGGTGGTCTACTGGACGGAGCGCAGCAAGTATGACCCGAAGGTCTCCCTGATCACCTTCCGTAACCTCGATCGCCAGTCTGCGCTGACGGTCTTTGCCACGGTCACGCCGACCATTGGGCCGTGGACGCCGCAACTGAGCGTGGGCCTCGTGAAGCAATGGGCCGACGTGGACGTAGACAACGAAACGATCCGATATAACGACCCGATGCTCCAAGCCTCGCTCAGCAATTCGCTCCGCTTACCAGCCGGACTGCTCCTGACGGTTGACCTGCGCTATCAGGGCACGGGCGATTATGAGAATGTGCATCTGACCGAAAAGTCGTTCAGCGTCAATGCAGGCCTCACGCGGTCGTTCTTCAACGACCGGCTGCGCGTGGAGCTGAAGGGTTGGGACATCTTCCGCGGACGGAAGGATGGCAACCTGTTGCGCTTCCCGCGGATGGAGCTCTATCAGAGCAACCGTTACGACACGCGTGAGCTTGAGCTGACCCTGCGCTACCGGTTCAATGCCGCCAAGAGCAAATACAAGGGCACGGGCGCAGGTGTGGGGGAGATCGACCGACTGTAACGCCCCTGCCCGAAAAGAAAGAAGGAGGTCGCCGAAATTGCTCCGACGGCCTCCTTCTCGATCAATAAAAAGGAGAGAAAAAAACCTTACTCTAATCAGTACAACCCCTTGTAATCTCCCAGGATGAGCGTCATATCCGTAGCCGAGGTGTAGGTGAACGGGAACGTATTGCCGTCGTTGATTCGGATCCGGTAGTCGCCGTATTCCAACGGGAACTCATACTTCAGGTTGTAGGGGCAGGTGCAATTGGCTTGCGCCGAAGCCACATCGCGCTCCTCGATGTGGATCAACTGCCCGTTGCGGGTAACATGCAGCTCGATTTTCGCGGCGCACTGGTAGACCACACTGTCGTGGTGGACCTGTAGCCGACCGTTGCCGAGCGCCTTGAGGCGGAGTACCTCGTGCCGACCGGCGAGGGAGGTCGTGTCGTCCGTGCCGTCCGATCGGAGGTTGGAGAGGCAGCCCGAGTTGGTGAAGTGATAGACCTTCAAAGTGGCCGAAGGACTTTCACTACCCGCTTCACTCTCGCTACAGCCACCCAGACCCATCAGCAGTGCCATCGTCGCCATGCTGTAGACCAAAAACATTTTCGCTTTCATATTTTGTTTCGGATTGATTGTTTCTGCTCTTACGGATGTTTGGCGCGGGGCAGACGCTGCATGTCTTGGGCGTTTCTTACTCGATGATCGACACCCAGCCGAACTCGTCCGGCTCGTCGCCACACTGGATGGCGCGCAGCTTATGATAGAGCTTCTCGCAGACTGGGCCCACGTTGCCATCCTTGGCGATGACGTACGACTTGTTTTCGTCCAAGTCGTCGATCGCGGAGATGGGGGCGATGACGGCCGCTGTGCCGCACTCGGCCGCTTCGTCGAAGGTGGCGATCTCCTCGAAAGGCACCGGTCGACGCTCCACGGTCATACCCATGTGCTCGGCCAAATGCATGAGGCTCTTGTTTGTGATCGAGGGCAGGATGGAGTTTGACGCGGGCGTGATGTACGAGTTGCCGCGTATGCCAAAGAAGTTGGCTGGGCCGCATTCGTCGATGTACTTCTTCTCTTTCGGGTCGAGGTAGAGCACGGCGGCGTAGCCTGCTTCGCGTGCTTTGGAACCGGCTGCGAGGCTGGCTGCATAGTTACCGCCGACCTTCACCATACCGGTGCCATGAGGTGCGGCGCGATCGTAGCCTCGCATGATGCAGACCTTCGAGGGGCGGAAACCGGTCTTGAAATACGGTCCCACGGGCGTAACGAAGATGACGAAGAGGTACTCCGTAGCGGGTTTGACGCCTACCTGCGCACCGGTACCGATGAGCAGCGGGCGGATGTAAAGCGACGATCCGCTGCCATAAGGCGGCACGAAGCGCTTGTTAAGCAATACGACGCGGCGCACGGCCTCTTCAAACTTCTCCACCGGCAGCTCGGCCATCATAATGGCGCGGCTGGAGGCCTGGAGGCGCTTAGCGTTCTCGTCCATGCGAAAGACACGGATGCGTCCGTCCTTGCCCATGAAGGCCTTCAGGCCCTCGAAGGCCTCCTGGCCATAGTGCAAGCAGGTGGAAGCCATGTGAATGTCGATGTTTTCCGAAGAGGAAACCTCGAGTTCACCCCACGCGCCATCGCGGTAATAACATCTCACATTGTAATCCGTCTTCATGTAACCAAACGGAATCTCAGACCAATTGATTTCTTTCATGGTTGCGTCTCGTTTTTGATGTGTTGTATTAATGTTTGGAAAATAACTACGCGCAAATGTAACGT
>RBWB01583193.1_pt1 | contig 12533 bp, 25 predicted proteins | sample 2014201 | NCBI WGS metagenome assembly RBWB01 (sample SAMN10133834, study PRJNA383868) | Human oral metagenome, whole genome shotgun sequencing project. | isolation source: supragingival plaque isolated from 88 juvenile twins | host: Homo sapiens | place: Australia
GTTATATTCAGGTTACTTTTGGTTACATTTTTAAAGTAAAAGTAACTTTTATAACGACCCTCAAAATCGTGAAATCCCTTGTAGCTCTAATGGTTAACCCACTTTTGACTGCTTTTTTAAAAATGTAAAATGAGAATTGTCAGAATTATTACTTTGTGAAATTTTTTAGAATTTTGTCGAATATTCGTATTTTATCGTTTAATTGAGTAATTTTTGATTCATATTGAGTGGAATGTTCGGTTTATATTTTAAACATTAAAAAATCCATTTTCTTTTAGACGTTGAATAACTTGTAGTCGTAATTCTGAAATAGTGGAAAAGGATGTTTGGATATCTTTTGTTTCAATCATGGTTTTCAATTCAATAGTTGAATTGGTTAAGGACGTAAAGATTGTCTCATCTTGTTTATTTAAGACATTTGGATGATTTGTAATCACTTCATGTACCAATGTTCGTGCTTTTTCCAGGTCTTCTTTAACAGATAAAGTAATAATGAGAGGATAAGATGTCTCTTGTCCATGTAAATCATTATTGATAACAATAGCATCGTTTAGAAGAGAATTAGGGATGATTGCTTGTTCATTTGTTGGCAAGGCGATCGTTGTATGTCGCATATTAATGAGTTCAATTGTTCCTGTAATTTTTTCATTAGGTAAACGAATACGATCTCCAATTTTAAAAGTTTCTGATGATAAGAGAAGTGCACCTGCAAGAATGTTTTTCAAGGTGTTTTGCAAAAGAAATCCAATAACTGCAACAATTAAAGCTGAATTGGTTAATAGAGTTGAAGTTAACTCATCTAGTAATCCATACTGTTTAGCAAATGCGAGTAACGCAAAAATAATAATGATGACACGTGCAGCTCGTCGTAATAATTGGTTGATGAGATTGTTTTTAATGTCTAACAATTTTTTAAAAGCAAAATCAACAACAATAAAAATACCACCGAAGAAGAGAATAAGAAAAATAAGAGAGAGGTCCATACTTAGACCTCCTCTTGATGAAGTTCTTTAATTTTATCAATAATGGTTGTATATTTCTCGGACATGACATTCCAAATGGTATAAGGTACCAAATCAAATACAACACATGTTTTTGGTGTGAGTTCAGATAAATGATTCCAAATGAAGTCATTTAGTTCTTGTGCATAATCATGCATGAATTGACGTTTGATAGCACGATTTTCCGTTAATTCTTCAATGGTTTCAGATTGCTCAACTTTGTCATTCAATAGGCTATATTCTTCATTCTTTTTCTGAATAAAGCGACTTAGTGTTAATTCCATAATATTTATTCCTTTCTATAAATTTAATTTTTGTTGGTAAATTAGAAGTGCTAGATTAGGTCCACCCACTAACACGTAAACGAGAATTTGTGCAAGTGGCATAGTACCTTGTACAAATCCAAATAGTGCAGCTACAATCAAATAGATTGACCCAATTGCTGATAAATAGTTAAGAATGGTAATAAGTTTTTCTTTCATGGTTAACCTTTCTTTTTAGTTTGTTTGTGAAAAATTTAGATAGAAAGAAGGATAAACATACCCATAAAAATAAAAGTAACCATAATTGGGAATATCATATTAGTCATAACAGCAATGATAATTGAAAGTATGATTGGAATTAGAACAATTATGAATATATTTGTGTAAATATGATATTTGTCGTCTACCTGTTTGACAAAAAGGTTCAAAATAGAATGCTTTTTGAATTTTGTTTTATCCATTAACATTGCTAACTCAATAAGATAGTTTGTAAGATATGCCATTGATGACATGAACGACATAATAGCAATGATGATTTGAGTGGCTGATGGTGTTGTATTTCCTGATATATCAATTGGTATGACAAACGATAGAATTGTCAGGATGGTAATTAGTACAAAGAAAAATGGAGTAAATGTTGATTTCATTTTTGTAATTGTATTTTTAAATGCAATAAGAAAAATTTCCATAATAGTAATCCTTTCTAAATAATATCCCATTGAATATGTGATCCATTAAGTTCGTCCATCATGTTTTCTTTTTCAAAGATATCAGTTGGCTGATAAGTCAAAATCTTATTAAAGAATTCTTCAGATGTGATTTCTTGATACTTTTCAACATATTGAATAGCTCCAACTTGAAAACTGGTTAATGTTTGTGCATATGCAGGGTTGTTGGCTTTATAGGCTTCATAAACACTTTGATTTTTAGGCATGCTGTATGAATAAGATGCAAGTTTTGAAGTGAAAGCCTTTAAATAATCACGTCCAACAAATTGAATATATGCAAATTCATTGGATTCCGTTAATGAAAGAGGTTTTGTTAAAAATGCTTTCAAATATTCTTTATTTGGGGATACCACGTTACCTAATGCCATACGAATTCCTTCATAGATATAAGGAAAATCTGTTTGAGTTTCAGTATTGTCCTGATAAATGAATTGCTCGAGGTATTTTGGATTTTGACCAATAACAATCCCTCTAATTCTGTCACTTTTGTCATTAATGAAGTGCTCAGGAAAGAATCCTGTGCGTGCAATAATATAGCGAACCGGTTCAAATTCACTATCTTTCAATTTTGTGTAATATTTTGAGGCGTGTCCATAGTATACAACGTTTTCAGTGAGTTGAGGATCCTTTAATGCTAAAATTTCATCAATAAAAAATCCATGTTCTGCTAAATCCATTAACGCCTTTTTGTCATTCTTATAATAATCCCATTCTTTTAGGTTATAATAGGTAATTTCTTTCATTGACATTTTTTTCTTTCTTTATGATTTTAGGGATGATTTTGTTTGCTAACAGATTCAATTTGTTGAATGATTGAGTCTAATACATCTTCAGGAAGGTTTTTCAAAAATGAAGCATATTCGGTTTCATTTTTTAGTGCATCATAAACCATTTTATATTTTTTGAATCGTTTACGTTCGTTGAATAACTCTTCTTTTGTATAATAGAATTTTTTGAAAAATGATGTGTAATCATTTTCTAACAAACTTTCTATTTGTTCATTTGTTTGATGATTATATTTCGATTTGTTTGTTTGGATATAGTTATCCTTTATCTTTAAAACAGTTTCCGTTAGATATTCGTCTTTTTTCAAGGTTGTTAACATATTTTGTTCGGAATCTAAGATATCAACATATACGATATCACCTATTTTTAGTGTTTGATGTGACATAATTAGTTCACCCCTTCGTCTTTTACAACTGCAACTAGTTTCCATACAAATACAAAATCAACACCTTCTTCATCGTTTAGGTATTCATGTTCAATTTGGTGATGACCAAGGTATTCACCCCATTTATGCCATCGCCATCCACCCCATTCGTGATTGTGTTCGTTCAAAATTGGTGTAAGTAGGAGTACAAAACCATATTCACGGTTTTCTTCTTCCATAGCTTGCATGAATTGTACAAGTTGTTTACCTTGGAAGAAATCACCATTACCTTCGTAATCAATACCCTGTTGATATGCCTTAATACATTCATCAATGTATTTTTTGGCTTGAGTGGCATTATCAGATACACCCCAACAATATAGATGAACAGGTTCTTCACTAAATTGAAGTGTTCTATGATTCGTTAATCCATCAATATCATGGTCACCATTTAGGTGAGTCAGATAAACACCTGTGATGTCCATATTTTGGTCATCTTCTTCAAGAATGATATTGTTGATGGATTCATCATGTTCTGAGTACCAAGGGTAACCTTCATTAAAACGATAGTTTGTGTGAACTTCTTTAGAAATTGGAACCCAAGGTTGGAAACGAAGAGTGTCATCGTTTGGAAGACCTCTGAGTTCTTCATATTCTTCTTGAATTTCTTTCCAACGAATATCACGTTCCTTTAGTTTTTCTTGATTATATTCAAGATTGATGTATGGGATTTTGTAATTCATCGGTTGAAAACCATCTGGACTAATCCATTCAGATGAGTCTGTTTTTGATTTTTCTTGTAAAAATTTAAATAATTCTTTATTGATTTCTACAATTGAGCATTCGATATTCAGTGTATCAAATTTTTTTATCATTTCTAGATTATTAGTTGAAAAGCAATTATTTAAATATGTATTGTTTTTGTCATCATAAATTGCTAAGAATCTTTTTGACATACTTTTATTCCCCTTTATTATTTAAATTTAGGTGCTACAATTGTGACATAATGCTCAACCAATGGTTCCTTGAATGTGACTTGTGCAAAGTTGTTGACTTCTAGTTGTGATGGTATTTTTTCAATTTCATTATCAAAATTTGTAGCATCTTTGAATTGTTCAAGTAGTTGTGATAGATTGTTACAATAAGCATCTAATGACTTTTGAGTGTTATCAATGACTTGCTCATCATAACTAGATGTATGTGAAAATGTAGTTGTATAATGTGTTTCAATGAAAATTAGTGTTTGAGACATAATTTTTACCTGTTTTCTTATTTTTTATTTATGGATTAGGCCCAAGTTGTTCCTCTATTATGGCAATTTTGACAATGATAATCAAATTTAGTTTCACCAGATACGAGGTTAATCAAGTCTAATCCTGACATGGTGGCTTCCGTATACGTTACATTTGTTGAATGGCAATTTGAACATACGATTGGTGTTTTTGGTTGAGACATAAGTAATTGCTCCTTTATAATGAAATTGAAATACCTTTAAAGGTGAATTTTTTGGTTTTATATGTATATGTAGAACTTCCATTGTTTCGTGCAACATATTCGTGATAAAATGCCATGCGTGGGTCATAGTAACCTTTTTCTTCAACTTCTTTGACATCATATTTTTTATCAAAAGTGATACCTTCTGATTGAAGAAATTGGAAAATGAGCCGTGATTTTAAGTCATTTTCATTGGTTAGTTCAATAAAAAGTGTGGATTCGCCATCTTTAGCTGCTCGTAATAGTTGTTCTTTTAGATTTTCAATCACAACTTGTTTTTCACTTGCAAGTTGTTTTTCTGCATCTAATTGTTCTTTGAATGACATCATTTGTCACCTTCCATTCGTAGTTTATCACGCACTTCCATTAGGGCTTTTCCAAGTAAGTTTTGACCTTTCCAATTACCAGTGTAAAGGTCATCATCTTCTTCACTAAGTCCTACACCCCAAATACGGTCGTATGGGGATGCTTCAACGATGATACGATCTCCTGTTGCTATTAGAATTTCTTTTAGCTCAGGATCTTCAAATTTAGCTTCTAGAACTTGTACCATTGCGTGATATCGTTTTGCTGACCAAATTCGATCATTGTAGTTACGAATTTGACGACCAATTCCTTTAGCGTCTTGTGGATGCTTCACTGCAGCAATTAAGTCAACTTTTGAAGGATCAAATTGAAGTGCCTTTTCAATCATAAAGGCTTGTTCTGAAAAGAGCAATGAATGTCCTTTGTACATAAATTTCTTACGATAAAAGTTAGAAAACGGCGTGTTGTTACGCCAGAAATAAACGTGTGTGTCAGTCATAGTCATGTTGTGGAATTTTTTCATTGGTTTTTCCTTTCAATTCAATAGTGGATATTCCTATTACTTTTTGTAGTTGTTCGTGTGATAGTAGTTGGTATCAGTGTCGATTCCTGCGGATATTTCTTTTATTTTAATCGAAATCCAATATGTAATCCGCCATAAATTTGATATAGTTTACCAATTCATCAAGATTGTTTTTATCTTTATTATCAAAATACAAATAAATCATATTTTTGTAAATTTCAAATTTAATTCCTTTAGAATGTAATTTGTTTGCGTTTTCTGATGTAAAGTAATCTCTATACCCCAATGTTGATACGAATTTTAAAGAATACCCGTTTTTCATATTAATAAACAATGAATAATCTTTAAACGTATTGTTATCGAATTCTAATGTTCGTTTATCTATGATTTCTACTTGACCATAATCATCTAATTTTATTTCAAAGTCAGTTAAATCTTGATGATTCTTAAGATAGTCGTATGCGGTTTGAATTTTTATTTCTGGTTTCATATTTTAGTTTCACCTCTATGATATTTGGAATGGTTTATTAGTTTTCTGTCATGTATAAATTTCAAAATTATAAGGGGTGGATGGGGTTGTAACCCAAAGTGATATAAAACACGTTAGTGTTTTATATTTCAATCATCATTTAATACATATTCACCTAATTCACGGTCATAATGACATGGGATAGTTAAAAATGGTTCTGATGGTAAAATAACATCTTCAAGTGTTTCACTGTTGATTCAATGTAAAACAAGTTCTTCCCCATAGGTTGGTGAATCTTTATCCTTATCTATAAAGGTCATAATAATGATTTTAGGTTTTTTCATAGTAATATCCTTTCTTATGAATAAGATTCATGGTACATTGCAAGAAACTCTACCATCCAATGTTGTTCTGGTTGTACTAGTGACATTACTTGGTCTTTTGTCCAATTTTGCTTAAAATAAGAAACGATTTTATCCCCAATTTCATCTGGAATGGCTAACACATCGTCCCATTGTTCAACATCATCCAAATGAAATCCACATTTTGTGGTTTCATTTCGTCTTTTTGCTGACATAGCAGTTGCTTTTCGCATATTACGATCCTTTCTTATTTATTGAAAAATTTATGTAGTAGACCTTTTAGCCCTTTTGGTTTTTGTACTTCTTCAACTTCCTCATGTCCTTCATTATTAGATAGAATTTTCATGGTTAATTTGAATAAGTTTGATTGTGGATGATTTGATGCGGGTACGGTTACAAAAGATTTAGCTTCTGAATCGTAGAATGTTACTAGCTGCTCATCTTCTGTCAAATCACAAACCATCTTATCCATGATCTTACGAGTACGTTCATAATAGTATTCTGATAAATAATCATAGTTGATATACTCATCAATATCATCAAACAAGTATGTTTGATTATGATGTTTAAAATCATCAATAAGTGAGGCTTTGACATAAGCGTTTGGGCCTGTAAAGTAATATTGTTTGTAAAGATCATAAATGAATCCTACAATTAGTTTTTCTTCTTTAGTTAGTTTATGATATGGTTTACGCATGATAAAAATCTCCTTTTATAACTATTAGCTGTTTTCGTAAACTTTATCTTGTTGAATATGAATATGATTTTTTTCATCTAAATTAATCGTTACTTTTACAATCCAACCCGTTCCAGGTGGTCGCCATGAATTGGCATGGTTCTGCATATCATCAAGGGCTTCTTGATAAGTTTGCCATCGTGCATGAACTACTTTTCGTTCAGCTTCTTCACCATCTGTTGTCCAGTTTTCATAGTACACAGTTTCATGGAATTCGTTTTGAGAACGTTCTGCCTTAATTGCATCAATATATTCTTGAGCATCTTCTTTAGAATAAAACGTTTTTTCACCTACAATATATTGTTCTTCAATTATAAGTTCGTTTGTCATAATTTTTTCCTCTTTTCGTTAATCATCAAAAGTACCATCTAACAATTGTTGAATCATTTCTTCTAACTGTTGATGGTATTTTTTCGTTGTTAGTTGATAAATGTTGATATTAAATAAGCTACAAATGGAATTAATGGTTCCCATTAATACTTCACATTGTGCCATTTCAAGTTGTGTAATAGGAGAGTCGTTTCCAATATTCTTATTGGTTAATTGATTTCGTTGAGACATCATCTGAATATAGGTTCGTTCCATATAATCATAATGGGCTTTTGTCATTAATTGAGTTGGAAGAATGACAAGGGTTTGTTCCCACCATAATTTTTCTTGATGATGCTTACGAAGGCGAGTAATCAATCCATCTTTATTTGATGATTGACCTACATAAATTTGATCCTGATTGTAAAGAATATAAATCCCTGTTTGCTTTAAATATGGACTAAATTCTGCTTGATTGAGTTCTTTTTTAGGGAAAAATAATAAGGTTACCGTTGGTGTTACAACAATAGATGACGCGCCCTGGTAACCTGTTGGAATAGATATTAAAGTTGGCATTGTCTTATCCTTTCAAAAGATATTGAATTCCATTTTTATCTAAAATCCCACGCCAAAGTTCATTTCCATGTTCATCCAGTTTTAGTAGATTAATATGTCCTTTTTCATGACCTGATTTAGAACCTCCATCAATAAAATAACGTTTTACATTTCCATTTAGGATCGGTTCCAATAAAATAGGACAATTTTCATTTTCTTGACCAATTGAAATTAAAGATGTTGGAGTATGACCCGTAATAATGATTTTATTATGATAATCTTCATGTAAGAAGTATTTAAGAATATCATCTTTAAAGAAATTGATATAGGGGTCACGAGTCCATAAAAGGGTATCCTTATGTTGATACTCAATTGCAAGATCAAGGTCAAATCCTGCATGTGTTAGAAGAATATTTCCATCTTGAACAACGTATGGTAAGTTGTTCAACCACTCTAATTCATCTTTTAAATGATATAATAGTTGTTCAGGTAACTCAGCATTGGTTGTATATGGAATACCTAAATTTTCTAATGTGGATGCACGACCGTTTAATTCCCAGTAATTTGTACGATAAGGGTAATAAGCTGCATCAAGAAGGAATTGATCGTGGTTTCCTAAAATAGCTTTTGCCTTACCTTTTTCACACAAGTCTTTTACCAAATGAAGAGTGTTTAAGGTTGCATTTGGTTGCAAATCATATCCATCAATATAATCCCCACCAAATCGAAATTCACAAGAATTATCTGACATTTCAGGTAAATTCTTTATGTGTTGTAACGCCTCATAATTGCTATGAATGTCTGAGAGATAAATATAGGATTTCATAACTGTTACTCCTTTCTTAATTTGTTAATTACTATGGATTTTTTCTATGAGAAATAAATTTCGAAAGTGGAAGGGGTTTGGGGCAAATGAAATTTGACCTAAGAAATTGAAAAAGTCGTTAGACTTTTTCAAAAAAAGAGCATAAGCTCTTTTTTTTAATAAAAATAGGTCTAAAATCGAAAAAGTATGGATAACTCAATAGAAATCTGCGGAGTTATATCCGTAATAACAATCAGCCATTTCCATATCAATATCATAGCTACTAGCGGTTTGAGTTCGTTGAAAGAGTCTTTCAGCTCTTATATCCGCATATAATGCTGCATTTTCTGCTGATTCGAGAGTTTTATATCCCCATCCATTTGCGGATTCTATAATGTTACCATAGTCATCTATCACAATATATCGATTCAATTCGTCTATGAAGATTGCTTTAATATATTTATTATTTGTGATTGATATTAATTTTTCTGGTTCCGTTTCAACTATATCATATATTTTTTGTTGAATTTCTTTTGCGTATGCTGCATCAGTAATTAATCTACCCCGTTGCATATTTTATAACCTCATTTTTTAATGTGTTTTATATACTATTTCTAATTTACTAATTGTTAAATACTACCCCATAAGCAAATTTTATAGCTGATAAGTAGTCTGGGAATGAGTCATACTGGTAGTCAGTATTACCACCATACTGCCAATCTTTTTCAACTTGCACATAGTACTTTCCTTTATAAAGAATGATAGTGGTTTCATAGCTAGACTCTTCGTATTTGTTATAGTATCTGCCACTAACAGAACTAGCGGTACTACCATAGTTAATAAAGCTGTCATACTCTAACTTAGAATCCCAGTCAAAGGATGAGTAGTAATATTTAGAATAAGGAAAACCTACTGTTGCCTTTAGATTAAGGGAAGTTTCACATGAAGAGATGTCACCATTCTCTAAGTGCTGTTGGAGAGAACTTATAGTATTTTCGGTCATTATATTTATACCTTTCTTTTGTTTAGTTATATTGAATCAATGAACGTTCTAAATGATTTACTCGGTAGAGTATCTGCAAATTGTTTTAACATGAATTGGGTACGAGCCGTAACTCCAATTTTTGTAGTTACATTGTCATATCCCAAATGGTGCATCAATTCTTCATTGAAATATCCATTTTCTAAGAAGAATTCTGCATCATGAGGAGTAATCCAAAAATAGAAGATATCTTCTGTTCCTTCAAGATGTTGTTTTGGTTTGATAGTATCTTCAACTGTTACGAAAGCAGATGCAGTCTGTTCATCCGATAGTCCAATTGCAGAATAAGATGGTTGAAGAATAGATTCAACTTCAATTTGTTCTTTTTGATAACCAACTTCTTCATAAAGTTCTCTAATTGCAGCATCCATAATAGTTTCATTTTTATCTACTAATCCTGCAGGGGTAGAAATAACATAATTGTTAATTGGATAGCGAAATTCTTTGATAAGGAGCATTTTTGTCATATCTTTATTTTTGACAAAAATACTAACCGCATCAGACTGATAAGGCTTACCAAGTAAAGTTGGCTTATAGGACATGCCTTTTGTACGTGAAACAAAAGCATACTCTTTTGTTTGGGATTCTAGTTTCGTAGTGCTATTATAAAGTGATAGATGTTCATTCACATCTGTTTCTGACAATTTTGTTAATAATGGTTTTTTCATACTAAGTTTCTTTTTCATTAATTAATCAATACAATCCCAGAACATTTCTTCAAAATAGGAATGGGATGACTCAATTTTATATTTATCCTTCACATATTGAAGTCCATGTTCTTCAAGTTCCTGTGCCAATAATGCAGATACAAATGAAGTTGAAATACATTCAATATGATCAGGAAATTTGAGTGTGAGTTGAGGTTCATCTTTATAGGGTTCTACTTGTGTGTGCCAAGTTTCATCACCATGTGCAGTACCTGCTAAGGCAATGAGGTTTTTGTCAAATTCTAATGTAATTTTCATTTTTTACTCTTTCTTTAATAATTTTTCGTCAACTACAAATGGTGAATTCACTTTTTGATAAACAAATTCACCAACGTAATAATTAATACTACTTTTGATGCGTCCACTACTTCTTGAGTACGCTTTCCACAATACCAATTTTCCATTTCGTCGTTGTTCGACTTTTTCATTAGGTTTTAGGATATAATCATCCATAATTTCTTTAGGTTCAAATTTATCAAAATGTTCTTCGGTAAGGGTTACTGATTTGACTTGACCTTTTTGAATGTAGTATAGTACATCTCCAGGTGCAAATGTAAATGCTGTGATTGTATGTTTTCTCATTTTAAATCTCTCTTTCGGATACAAGAAATTAGCTTACAAAATAGAAAAATCTGTAAGAAATTTCCTACAGATTTATCTATGTTGCCTTGTTTCTTACAAACCTGGTGCTTGTCCAAGTTCTGCTGCAAGCATCCAGATTGTTTTGTCAGTTTCAGTTTTAGCGTCTGAGAAAATACCGTTTGTTACATCGTCACCTTCTTCATCAGTGACATCCAAACCTTTTTGGAAAAGTTCTGACAAGTAACGGTAGATAGCAAGGACACGTTCCAAGCTTTCTTCAACATTACGGTATTCACCAGCTTCTTCTTCGATTTCACTGTTTTGAAGGAACTCTGTCAAAGTAGAGAATGGGCTTCCCCCAAGTGTGATCAAACGCTCACTGATTTCATCCAATTGACCATCAAGAGCTTCCATATACTCATCCATTTTTGGATGCCATACAAGGAAACCACGACCACGCATATACCAGTGCACTTGGTGCAAGGCAACGTGAGCTACGTACAAATCAGCAACAGCTTGGTTCAAAACTTCCTTTGTTTTTACCAATGCCGTTACATCTTTTACTGCTTCTTTTTTCAATTCTACCATTGTTTTACCTCATTCATTATGATTTGTAACCACTTCTTAATGGTTACTACCTTAGTATATCACTAAGAAAAACCAATATCAAGCTAAATGACTCATATGAGAAAAGTTGCAATAAACTGATAATTTAATACTCAATGAAAATCAAAATTTGATGAGTATACGTGAAATTTTTGCACATATTAACTCTTATGATGACTTGTTTGCGCTCGATATTATTCAATTAGCTATTTTAATTTTCGAACGTGAGTTGGGGATTCGGGGTCGAAGACCCCGTTTTGAAAAACCATTGACGTATGTCAATGGTCAGGGAATGGAAATAACAACACACATAGCAACAAACAAAAGAGAGAATAGGATTGGGAGTACAATGTTAGTCAAAATAGCAATAATCACAAAAATAGCGAGTGGAACGAGGACAATTGTTGATAAATTTGCGTAGACATGGTTCTTGGGGTCAGCATGCTTGACAAAAATATTCAGTATGGAACGTTCTCTGAACTTGGTATCCCACATTGATATTTCTAGGTTGAATAGATATTCGATTAAAAAGATAGTGGCAGAAATAGCCAAAATCCCCGCAATAATAATGCGGAATGCACCTTGTGTTGTGCTACCAGATGCGTTAACAGGGACAACAAATGCTAGGATTGTCATTAATAATAGCAATCTATAGGAAAAGGAGGTGAGTCGTGATTTCATCCTTGAAATCGTCTTTTTAAAAGCTGTGATAAACATTTTTATATTACCTTTCTGAGTTTTTAAATAGCCAAATCAAATTTCAACTGAGGTTTAACCGGTTCATAGTCAAGCAATTCAAAGTCTTCAGCTTTGATATCAAAAAAGTTAGTTTTATCTGGCACATTCAAGACCAAACGTGGTTGGCAGTTTGACGGCTCACGACGGAGCAATTCCT
>RBWB01583195.1_pt1 | contig 12529 bp, 14 predicted proteins | sample 2014201 | NCBI WGS metagenome assembly RBWB01 (sample SAMN10133834, study PRJNA383868) | Human oral metagenome, whole genome shotgun sequencing project. | isolation source: supragingival plaque isolated from 88 juvenile twins | host: Homo sapiens | place: Australia
AGCTGTATTGCGCATAGAGGGTTCTAATACGAGGTTTTTGGGGAGTATATTGGGTATTTGTTCTTCAACGATTTCTTTGTATCGCTCGTTGGTGAGGATTAGGATGTTTTCTTGGGGTATAAATTTTTGTAGGCGGGCAAATGTTTTTTGCAGGAGGGTTTTTCCTGAGCCGAGCATATCGTGGAATTGTTTTGGGTATTGGGTGGTGCTAACAGGCCAGAAGCGACTTCCTACGCCACCAGCCATAATTACGGCGTAATAATTGTTTACCATATATTTTTTATGTTTTTATTTGTTATTTAAGTTTGATTATTTCAATTTCGGCGTGAGGTTGAAAGATGTATTTTTTTCCGGAGGTGAGTTCTATGCAGTCGTAGCATTTTACACGGCGTTGTCCTTTTCTAAAAATACGTCCGTCTTTTATTCTGAAGGTAGTACCTTCGGGGATTTGATATATGAAGTTGAGTTTTTCGTTGTTATCATATTGTTTTAGAGCGATAGCCAAACGAGGGTCTATATCGCTACTGGACATAGGGTTTAAGAAGTGGCGTTGTAATACGCCTAATAGTTGTTGAGGGAATATTTCGGGGTTGATGAATGGTTTCATCAGTTGTTGGAAGGTGAATTTCCATTCGTTTCCGTGAGGTTTTATGAGTTTTCCAAAGCGTTCAAAGGCTATTAGGTGAGCTACTTCGTGGATAAAGGTGATTAGAAATCTATATTTATTGGAGGTAGCGTTCATAGTGATGAGGTGTTGGCCGTCGGGTAATTGGCGGTAATCGCCGTGCCTTGTTTTTCGTTCATTTACAATTCTCAAATATATTTGGTTTGTTTTAATGAGTTCAAAACAAGGATTGATGGCGTTTTCAGGTAAATATTTAGCGAGTATCTCTTTCATTGTAAGAATTAAAAACAGGCAAATGTAGGTATATTTTTTTATATCTGCAAATATTTTTTGTAAGTTGTCTTTAAGTTAGCTCCAAGTTAGCTCCAAGTTAGCTCCAAGCTTGTTCTAAGGTGTGGGGTGGTGGTTTATGGCTGATAAATATAATAGATTGTTATTCAGTTTACTAAAAATATTAACAAGGTTAATTGTGTATTGATAATTGTATTTTGATAATTATTTTGTACTTTTGCAATCAAAATGCTTAAAGCGCGAAAACTATGAATGTTTTACTAAAATCAGCACGTATAATAGACTCAGAGAGTGTATATCATAACACGGTTAAAGATATTTTGATAAGGGATGGAGTTATAGAGAAGGTGGAGGTTGATATTTCTTTGGACGGGGTAGATGAAGTGTTATCGGATGTTTGTGTATCGCAGGGTTGGACGGATAGTAGTGTGTGTTTTGGGGAGCCTGGTTTTGAAGAGCGAGAGACGTTATTAGGTGGTATACAGACTGCTGAGCGGAGTGGTTTTACTCATCTTTTGGTAAATCCGAATACTTATCCGGTGATAGACAGCCAGCAAGGGGTAGTTTATATGAAGCGACAGGTGAGGGGTTGTGCTGCAGAGGTTCATCCGATAGGGGCGCTTACTGTGGAGTGTAAAGGGGAGTATCTTGCGGAGCTTTTTGATATGCAGGAGAGTGGTGCTGTGGCTTTTGGGGATTATAAGAAGGCGATAAGCAATAGTAATCTTTTGAAGATAGCGCTTCAATATACGCAGCCTTTTGGTGGGATTGTGATTTCGTTTCCTAATGATGCTAAGATTATGGGGAAGGGGGTTGTGAATGAGCATATAGAGGGGACGCGTTTGGGGCTAAAAGGAATTCCGGCTTTGGCTGAAGAGCTTTGTGTGGCACGGGATTTGGCTATATTGGAATATGCAGGGGGGAGGCTTCACATACCTACGATTTCTACGGGGAGGTCGGTAGCTCTTATAGCAGAGGCTAAGGAGAAGGGGCTTGATGTGAGTTGTAGTGTTGCGATACAGAATCTTTTTTTTACTGATGAGGTATTGGAAGGTTTTAATACTAATTATAAGTTACTTCCGCCTTTGAGAGACAGGGCTAATGTGGAGGCGCTCAGAGAGGCTTTAGTTACGGGGGTGATAGATTTTGTTACTTCGGATCATAATCCGCTGGATGTAGAGCTTAAGTTTAAGGAGTTTGATTTGGCTGCTTTTGGTAGTATAGGGTTGGAGAATGTTTTTGGGGTAGTGAGCCAATATGTTACGGAGGAGCGTGCAGTGGAGCTTCTTACGGCGGCTCGGAAGCGTTTTGGTATTGAGTCGACGCCTATTGTAGAGGGAGGAGTGGCTGATTTGAGTATATTTTCATTTGAAGGGAAGAGAGAGTTTAAGGAGGGAGATATATTGTCGAAATCTAAGAATAGTGCTTTTATAGGGGGTATTATGCGTGGGAAGGTTTATGGTATTATAAGGAAAGGGCAGCTGGTTTTAAATAGGAATATATAAGAGAAAGCAAGTATAATTATGAATGTAACTAATATGAATAAGAAATTGCCTTTGGAGTATGTGCTTCGGGAGCCACAGATGCGGATGAAGCGTCCGCCTGTAATTTTTATGTTGCACGGTTATGGTAGCAATGAGGAAGATCTTTTTTCGTTTGCGGAGGCTTTACCTCCAGAGTATATGATAATATCGTTTAGGGCTCCTTATCATTTGGCGACTTTTGGGTATGCGTGGTATATGATAAATTTTGATGCTACGCAGGAGAATTGGAGTGATAATGAGCAGGCGATAGCTTCGCGGGATTTGATAATGCAGTCGATAGAGGAGGCTTGCAGGGTGTATGATTTGGACAACAAGAATGTTACTTTGCTAGGTTTTAGTCAAGGGAGCATATTGAGTATAGCGATAGCGTTGTCGTATCCGAGGAAGATACGGAATGTAATAGCGTTGAGTGGTTATGTGAATAAGGAAATATTGAGGGAGGGTTATCAGCGAGAGAATCATTCGGTTACGCGTTTTTATGTATCTCATGGTTCGAGTGACCAAGTGGTGCCTGTGGAGTGGGCACGGCAAGTGCCTCAAGTGCTTAAGGAGTTGAATGTGAAGTATAAGTATGAAGAGTTTCCAGGGGGGCACGGAGTAACGCCTCAGAATTTTTATTCTTTTCGTGATTGGCTTATGAAGCAGTGATGAATAAAGAGGTTTTAAAATATAAATATGAGCTTTTTAAGCGGCATGCTTATATTATCATTTATGGTACCAATACGCGATTAGGTAGGCTTTTTGATTTGGTGCTTTTGGCATTGATATTTATAAGTGTGATAATGGTTTTGCTTGAGACGGTAGAGGGGATAGATCATAGGTTGCATGGGTTATTGGTATTTATGGAGTGGTTTATTACGGTATTTTTTTCGATGGAATATCTATTGCGAATAATTACTCATAAGAAGCCTTATCAATACCTATTTAGTTTTTATGGCATAATAGATTTGATTGCTATTTTGCCTATGTATTTACCTTTTATCACGCCAGGAGCTAAGGCTATTTCGGTAGTGAGGGCATTGCGGTTGTTGCGTATTTTTCGTATATTGGATTTGGTAGGTTTTATCAATCAAGGGGAAGAGTTGAAGAAGGCGTTGCGGAGTAGTAGGGATAAGATAATTATATTTATTTACTTTGTATTGGTGATATGTGTGCTTTTGGGGTCGTTGATGTATGTAGTTGAGGGTCATCAGAATGGTTTTAGCAGTATACCGCGTAGTATTTATTGGTGTATTGTAACGATGACGACAGTGGGGTATGGGGATATAGCACCTCAGACGGTATTGGGGCAGTTGATAGCATCTTTTGTAATGATTTTGGGTTATGGGGTGATAGCTGTTCCTACAGGAATTGTAACGGCAGAATATACCAAGACACAAGGGAAAAGGAATCAACCAAAGGAGTGCCAGCACTGTGGTCATCAGGAGAAAAATATAGAGGCTATGTATTGTAGCCATTGTGGTAATAAGTTATTTAGAGATACACTTTCTAATGGGAGTAGGTAATAGGAAAACGCTTTTGGTAGTAGTAGGTCCTACAGCTATAGGGAAAACGCGAATGGCGATAGAGTTGGCCAAATACTATAATACAGAGATTATATCTTGTGATTCGCGGCAGTTTTTTAAGGAGTTGACGATTGGTACAGCAGTTCCTTCTCAAGAGGAGTTACATCAGGTGCGACATCACTTTATACAGCATAAATCTATATTTGAGTCTTATTCAGTAGGAGATTTTGAGCGTGAATCTATTATATTGCTACAGCAGCTTTTTGAGAAGCATAATGTAGTAGTGATGGTAGGGGGGAGCGGTTTGTATGTAAAGGCAGTAATAAAAGGTTTAGATACTTTTCCAGAAGTAGAAGGAAGTGTAAGAGAGTATCTTAATGAACAATATCAAAAACAAGGGATAACTTTTTTACAAAAAGAGTTGAAGGTTTTAGACCCTATTCAATATCAGCAGATGGATATTTATAATCCACAACGGATGATACGTGCTTTGGAAGTATGTATAGTTGCAGGGAAACCTTATTCTTCATTTTTAAATAAAAAGGCAACTACAAGAGATTTTCAAACCATACAAATAGGTCTTACGGCTGATAGGGCTATAGTATATAATCGTATTGAAGAACGAGTAGAAGTAATGCTTGAAAAGGGATTGCTCATAGAAGCTCAAGAAATGTTTCGTTATAGGAAATTGAATGCATTGCAAACAGTAGGTTATAGAGAGCTTTTTGATTTCTTAGATGGTAAAATGTCTTTAGCTATAGCTGTTGAAGAAATAAAGAAAAATACAAGGCGTTTTGCTAAGCGACAATATACTTGGTTCAATAAAGATGAAAATATACAATGGTTTGATTATGAAATCGCTGTAGAGGAAATTATCACAGCACTAAAAGAAAATGGCTAAACCTTGAACAAAGGTTTAGCCATTGTTATAATTATATGATAAGAGTTTATCTTAAAAGCTGACGTACTTCTTCTTTTAGGTGGCTAAGAGCATTGGCTGAAGGAGTAGACTTGTCTATAAATTCTTTAAAGACAGCTTCTACCATACCATTAGCGTCCTTTACTTCTGTACTGAGGGCAGTCTTACGGATAGCATGAATAGTAGCCATTTTAGCAGTTCTGATAATATTCCACAATTGCTCACTGAGATAAATCTGTTGAGCTAAATTGTGTTCAAATTCTTCATCAATAGAATTTACTAATAACATTTCATATTCTTGTTTGCTGAAATTTCTTGGAGGGATACGTAAAAAGAGCTGTTGTGGGGTAATTCGCTCTAAGAACAATGTCATACGTTCATAAGCCTGCAAACGTACAGGAAGAGTATACTTCTGATTTTCTTTATGAAGTAAGAAAAATCGCTTTTTATCTTCATTTTGAATATGCATTCTAAAAAAATAGAAAGCGATACCCCCTACTATTAATGCAGGGATACAATACATTATAAATGTAGTAATTTGGTCTGTCATATTGTTAAATTATGATTCTTTTAAAAGTAGTATTTTTTCTAAGTTTGGACTGAAAATATCTTCAAAAGCTGATATAATACGCCCATTCTTATCTATTATCAATGATTTATTAATATTATTAATCAAAAACTTTTGTGATAAATCCATAAAATTGATAGAATGATATTGTTCAGCCCAGTCTATCTTCTGTATTTGTTTTCTCCATTGTACCTTGTCTTGCCCAATATCTATACCTACAAATTTTACATTAGGAAACAAACTTTTCAATTGTGTAATCCTTCCAAATATTAAATTCGAAAGTTCTCGCTGATTTACCGACCAAAAATAATATATAGTAACTTCTGGCTTCTGAATCTTAGAAAATTTAGTTGGTTTACCTTCTACATTAATTAAGTCAAAATCAGGAGGAATTTTACCAGCTTGCAAAGCCATTACATTCCTAAAAACCTTATCCAATTCTACCTTATGTTCATTATCTTTATTGTATCTGGCGAATTTATCAAAATAATCCTTATATTCGGCGTGCTCTTGTATGTTAAAAATATAAGCATAAGCAGCATTCCTAAACAAATTATCCCTTAAACTACCCTTTGAGAAAAGACTATCTATAATCTTTATCTTCTCTAAATGAAATCCTAGTTCTCGATTGATATCTACCAAGGTATGACTATTATAAGCATATTTACTAAACGCTAAATTGTTTACATATATAACCATATAGCTATAATATGGTCTATAATACTCCAAAAAAGAATTTTTATAATCAATACTTTTCCTATATTTATAAAAGTCATAAGGTAATACCCCATTATTGAAAGGTCTCTTCTTGTCCTGATATACAAATGGATAAATCTCCATCTCTCTATATACAGGAAATACAGTACTTACAAGCGCTATATCTTTTGCTCTTTCACTCAAATTAGGATTACTATTAGCAAAAAATTCATACTCCCTTTTCTTTACTTGGTAGATAGAATCCATTTTTTCCTTATATTCCTGAGGTGCTAATGAATGAAACTTCTTAAAAGCATCCATCTGTTTATCTGCTACTATTGATTGCAACAATAAATAGTTATTAAGCACACTCCCTTTCCCCGAAAAAGAAACACTCTCATCAAAACGCAATAAGTTTGCATATACTACCAAACTGTCGCCTGGCTCTAAATATATATACTGATACTTCTCCTCTATTTCAAAATTGTATAACTTACTTTCCTTTAAATTGAGCTTAAATACAAAATTCTTCTCTTTATTGAGAAAAGTAGTATCAATAGGAGTATCGTTCGCGTATAAAATTACTAATGAATCTTTCGCATTAGGAAAAAAACCTCTCAAAATAGTTCCTTCATTTGTGCCTCTTTTACAAGCTATAAAAGTAATAGTCAGTACTAAAAATAAAAGTCTTCTCATCTTCATAAATCAAATAACATTCAACTAATCGGCACAAAAGTACAAAAAAATATTGAATGTAAAAAATATAAAACTGTTAAAAATAAGATTGGTAATGAATATTAACACTTATTAAGACATAAAAAACTCCTCTTATCTCCTTATTTATACCTTCTCTATACTCATATTTCCTCTTTTGTAGCCAAAAAAATATACTTCTTCTCCTCATCACTAAGACTGTCATAACCACTTGTGCCAATCTTCTCAAGAAGCTGATTAACCCTGTGTAATCGTATCCTTTCCGCTTCATTCATCTCCTTTCCTTTCTTCTCTTCCTCCTCTATCCTCCTTACAATAATCCTCTCCCTCTTGCCCCGAAGATATTTATAAATTAAACCAGCCATAATTCCCCCTATAATTCCCCCTAAATGAGCCATTTTACCCCCCGTATTAACCCAAATATCTATAATTTCAAACAAAATGAAAAACAATAAAAGATATAATAATTTAACCTTGAAAGTGAAAATGTATACTCTAAAGGAAGGTTTAACGCTTACAACAAAACTCAAAACTCCCATAACCGCTGCTGAAGCCCCTAATAACACTACTTTATTCTCCCCAAATATAGGAAAAAATCCAGCTAATAAAAAACAAAAGCCTCCTCCTATCAAACTTACTAAATATACCCTTACAAACTGTCTGCTTCCAAACAACTGAAAAAAAATATGTCCCGAAAAAAACAAAAACACCATATTCCATAACAAATGTTGTCCCCTCAAATGATAAAAACCATAACTGATAATAGTCCAAGGTCGCTCCAAAAATAAACTTATAGACTGTGGTAAACAAAACCACCAATTCAGCTCCATTTGCGTAACAACTTCAAAATAGACAAGACCTTGCGTGATGCCAAATACTAAAATAGTAAAAACAACCGCCCAGTCTGCCATATTGAGTTTATGTAAATAATGCCCTATATTCATCGTTCCACAATTAAACTTGCTGTTTTCTCACTCGCACCCTCTCCTCCTAACTTCTCCCTTAGCAAAACATAGTCCTTAAACACTTCATATCGATGCCGGTAAGTAGAAAGCTTATCAACCTCTAATATCAAATTTTTCTTTGTAAGTGCCCCTTGAATAAGCTCCGTTACCACAGGTTTATCCATAATAAGATTTACTAACGAAATATATTTTAGCTTGATAATTCGTTTAGCAATATGATATGATATCCAACTACCTTTGTAGCACACCACTTCCGGTACATTCAGTAAAGCAGTCTCAAGAGTTGCTGTACCACTAGTTACTAAAGCCATATAAGAAGCCGATAACAAATCATACGTCTTCCCACTTACAAAATGAACATTCTCCTCCTTGATAAACTGCTTGTAAAAATCGTAATCTATCGAAGGAGCTCCCGCTATTACAAACTGATACTGATGATAATCATCTACAATCGAAAGCATTACTTTCAGCATCTTAGCAATTTCTTGCTTCCTACTACCCGGTAGCAACGCAATAATAGGTCTCAGGTCTAAGCCATTCTCCTCTTTAAACCTTTCAGGTGATACCTCCTCCCGTTGTGCAATCGCATCAAGCAACGGATGCCCTACAAAATCTACCTGATACAAATGCTTCTTCTCATAAAAATCCTTCTCAAATGGTAGAATTACATACATAAAATCTACATCGCGCTTAATAGCCTTAATCCGATTCTCTTTCCAAGCCCAAATCTGTGGAGAAATATAATAATGCGTACGAAAGCCTTGTCGTTTTGCCCACTTAGCAATACGCATATTAAAACCAGGGTAATCTATAAATATAAGTACATCAGGCTGATATGCCTCAATATCTCTCTTGCAAAAACTAATGTTGTTTAAAATAGTTACAAGATTAGTAAGCACCTCCCAAAAACCCATAAAAGCCAAATCTCGATAATGCTTAACAAGAGTGCCTCCCACTCCCTGCATCCTATCCCCACCCCAAAAACGAAACTCCGCTTTAGGGTCTTTTTCCAAAAGTGCTTTCATCAAGTTCGAACCGTGTAAATCACCCGAAGCCTCGCCCGCTATAATATAATACTTCATCTCTTCTTATTTGTTAAGAATTATTACTTTCATTTCAATGTCTCTTTTAGGCCAATTATCCCTGCCTTCAGTCTCCACACTATTGATTTTATCCACCACATCCATCCCCGAAATAACCTTGCCAAAAGCCGTGTAATGACCATCTAAATGATATGCTCCTGGCTTCTGTACCACTATAAAAAACTCATAAGGAGACGCAAACTGATGCGGATTGTCAATGTCACTGCTCGGCATAGAAACAATCCCTCTATGATGCTTAAAACCCTTTTTCGTATCAGGAGGCAACAAATAACTCCCTATCGAAGCTCTACGCCTACTTATCTCCCAGCGCTCTGAGTTCCCCCCTTGTATAACAAAATCCTTCACCACTCGATGAAAAACCGTTCCATCAAAATACTTCTGATTTGCTAAAAATATAAAATTAGCACGATGATAAGGAGTCTCACTAAATAACTCAATATCTATATTCCCATATTTAGTTATAATACGCACCCAACGCTCCTTATGACGTTTCTCATATTCAAATAAAAAAGGAATAGCCGTATCTGTAGTAAGCGGAACTTCAGGAAAATCCATAACTGTAGTCAACTTAGTGTCTACACTGTCCTTAACTTTCCTGTCTACTACCTTTCCTTCCACCTTCTTCTCCGTAGTGCCAGTATTACAGCCTAGTACCAATATACTTATAAATAACAAAAACCACTTCATAATGATTGTAGAAAATTACGTAAAACCTCAATCGTATCAGATTCATTCTCAATATATACTAAATGCCCTCCTGAGAGCACCTCGCATTCCATAGCCAGAGTCTTAGCCAAACTCTCCATCTCCTCATAAGAAATTAAAGCATCAGACTTTCCCAAGATAAAACCTCTTTTTATAGCCAAAGATTTTAATACAGAAGTGCGATTAGGGCGCTCCTTCATCCCCAAAGAAGCCGCTACAATACCTTCATTAGGCGTGCAAAGCCCTATCTGCACCAGCCTCTCAAGAGCAGATTTTATCTTTGTTCTATTCTCTTCACTCACCAAATTGTTCACAGCTGTACGTACAAAAAGCTCCTTTTCCTTTTCAATAACCTTCAATACACGGTCACGATTTGCTTTTTTCTCTTCCGAATCAGGTAAAGGAGTAGAATTCAACAACACCAAACCTTCTATTTTCTCAGGAAAGAGCTCTCCAAAAGCAAGCGAAACATATCCCCCCATAGAATGGCCAACCAAAGTGCACATTTCTATACCCTCATCTTCCAAAACAACATTCACCTCCTCAGCCATCATTTCCATAGTATGTACTGACGAAATAACAGGAGTTTTACCATGCCCCAAAAGGTCTATACACAACACCCGATAATCCCTAGAAAGTACATTAGAAATAGACTCCCAAATACTACTATCTTCCAAAAAACCGTGTAAAAAAACAACTGTTTTAGCACTCTTGCTCCCTTTTTGAGTATAAAAAGAAATAGATCTTCCCATTTTGTTATTAATCAATTAAATCTTATATTAATATATTATTTTTTAAACAGAAAAATTTTTTCCTATTCCTTCCCTATCCCTCACTTATACCTACACTATACCTACCCTATACACAACTAATAACTAATACCTGACACCTAAAACCTATAAAAAACCTTTTTCATAGAAAAATATACTGTCTTCCCATATGAAGAAATAGAAAATATCAATTTCTACCCTTTCTGTTAATAAGGCACAAAGATAATACAAAAAACAAAAACAAAAAACTTATCACCCTTTTTTGTTATTTAAATAGAAAATATATACCTTTGGGGCTTAAAAAATACACCAAATGAATATTATAGAACTTAAAACAATAGACTCTACCAACCGATATCTTAAAAACCTTATACATACTGATACACAGCTTCCAAACTTTTTAACTGTATTCACTCCTCAACAAACCGCAGGGGTAGGACAGTATGGAGCTAAGTGGCAAACAGAACCTTATATGAATCTCACTTTTAGCACCCTATTCATTCCTAATAATTTATCAATAGAAAACGCCTTTTTACTCAATATGATAGTACCCATTACAATATTGAAAACACTTAAGGAAATGAATATTACAGAAGAAATAAATATCAAATGGCCTAATGATGTCATTATGGCACATAAAAAAATAGGTGGTATCCTCATAGAAAATATACTAAAAGGCCACCAAATTATAAAAAGTGTGATAGGTATAGGACTAAATGTTAATCAAACAAACTTTGAGAACCTTCCCAAAGCTTCCTCACTAAAGAAAATTATAGGGAATAATTTTGATATAAAACTACTGATGAAATGTATTGTAACTAATTTAGAAGATACCCTTTCAACCCTTTCAACAGCCTCTTTTGAAGATATATATAACGAATATAAAAACTATCTATTTCGCAACGAGAAAGTATCAACCTTCTCCCTTCCCGATGGCACCCACTTTATGGGCATTATAAAAGGAACAACCCATACTGGAGAATTAATAGTAGCTACAGAAAAATCAACTCAAACATTCTCACTAAAACAAATTGAACTCCTATACTAAGTCTCCTACCTAGTATCCAACTCTATTCACTAATTAATAGTATCATATTCAATAATAAAAACCTCCTCATCATCGTGTTTGAGATAATATACCTCTCTACCTAACTTTTCCTTACCTTCATCAGTGTAAAGAGCTTGTAATTCTTTCTTATCTTTCTCAATTTCCTTTGTCAAGAATTGTTTTTGTTTTTCCAATTTGCTTAACTCTTTGTTCAGTTGATGATGAGAAAGTAATGAATTAGGGTCAAAAAAAGACATATATACCACAAATACTAATAAGATAGCTAAGTATAATTTATAACCTTTTAATACGGATAAATATTCAATGAGTTTTTTCATTATTATTGGTATATGCGATTATGCACAAGTGTTTTAAGTATATCTATAGCCACCGTATTACGACGGTTGTTAGGGATGATAATATCAGCAAATTCTTTGGCAGGTTCTATAAATTCTAGATGCATAGGTTTTAGTGTAGTTTGATATCGGTTAAGTACCTCATTCACATCCCTGCCTCGTTCTGTAATATCTCGTTTTATACGCCTAATAAGTCGCTCGTCAGAGTCAGCGTGAACAAAAATCTTAATATCAAAAAGCTGACGTATATCGGGGTGTGAAAAGATAAGGATACCTTCTACAATTACCACTTTTGTAGGTTTTACCAATACTGTTTCAGAAGTGCGATTGTGCTCTACAAATGAATAGGTAGGGCTTTCTACCTCTTTTCCTTCCTTTAGGGATAAAAGATGATCTTTCAATAATTCGAAGTCTATAGAATTAGGGTGATCGAAGTTTATTTTAGTGCGGTCAGAAAATGATAGATGACTCAAATCTTTATAGTATGAATCTTGTGAAATAACAGTTACTTCCTCTCCGGAAAGCTCTTTAATAATTTGATTGACAACAGTAGTTTTACCACATCCTGTTCCCCCTGTAATTCCTATAATTAACATTTTGATAATTTTGGGTGCAAAAGTATAAAAAAAGAGATAACTAAAAAATTAAAAGTTTAAACATTTTATGATTTTAGGTACTCGGCAGTGAAACTCTTCTTGTTTTTAGCCACTTCTTCAGGAG
>RBWB01583196.1_pt1 | contig 12526 bp, 9 predicted proteins | sample 2014201 | NCBI WGS metagenome assembly RBWB01 (sample SAMN10133834, study PRJNA383868) | Human oral metagenome, whole genome shotgun sequencing project. | isolation source: supragingival plaque isolated from 88 juvenile twins | host: Homo sapiens | place: Australia
CTGCGCCCGCCAGGACGCGGAAGAGCAGGACACCACCGAGCACACACCACCCCCCACCACCCACAAAGGCGGTGGGGGGGCTTTGTGTATCAACCCCCGTCCCTCCACCTCATGACGGTGGCCTGATGGACGCCGCCGTGGATTGCCCCCCGATTTACCTGTCGAGGGAGGGCCTTGTTCGGGGAACCGCTCCGGAACAGGGCGCCCCGCCGTTCGCTCAGATCCACGACGGAAGCAGCATGTGCCAGTGCCAGAAGGTGTAGGCCACCGTTCGGCCGGTCCACAGTGGCCACCACAGGATTGCGAACACCACTGCCGCCAGGACGACCACCGTCGTCAGAGCAATCCCCTCGCCGTGAAGCCGCCATGCCGGCACGCCCGTCCACTCGGAGGGGAGCCGCAGACGCGACGGGCGCAGGCCGAAGCCCAGATAGGTTCCCAGCGCGCCTCGGGGATGCGGCTTGCCATCGCCCAACCAACCGAGCCGCATGAGGCGGTCTTCCAGAACACCCTCCGGGGAGCCCGGAACGGGCATGAGCATTCCCATCGATGAGCCCAGGGCGAGGACGAGCACCAGCACCACGAAGGGCACGAAGGCCACGGTGTAGAACGTGAAGATCGTCCGGTTGCCGTACAGGAACCAGGGCAGGTACAGGCCGACGTAGCCGATGAGCGCCGTCCACACCCTCCAGTCCCGGTTCTCGACCATCAGAACCACGATGACGAATACCAGCGCTATGAGCGCGGACCACCACATGGGGATGTTGCCGATGGAGGTGATGGCCTGGACGCAGTGGTGAGTGCTGTCGCCGCAGGTCTGGCCGGCGAGCTCATCGGCACTGGGCCAGTAGAACGATGTCGGCCGCCACTGCACGAGCCAGCCGATCGGCTTGGACATGTACTGGTGGACGGTATCGAGAGTGACATGGAAGTTGTAGGCCACTATGTGGTATTCGACCAGGTCATTGAGGGAATCGGGCAGCCAGGAGCGCGCCACCGTGCCGTACGCCGCCCGCTGCGCAGCGGCCCAGCCATGCTCGTACGCCTCCGGGTGGAGGAACCAGGACCACCAGCCCGCCGCGTAGACCGCGGCGGTGATCGGGACCAGGCGCAGGAAGTCGCCGACCCCTCTCGCGAAGACGCCCTCCAGGAACCACGCCCTGGTCCTCGCACGGCGCAGCGCCAGGACGTCCCACACGACCACCAGGATGCCGATCGCCGCCAGCAGATACAGCCCGGACCACTTGATCGAGCAGGCCAGGCCGACGGCGACGCCCGTCGCCAGCAGCCACGGGCGCAGATGCCCCTTGGGTGCGAGATGGCCGGGGGCGGTGCCCGCCAGGTCCCGGGCGAGCCGCGCTCGCGACCACTCCCGATCCCGCACCAGGCAGTACACCGTCAGGACTGAGAAGAAGCCGATGAACACGTCCAGGAGCCCGATGCGGGACTCGGTGAGGTTCACGCCGTCGATGGCGAGAAGGAGCCCCGCCAGCCCCGCGAGCAGGGGCGAGCGGGTGAGCCGCAGGGTCAGCCTGGTCAGCAGGACGACGGTGGCCACGCCCGCGAGCGCCGGCATGAACCTCCATCCGAATGAGGAATCCGGCCCGAACAGCTCCATGCCGAGGCCGATGAGCCACTTGCCGAGCTGGGGATGCACCACGAATGAGGGATCCGTCTTGAGCCCCGAGAAATCACCGTGCGCGAAAGGACCGTCGGAATTCGTGACCCATGCCGACTCGTACCCGTTGTGCCACAGGGCGTAGGCGTCCTTGACGTAGTAGATCTCATCGAACATGAGAGAGTGGGGGTGACCCAACCCGATGAAGCGCATCAGCGCCGCAAGAATCCCCGTGGCGGCCGTGACGATCCAGCCATTGATGCGGACGGCGGCGGGCAGGACCCGATCCTTGGGCTGCAGACCGAGCTGCGCGCGCAGTTGATCCTCGGACCGTTCGGCCGGCGGGGCCGGGGCCTGCGCGGAATCGGGTGCCGGGGAATCATCCTCGGCCTCGGGGACCGAGTCCTCGACGGCGGCCCACTGAGGCGCCTCGTGCGGCTCGGCGTTCCAGGACGCCGACTCCCCCGTCTCCATCATCGCCTCCCGCTCGGAGGGCTCCGGAGCGGACTCGTCGGCGGAGCGCGGGTCATCGGCTGAGGCGCTTGCGGCGGCTTCTGGCGAGGGAGCACTGCGTGAGGTCACGGTTGCGAGTCTAGGCGGGACGCCATACTGAGGCCATGAATGACGACGCCCCGTCGGCGCGGGCCGGGTCCCGGGCCCCGAGCCCCGCCGAAACATCGACTGCTTCCGACGACGCGCCGAGCCCAGGTACCATCACCATGGCGGCCACTCCCATAGGGAATACCGGGGACGCCTCGGCGCGCCTGCGGGCGGGGCTCGAGCGCGCCGACGTCGTCGCCGCCGAGGACACCCGCCGTCTCCGCGCGCTCGCCCGGCGCCTGGACGTACGGGTGGGCGGCCGCCTGCTCGCCCTCCACGAGCACAACGAGCGCGTCAGGACGGCCGAGCTGCTGGAGGAGGCGCGTGCCGGTCGCAGCGTGCTCGTCGTCTCCGATGCCGGCATGCCCTCGGTGTCGGATCCCGGATACCGGCTCGTCGTCGCCGCGGCCGACGCGGGCGTGCCCGTGACGGTCGCACCGGGCCCCTCCGCCGTGCTCACGGCCCTCGTCGTATCGGGGCTGGCCAGCGACCGCTTCACCTTCGAGGGATTCCTCCCCCGCAGGGAGGGCGAGCGCCGCCGCGCCCTTGAGGCACTGGCCGCGGAGCGGCGCACCATGATCTTCTTCGAGTCCCCGCGTCGCGTCCACCAGACCCTCGGCGCCATGGCGGAGGTGTTCGGAGTCCGGCGCAGAGCGGCGCTGTGCCGGGAGCTGACCAAGACCCACGAGGAGGTGCGACGGGCGGTCCTGGGAGAGCTCGTGGAGGCGACCGTCGGATCGGTCCTGGGCGAGGTCGTCATCGTCGTCGCCGGCATGCCCGGTGCCGCGGCCGATCCACGGGCGGCCGCACGGGAGGCCCTGGAGCTGGCCGACGGCGGGATGCGCCTCAAATCGGCTGCAGGGCAGGCGGCCGGACGGGTCGGCCTGCGTCCCAACGAGGTGTATCGCGCGGCTCTCGTTCTCCGGGATCGGCGAGCCCGGTAGAGGTCGCCGGCCCGGAGGCGCGCCCCCGGGCCGCATCGTGCGCGGAGACGACCGCGCGCCGCATCCGATAGAGTGCGGGCCATGACGGAAAGTGCTGGTACCCCCACGTCAACCAGTCGGGCCCTGGTCATCGTCGATGTTCAGCCGACCTTCTGCGAGGGCGGAGCGCTCGCCGTTGCCGGTGGCGATGCCGTCGCGGCCCGCGTAGCCGCCTACGCGACTGCTCATCGGAAGGACTACCGGCTGGTGGTCACCACCCAGGACTGGCATATCGACCCCGGTTCGCACTTCTCGGCCGCGCCGGACTTCATCGACACCTGGCCGCCCCACGGGATCGCCGGTACTGCGGAGGCCGAGCTCCACCCCGCACTTGCCGGGCTCCAGCCGGACGCCTGCGTCAAGAAGGGCCACTATGCCGCGGCCTACTCCGGATTCGAGGGCGTCACCGACGAGGGCGCCGACCTCGATCGGATTCTGACCGACGCCGGCATCGAGGCGCTCGACGTCGTCGGGCTGGCGGAGTCGCACTGCGTCAAGGACACCGCGCTGGACGGCCTGCGGCACGGTTACGCCGTGCGCGTGCTCACCGATCTGACCGAGCCGGTGTCCCCGGAGCAGGGCGAAACGGCCCGCGCTGCGTTGAGCGCCGCCGGCGTCGAGCTGGTCGCCTCGGGATCCGCATGGAAGCAGTGATGCGGCCACAACCCCGATCGCTCGGGGCGGTCAGGAGCCGTCGTGCTTCTGCGGCGGCATCGGGCGGTAGATGACCTGCTGGGGCGCCAGGCCGTAGGCGCCCGACGAGGGGAGGGGCGGCTCGGGGGACTCCGCCTGGACGGCGGCGCCGGGGTCGCTCGTCGCGCTCGGACCGCTCCACGCGGCCGACGTCGGGCTACCGGGGGGAACCGGGCCGGCGGCGGGCGTGAAACCGGCGGGGCCCGGCGTGTCGACGGGCCGGGGCGCGCCGGGCGCCGGTCCGACGCCGAGGGCCGTCCGGGCGGAGCGGAGCCGGCGGGACCTGAGCACCAGCAGTCGCACACCGGATAGGAGTGTGACCAGCCCCGCGATGGCGGCCGTCGCGACCGCCCACTGGGCGATCGTGAACGCGCGCCGCCATTCCGGGGACACTGCCGCGGTACTGAAGGTGATCGGGTGCGCGCCGCTGCACGAGATGCTGTAGGCGCCTGCCTGCGTGGAGCGGAAGTCGAGGACCTGGCCGGGCTGGGGGCCCGGATCAGCGCGGAGGACGGACTCACGAGACGTCTTCGACAGCGTCAGGGTGGTGCCTGAGGGATCCACCACCTCGCAGGTCGGGTTCTGGTCCTCGGAGTAGAAGCCGTACTGGGTGTCCGCCTGGAGGGTGACGGTCCGCGTGCTGCCGTCCTCGGGGACGGGCTCGCGGGACGTCGTGGTCGGCGCCATCTCCAGAGAGACGATGAACGCCACGGCGGCGATCAGCAGCAGGGTGATGCTCACCCGGAACAGGTTCAACGGGACTCGCCTGGCCCGACGGTAGGCGGCGAGCGGCGAGGTCGGGGCCGGTCGGGCCGGCGGGGCTCCCGCCATGCCGTGTCCGGGCCCCTGCTGCGGCGGCCGGCCCCACGTGGTCATGACCGTCCGACTCCGATGCCGCCGGCGGCGAGCCGCGCCTGACGCGCCCTCTTGACGTCCCCCGCCGGGGTTCCGGACCCTGTGCCGCCCGTCTGCGGAGCGGGACCCGCGCTCGCCGACCAGGGCGGGCCGGCGGAGTGCGGTGATCCGGAGACCGGTGGACGGAACATCATGGAGCACTCCTCACGCAGTAGGGCCGCGATCGCGGCGACCCGGCCACCTCCACCATACGGCCCCCGGGGCCCGCGGGGCGCACGACGGGCGGAGGAGCCGCCGACGAGGTCCGATAGGGTTGGGGCCATGAGCCACATCCTGTCCGCGGTCGCCTGGCCCTACGCCAATGGCCCCCGCCATATCGGTCACGTCGCCGGCTTCGGCGTCCCCTCCGACGTCTTCTCGCGCTACATGCGCATGGCCGGCCACGATGTCCTCATGGTCTCGGGCACCGACGAGCACGGCACGCCCATCCTGGTGGCCGCCGACGAGGAGGGCGTGACCGCCCGCGAGCTCGCCGACCGCAACAACCGCCTCATCGTCGAGGACCTGGTGGCGCTCGGCCTGTCCTACGACCTGTTCACCCGCACCACGGCCGGCAACCACTACCGCGTCGTGCAGGACATGTTCCGCACCGTGCGCGACAACGGCTACATGATCCAGGAGGTCACCCGCTCCGCGATCAGCCCATCGACCGGTCGTACCCTGCCCGACCGGTACATCGAGGGCACCTGCCCGATCTGCGGCACTCCCGGGGCGCGCGGCGACCAGTGCGACACCTGCGGCAACCAGCTCGACCCCACCGATCTCGTCGATCCCCGCTCGCGCATCAACGGCGAGACCCCCGAGTTCGTGGAGTCCACCCACTGGTTCCTCGATCTGCCCGCGCTCGCGCGGGCCCTGGGCGACTGGCTCGACGAGCGCGAGGCCTCGGGCACCTGGCGGCCCAATGTCATCCGCTTCTCCCAGAACATCCTGGGGGAGATCCGTCCCCGGGCCATGACGCGCGACATCGACTGGGGCATTCCCGTCCCCGGCTGGGAGGACCAGCCCACCAAGCGCCTCTACGTGTGGTTCGACGCCGTCATCGGCTACCTGTCCGCCTCCATCGAGTGGGCCCGGCGCCTCGGCGACCCGGAGGCCTGGCGAGCCTGGTGGAACGACCCGCAGGCGCTGTCGTACTACTTCATGGGCAAGGACAACATCGTCTTCCACTCCCAGATCTGGCCCGCCGAGCTCCTGGGCTACAACGGCCAGGGCGAGAGCGGCGGCGAGCCCGGGCGCCTGGGCGTGCTCAACCTGCCCACCGAGGTCGTCTCCAGCGAGTTCCTCACCATGGAGGGCAAGAAGTTCTCCTCCTCCCACGGCATCGTCATCTACGTGCGCGACTTCCTGGAGCGCTACCAGGCCGACGCCCTGCGCTACTTCATCTGCGCCGCCGGCCCGGAGACCGCCGACGCCGACTTCACCTGGGCGGAGTTCGTGCGCCGCACCAACGGCGAGCTCGTCGCGGGCTGGGGCAATCTCGTCAACCGCACCGCCACCATGATCCACAAGCGCTTCGGGCGGATCCCCGAGCCCGGCGATCCCGAGGCGATCGACGTCGCGCTCCTGGACTCGATCGAGGCCGGCTTCTCCGAGGTCGGCGACCTCATCGCCCGCCACCGCCAGAAGGCCGCGCTGGCTGAGGCCATGCGACTGGTGGGCGAGGCCAACAAGTACATCGCCGACACCGAGCCCTTCAAGCTCAAGGGGGAGGAGGGCGGGCCCGCCTGGCAGCGCCTGGCGACGATCCTGCACACCCTCGCCCAGGCGGTGGCCGACCTCAACCTCATGCTCTCCCCCTTCCTGCCGCATGCGGCCAACGACGTGGACCGGGCGATGGGCGGGCGGGGCGCCATCGCCCCGATGCCCGAGCTCCGCGAGGCGCGCGAACTCGACCCCCGGGTCCTGCCCGAGGCCTTCGCCGGGCGCAGCTCCTACCCGATCATCACCGGGGACTACACCACCGCCCCCGCGTGGGGCCGGCACGAGGTCGTCATCGGCACGCCGGTGGCCAAGCCCGCCCCCGTGTTCGTCAAGCTCGACGAGGCGATCGTGGACGAGGAGCTCGCGCGCTACGCGGACCGTCTTCCCGACGACGTCACCGGCGCCTGAGCCGCGCAGCGTCCCGGACGCCGGCGCCGCCCGTCCCGGGCGGTGCCGGCCGCGCGTGAGAAGGAGATCCGCATGAGCCGCAAGCACCGCGACCGGTCCTGGCCGCCCGCCGACGCCGTCGCGCCCCTGGCCGCGCCGGTCGTCGACAACCACGCCCACCTGCCGGTGCCCGGGCTGCCGGTCGAGGGCCCCGGGTCCGAGGCCCCGCTCAGCGCCGCCGAGCTGGTCTCCCGGGCCGCCGCCGCAGGGGTCACCGGCATCATCACCTCCGCGTGCGAGGCCCCGACCTGGGAGGGCGGCATCGAGTCGGCCCGCGCCCTGCCGGGCGTGCGCGTGGCGTTGGCCCTTCATCCCAACGAGGCCGTGCTCCATGCGGGGGTGCGCGAGATCGGCCCCGACGGACTGGCCCCGGCCGCTCGTCCCCACCATGGCGAGCCGCTCGACGAGGTCATGGCCCGGCTCGAGGGGCTCGTGCGCTCCAACCGCGATGTCGTCGTCGCCGTCGGCGAGACCGGGCTCGACTTCTTCCGCACCGGGGAGCGCGGCGCCGACGCCCAGCGGGAGGCCTTCCGCGCCCACATCGCGCTGGCCAAGGAGACGGGGCTCCCGCTGCAGATCCACGACCGCGACGCCCACGAGGACTGCGTGCGGGTGCTGCTCGCCGACGGCGCTCCCGAGCGCACCGTCTTCCACTGCTTCAGCGGCGGAGCCGAGCTCGCTCGAGCCTGCGCCGAGCACGGCTGGTACGCCTCCGTCGCCGGCCCTGTGACATACCCCTCCAATGAGGCGCTTCGGGCCGCGCTGGCCCTCGTGCCCGACGAGCTGCTGCTGGTGGAGACCGATGCCCCGTACCTGCCGCCCGGGCCCTGGCGCGGTCGGCCCAATGCCTCGTATCTCATGGGGGAGACGGTGCGCTTCCTCGCGGAGCGGCGGGGGCTGGGGGAGGCGGAGATGTGCTCGGTCCTGTCTCATAGCACCAGGTCGGTCTACGGGGTGCCCGACGGGCCGGACGTGATAAGGATGTGACCTTGCGGTGTTGCTCGGGCGGGGCGTTGTCCGATAGCGTTCTGGGCAGTCATCAACCATGAGGAGTTCAACCGTGGGTCGACACTCGCAGACCAGCTCGTGGAGCACGACACTCGTCGAGCTTGGAGCTCTGGCCTCCAAGAGCCTGCCGGGCGCCAACAGCACCGGCGCTCGGGGCCGTCGTCGCGCTCAAGGCGCGCCCAAGACCTCCGTGGCCCCAATGATGTACCGGGCCGGTGGAGTCGCCGCCGCCCTGTCTATTGCGGTCTCGGGCGGCGCGTACGCCGCCACCCAGGCCGGTGACGGCGACGGCGGCAAGCCGCCGAGCGAGACCCAGGTCCGTCTGGCCGCCATCGGCGGCCCCAATGGTGGCGGGGCGTCAGCCGGTCAGTCGGCCGGGCTGACCATCGAGGGGCAGTCCGACTCGGTCTACACCGTCACCGAGGAGAGCACCGAGGAGCACGGCCGGGTCGAGAAGGAGACGGACTCCCTCCCCGAGGGGGAGACCAAGGTCGAGACCGAGGGCGTCGATGGTCTTGTGCGGACCACCTACGAGGTCGTCTCGAAGGACGGCACCGAGGTCTCGCGCACTCCCCTGTCCAGCGCGGTGGTCACCGAGAAGGTCGACGAGGTCGTCCTCGTCGGCACGGGCTCGGGCAACACCGGTGGGAAGTCCGCCCCTGCGGACTCCGGGTCCGGTGGTGGTGGCGGCGGTGAGTCGTCGTCCCCGGCGCCGGCGGCCAATGCCTCGGGCGACGGAACCACGCCCGAGGGCGCTCAGGCCATCGCCCGCTCGCTCATGGGGTCCTACGGCTGGGGCGACGGGGAGTTCTCCTGCTTGCAGAGCCTGTGGAACCGCGAGTCGGGCTGGAACTACCAGGCTCAGAACGCCTCATCGGGCGCCTATGGCATTCCGCAGGCCCTCCCCGGCTCCAAGATGAGCTCGGTGGCCGATGACTGGGCCACCAACCCCGCTACTCAGATCACCTGGGGACTGGGCTATATCCAGGGTCGCTACGGCACTCCGTGCAGTGCCTGGGCGCACTCCGAGTCCGTCGGCTGGTACTGATTCGATCGACTGACTTATCGGTCTGCCGCGATTCATCAATGGATCGTGGTCGGATCGTGATTCCGAGTGCGGTCGCGCGTGGCGGGACGGTGCCCGTTATTCTGGGCCCCATGTCTCCGACCACCGACGCCGCCCGGGCTGCATGCGGCGCTGGGGACTCCCGCTCGGCCCCCACGGGCGTCCCGGTTGCTCCGTCGGAAGCGGGTTTGCTCGGCCCCGTCGCCGTACGGGGCCTGGCCGCGGCGCTCGGCATTCGCCCCACCAAGGCTCTTGGCCAGAACTTCGTCCACGATCCCGGTACCGTGCGGCGCATCGTGCGCCGGGCCGGGGTGCGTCCCGACGAGACCGTCTTGGAGATCGGCCCGGGGCTCGGCTCTCTCACACTGGCCATCCTGGAGACGGGAGCCCGGGTGATCGCCGTCGAGGTCGATCCGTCCCTGGCTCGGGCCCTGCCCGTCACGGTGGCTGATCGCATGCCCGGGGCCGCCGAGCGCCTGAGCCTCGTGCACGCCGACGCCTTGACCATCGACGGCCCCGACGCGCTGGGCCTGCCGCCCGCGGGCCGCGCCCCCACCAGGCTGGTCTCCAATCTTCCCTACAACGTGGCCGCGCCGGTGCTCCTGACCCTGCTCGACGCCCTGCCGACCCTGAAGACCGCCACCGTCATGGTCCAGGCCGAGGTCGCCGACCGTCTTGCCGCCCGCCCCGGGTCGAGGACCTACGGCGTCCCCAGCGTCAAGGTCGCCTGGTACGCCTCCGCCCGCCGCGGCATCACGATCGGCCGCACCGTCTTCTGGCCGGTGCCGAACGTCGATTCGGCCCTCGTCGAGCTCGTGCGCCGCGAGCCGCCCGTCGTCCGGGTGGGCCGCGAGCGGGTCTTCGCCGTCATCGACGCCGCCTTCGCCCAGCGTCGCAAGACTCTGCGCAGGGCTCTCGCCCCGCTGGCCGGTGGTCCGGATAGGGCCGAGGCCGCCCTCCGCGCCGCTGGTATCGACCCGTCCGAGCGCGGTGAGAGGCTCGATGCGACCGACTTCGCGGCTCTGACCGAGGCCCTCGTGACCGTCGGCGCCCTGACCGATCCCGACGCCCAGGAGATCCGATGAACCACCTGCGAGCCGTTCCCGGTGCGGACGACAGCGTCCCCTCCGCCGAGCGCTACCACGGCTCGGCCACGACCGTGCGGGTCGAGGCCCCCGGGAAGGTCAATCTCTTCCTGTCCGCCGGTGCTCCCGGTGCGGACGGGTACCACCCTCTGACCACGGTCTTCCAGGCCGTGCGGCTCATCGAGACCGTGACCGCCCGCAGCCAGTCCCGCGCCGCCCACGGCAGCATCACGCTGAGCCTGGAGGACGCCGCCGTCGGCGTCCCGACCGACTCCTCCAACCTCGCCGTGCGCGCCGCGCGTCTGCTGGCCGAGGCCACCGGCGTCACCGACGGCGTCGACCTGACCATCCGCAAGCGCGTGCCCGTGGCCGGGGGCATGGCCGGCGGCTCCGCCGACGCCGCGGCGACGCTGATCGCCTGCAACGCACTGTGGGGCACCGGGCTCGGGCCGGATGAGCTGCAGGATCTGGCGATGCGGCTCGGCGCCGACGTCCCCTTCCCCCTCCTGGGCGCCACCGCCGTCGGGCACGGACGCGGGGACCGGCTCACTCCGCTCATGACTCGCGGCAGGTACCTGTGGGTGCTGGCCTTCGCGGCGCGCGGCCTGTCCACGCCGGCAGTCTTCCGGCGCTTCGACGAGCTGGCCTCCGCCCGGTCGTCCAGCGGGGTCGGGGCCTCGCCCGCGGAGGCCCCCGAGACCATGACATCCGCGCTCCGCGCCGGCGACGCCCGAGCCCTGGCGGGGGCCCTGCACAACGACCTCCAGGAGGCGTCCGTCTCCCTGCTCCCGGAGATCGCCGAGATCATGACGACCGCCGAGCGCGCCGGGGCCCTGCGCGCCATCGTCTCCGGATCCGGCCCGACGGTGGCGGCCCTCGTACCCGACGCGACGAGCGCCACGCGCGTCATCCGCGCACTGACGGCATCCGAGCTGGTGCGCGGCACTGCGCGAGTCGATGCCCCGGTGGCCGGGGCCCGGGTGGTGGGCTGACATGGCGCACCTGCTCGGGGCGGAGTCCATCCGCATCGCAGTGGGCTCCCGCCTCCTGCTCGACGACGTCACCCTCGGTATCGGGGACGGCGGTCGTGTGGGACTCCTGGGCCCCAACGGCGCCGGCAAGTCGACCCTCCTGGCCGCCCTGGCGGGCGCGCGCGAGGTCGACGGCGGCCGCGTCACCCGGTCGGGGGGCACTCGCGTGGCCATGCTCGCCCAGTCCGACGACTTCGCCCCCGGTGACACCGTGCGCACCGCCGTGCACGGCGACGCCCCCGAGCACGAGTGGGCCTCGCAGGCCCCGATCCGCGACATTCACGCCGGGCTGCTGGCCGACGTGGACCTCGACGCCCGGGTCGCCGCGTTGTCGGGCGGCCAGCGCCGACGGGTCGCCCTGGCCGCGGTCCTGACAGCGCAGGCCGACGTCGTCATCCTCGATGAGCCCACCAACCACCTCGACGTCGAGGGCGTGGATTGGCTCGCCCGTCACCTGAACGCCCGCTTCGCCGGCAGGCGCGCCGCCGGGGCGCTGATCGCCGTCACCCACGACCGCTGGTTCCTCGACGCCATCTGCACCAATGTGTGGGAGGTCGTCCCCGGTGCGGATCCGGGCGGCGGACGGCCGCAGGTCGCCGGGCGGGTCGAGACCTACGACGGCGGTTACGCCGCCTACGTGCTGGCCCGCGCCGAGCGGGCCAGACGGGCCGCCGTCGCCGCCGCCAAGCGCGAGAACCTGCTGCGCAAGGAGCTCGCATGGCTGCGCCGCGGGGCGCCCGCGCGCACGTCCAAGCCGCGGTTCCGCATCGATGCCGCGGAGGCCCTCATCGCCGACGTGCCGCCTCCCCGGGACTCCGTCGAGCTCGTGGCCATGGCCTCGTCCCGTCTGGGCAAGAAGGTCATCGATCTGGAGGACGTCACGGTCCGCTACCCCGGCCCCGCGGGCGAGGGGGTCACCGAGGTGCTCCGCCACGTGACCTGGCGTCTGGCGCCGGGCGAGCGCGTCGGCGTCATCGGCGTCAACGGCGCGGGCAAGACCACCCTCCTGCGAGTGCTCGACGGCTCGCTCGCGCCCGCCGGAGGGCGCGTCGTGCGCGGCAGGACCGTGTCCGTGGCCGCCCTGTCCCAGTCCACCCACGAGCTGGACCCCCTGGCGGACAAGCGCGTGGTCGAGGCCGTGGCCATGGTCGGCGAGCACGTGAGCGTGGGGGGCAGGGAGCTGACCGCCGCCCAGCTCGTGGAGCGCCTCGGCTTCACCCGGCAGCGCGCCTGGACCCGGGTGGGGGAGATCAGCGGAGGGGAGCGGCGGCGCCTCCAGCTGCTGCGCCTGCTCATGACCGAGCCCAACGTGCTGCTCCTGGACGAGCCCACCAACGACCTGGACACCGACACGCTCGCCGCCGTCGAGGACATCC
>RBWB01583199.1_pt1 | contig 12520 bp, 9 predicted proteins | sample 2014201 | NCBI WGS metagenome assembly RBWB01 (sample SAMN10133834, study PRJNA383868) | Human oral metagenome, whole genome shotgun sequencing project. | isolation source: supragingival plaque isolated from 88 juvenile twins | host: Homo sapiens | place: Australia
TGGCGCAAAGGTAATAAGAAGTTTTTATTGCCACAAGAGGATTAGGCTATACACCTCAATCATTTACTCCCTATACCTCCGTTTGAGACCAGCTGAGACCAGGCCCTCGGCCTCTCGTCGGAGAGCTTAATCCCATTGTAAATCGCTCTGTGTGAATATGCAGTATGGGGATAGATACTAGACCGAGAGAGTCGATAGGTAGGTGTGGAATATAGCCCTAGCTCCATCCAGATAGAGAGCAGAAAACTTGCAGAAAACTTTTCCCCCGCCCCCCATGGGGTTCTCTTAGGAGGCTCCTTCGCTTCTTAGGAACTATAAAAAAGATCCCTCCACTCCATCAAATCTAGGAGTAGAGGGATCTGAGTCCGGTATGAGCCCCTAAGGGAGGCAGCTTATTCCTTGTGCGCTGCGATGCGCTCCTTGATCGCTGCTATGAGCTCAGGGATAGGCATCCCACTGCGTTCACTCATCATCGAGATGGTCGCACGGGGGATCATGATGCGTGCCAGAGGAGTGGAGAGCATCTTGAAGGCTGGGTTAATCTTGGGTAACTCGGCCTTGAGCCAGGGGTAGACGTCTAGTAGGTGCTTGAGACGTGTATCCCCGTTGTACTCGGCTATCTCCGTGGCGGGAGCCTCCTCGGGCTCTTCGGCTGGTGCCTGAGCTGGTTTCTTCATGCACGAGCAGGAGACATAGTCATCATCATCGTCCTCTTCCTCGGTCTGGGCAGGCTGAGGTGCATGTGGTGCTGGGGTATCCTGTGTGGGCGTGCTGGGTGTGGAGGGAGCGTAGGCATTGGCAGCTTGGTCAGCAGAGGCATGCTTGTCGGCTGCCTTGTTGCTCTTATCCCAGGAGAGTAGGGTGCGTGAGCCCTCGAGGCTACGGATGCGTGTGCAGTCCTGCATCATCTCCAGCACACCACGGAACCGACCCTGCTCATCACGGACAGCGACGTAGGTGATATAGATGAAGAGATTGGGCTTATTGATCCAGAAGTCAACCTCGTCCTCCTCTCCATTGCGGAACTTTTCGATGATCTCCTCTACGAGGTGGACACTGGTACGAGGGTGGCAGTTCTTCACATCACGCCCGATGACGTTCTGGCTCCGAGGGAAGACTCGGTGGTCGGTGTCGGAGTAGAAGCGTACGATCTCGCTTTCATCTACGTAGGAGAGGTCTACGGGGAGGTGCTTGTAGACAAGATTGATCTGCTCGAGGGTCATCTTCCCCTGTGCGACATCTAGCAGTCCATTAGGGTCTGTCCCTCCTGCACTGAAGTACTTCCCGAGGAGTGCTGCGAGCTCTCCTGCGAAGCCAGCTGTCATAGCTGAGCCTCCGGATGCTGGGGCTACTGGCTCCTCCTGCTCCTTCTTTGCCTTCCCGACGCGTATCCAGGCATAGCCAATCTCTCGGTCACCAGCCTTCATCTCTTCAAATTCGTTGGGGCGAATCATCGCTAGAGAGGTAGGGTAGAGGACGGTTTCCTCCTTTTGCATCAGGTCGAGTACATCTTCGACGATCATCTTCTGCATCTTGATGAACTCCTCATCCTTGTCCTGCTCTATGAGGCGACGAGCATCGCTGATCTCATCACGGATGAAGTCATCCAAGAGCCACATCGTCGTCGTCGGACGATCAAAGCCCTTTCGCTCAAGGATGGAGTAGAGCTGGTTCTGCTTGCGGGAGAGGTGAAGGCGGAACTTATGGAGCTCGTCATAGAGGGCGAGCCACTGGTTCTTGATCACGGGATACTGTGCCAGCTCCTCTACCTGCTTGAGGAGCTCACGCATAGCATCATTCTCTCTGATGTAGCACATGATCGGGTGATCGGGGGGGAGGTCAGGACGACTGGTATCCATTACATCCTGGAAGAGGGTCATCATCTGCTGGATATCCTCCTTGCGACACTCATCGTCCTGGAAGGTCTTGAGCTCCTGCTCTGCGAGGGCGATCTCGTAGGGGCGGAGGGTCTTGACCTTCTCTCTGAGGATGGCACGAGCATCCTCTAGGGAGAGCTCCCCGTTCATATAGCGTTCCTTCGTATCGAGGACGATACGTAGCTTATCCATGTCCACCTGGGGAAGGTGTTTCTGCATTTCCATTTGGGGTATCCTGCTTAGTTTCTTCGGTTGATTAGATAGACGTAGAATTCGCTATCCACGATAGCCTCGATACCGATCATCGCTTCCCCTGGGAAGCGGAGGAGGACACCGGGCGTAAGCTTGTGTGTCTCGATCCCATCTAGGGTGGTGATGACCTCGCCCTTCACCACGCAGAAGAAGATCTCCTGCCCGATGTGGTCATGAGGTCGTACTTTCTTTCCCTGAGGGAGGTCTACATGTACGACAGAGAGCTCCTCTAGCTCTAGTACGTGACCGAATTCCTTAATCTCTGTTCCTATCATAAGGTGTATCTACTTGATGTTTGTATGCTGAGCGTGGCTATCTCTACGGAGGCGGAGGGTGGACGGGAAGCCATCCCTCGCCCCTATGTGCCCTCTTGCTCACTGGGGGCACACTCCTTCAAAACAACCCCTCAAGGCTAATCGTTCACCCTCGGGGCTCTATCTCTCATGCCTCTGTGAGGCTGGAGAGCTGTCTCCGCAGCTGGTGTACTTCATTCTCCAGCCGGGTGATCTGCTCATCCTGAGCATGGATGGTCTGCTGGTAGGAGTTCAGCTCCTCGGTCTCGATGCTACTAGGAGCCTGTTCCTCTACACGTAGCAGGAGGTCGCTCAGGACGTTCATATAGTTGTTGAAGGCATCATAGGGTGAGTTGTACGGGCTGAATGGATGCCCCCCCCAGTTGACCGTATTCATGTAGTAGAAGTGATCGGCACTCTGCAGGTAGAGCCAGTCCTGTAGGAGGCGCCGATCCTCTAGGGCATGGACTCGTTCGCCCCAGGCTCGTAGCTTCTCGATGACTCCCTGCTGTAGGATGTTGCCATTCCAGGCGTTCGTACTCTTCTCTTCCCCGTCCCAGCTGATGGGGTAGGCTACAGAGAGTGTACCGACGCTCTTGGACTCGTCAAGGATCCCAGATGGAGTGGTAAAGGACACCCCGTAGTCGCTCGCTAGGGCGGGGAGGGCACGGAAGAACTCAAAGATACCCGTCTCAGGGCGGTTCATCACCCCGAGTACCTCATAGTTCATATAGAGGCAGACAAAGTCCTCCCCCTCAGGTAGCCACTTCACACGCTCTAGGAGCTTGTCTGCAGTGACTGGATATTCAGCTGAGGAGTAGTTGGAGAAGTGCGTCGTGATCAGCTCAGAGAGACCTGCATTGCGTAGGATGAGGCGAGTCTTGGGGTTAATAATGGAGGAGTAGAGGTAGTTGGGACTCTTCCACCCTAGGATGTGTTTGGCTCCCTCTGTGATGATCCCCTCATAGCCGAGGGCAGATAGCTCTACCGCGATCTCATCTGAGTAGATGAGCTCGGTGTTGCAGAAGACCCGAGAGGGCTTGATCCCGAAGAGCTCTCGTAGCTTAGTCTGCTGCATCCGTATCTGATTGCGGAACTCTACGTTGTCGTAGAGCGAGGAGATCGAGTGAGCGTAGCTCTCCGCCAGGAACTCTACTCGTCCTGTAGCTGCGAGCTCCCTAAAGCTCTCTATGAGCTCGGGCTTGTAGTACTCCATCTGCTCGATGGCCAGCCCTGAGATCGAGAAGCTGACGGAGAACTCAGGGTAGGCCTTTAGGAGCTCAAGCAGCATCCGGTTAGCGGGTAGATAGCAGGTGTCAGCGATACGCTCGAAGACCTCTTCATTCAGGTAGTCATCTGAGTAGTAGTGCGAGTTCCCGATGTCGAAGAAACGATAGCGTCTCAGGCGATAGGGCTGATGTATCTGGAAGCAAAGACAGATCTTTTTCATGTGGGGTATGGGTATAGTGGAGTTGTGACTTAGCGTACATATTGGTCGTAGATGGCACGCACCTTGCGCCCAGCAGCCTCCCAAGTGATGCTATTGACCTCCTTGAGGCCCTCTTCCTTGAGGAAGGTGTGCATCTCAGGATAGGTAATGAGGGCATAGATGGCATCAGCCATAGCGTCGATGTCCCAGTAGTCTACCTTCACTGCATAGTCGAGGATCTCAGCGCAACCAGACTGGTAGGAGATGATGGAGGGGACACCACATTGCATAGCCTCTAGGGGCGATATACCGAAGGGCTCGGAGACGGAGGGCATGACGTAGACGTCGCTGGACTTGAAGACTTCATAGACCTGCTGGCCCTTCATGAAGCCCGTGAAGTGGAAACGATCAGAGATGTTGCGCTGTGCTGCTAGGCGGATCATCGCATCCATCATATCTCCACTGCCCGCCATGATGAAGCGTACATGCTCCGTACGCTCCAGTACCTTAGCAGCGGCCTCGACGAAGTATTCGCACCCCTTCTGCATCGTGATGCGCCCGAGGAAGGTAACGACCTTATCCTTTACCCCGCGCCTATCGGGTAGGGCTAGGATAGCTGGATCGAGGGGAGTGACGGCATTGTGTACCGTGGTGACCTTGGCTGGATCCTGGTGGTACTTCTCGATCACGGTACGGCGGGTGAGGTCGCTGACGGTGATGATGTGATCGGCCTGGTTCATCCCGTCCATCTCGATGCCGAAGACCGTGGGATTGACATTCCCCCTACTGCGGTCGAAGTCTGTGGCATGCACATGTACCACTAGAGGCTTCCCCGTCACCTGCTTGGCATGGATACCGGCGGGATAGGTCAGCCAGTCGTGGGAGTGGATGATGTCGCAGGGTTCAGCCCGTGCGATCACCCCAGCTACGATGCTGTAGTTATTGATCTCCTCGAGGAGGTTGTCGGGGTACTTCCCAGAGAACTCTATTGTCCCGAGGTCGTTTGTCCCGAGGTAGGAGAAGTCCGCATAGATATGATCTCGCAGGTGGAAGTAGAGCTCTGGACTCATCTTGCCAGCGAGGCGGTCTCGTACCTGCTCGTAGGTTACATCCCGATAGACCACGGGGGTATCTCCTGCTCCGATGATACGTAGGAAGCTCGTGTCTTCATCACCCGAGGGACGGGGGATGACGAAGGTGATCTCCATGTCTCCCTGGGCTGCCATACCCTTGGTCAAGCCATAGCTAGCTGTACCTAGGCCTCCTAGTATGTGGGGGGGGAACTCCCATCCAAACATTAATGCTTTCATTCGTATCTTATTATCGGGAGTGTTTGTGTATCATATTTCTTTTTCGCGTCCTCGAGGAGCTTGAGGGATCGTAGGATCTCCCCGACACTCATGGCGAAGGAGATCGCACCACGACCCTGGAAGGGTGGGTTCCCGTCGAAGAGTTCGCTGATGGTCGCTATACCATGCTCATGGAGCTCCTCCTCCATACCGATGAGCGTCCGCTGGATGAAGGAGATCGCTCCTAGCCCGTAGAGCTTGAGGCAGGCCTCGAAGTACGGACCTAGGAGCCACGGCCACACAGAGCCATTGTAGTAGGCTCGCTCTCGCTGGAGCTGAGTACCATTACACTGGGCTTGGTAGCCATAGCTCTTGGGGCTCAGTGAGCGAAGCCCCTTAGGGGTGCGTAGCTCTCGTGTGACGAAGTTCAGTACGGAGCGACGTAGCTGTTTGGAGAGTGGGGAGTAGGGGAGTGAAGTGGCAAAGATCATGTTGGGACGCACACTCCAGTCCTGGCGTTCGTGTGGGGAGATGTAGTCAAAGAGGTATCCATGCTCGTTGACGAAGACTTGGTTGAAGCTCTCCTTCACCCGGCCTAGTAGCTCCTCGAGCCCCTCATCCCACCTAGAGGGCATGACCTCACGATAGAAGCAGAGAGCATTGTACCAGAGAGCATTGACCTCGACGAGATAACCCTCTCTGCGGATGACAGCCTGCCCACCTATCTTGGCATCCATCCAGGAGAGGGGCTTGCCGTCACCGAGGATGAAGCAGAGGCCTGTCTCGTCGATACGCAGATTGGGATGTACATTACGTAGGTAGTATCGTACCATCTCATCCAAGAAGTCCCCATAGCGGCTGACCATATCCTCTACACCTGCATAGCTTGCGTACTGCTGTAGGGTCCAGATAGCCCAGAGGCCGACGTCTGGCTCATTGATACCCTGGATCTCCTTGGACACCCCTACCTGCTCCATGAAGGCACGGGTGTCAGGAATGACGGTATCCATGATACGGTAGAACCGCTCTGGGGCATCGGCATAGATTGTACACCCCGGTAGGGCAATAAACAGGTCTCGTGCACGGACTCCGAACCAAGGGTAGCCCGCTAGGAGGTACCCCCGAGTGGCGTCGGGGCGGTAGTAGAACTGTAGGGCAGAGTTCAGCAGACAGCTCCGAAAGTCCTCCCTCGGGGTACGTATCGCCACCTCTTGCTCGAAGAGGGCTGCGATGTCCTGCGGATTCACTTCCTCTAGTCCTGCGGCGAAGTAGACCGACTCACCCAGGGCAATATCTACCTCGAAGTATCCAGGTACGTAGAGGTCCTCGGTGTACTCGTAGCCTCGCTCTCGTTCCTTCGTGTATTCTATCCGCTCATTCCAGGCCGGGTCGCTCACGAAGTGGTTCGGCTTAGAGAGTTGCATGTAGAGCCTAGGATAGCCCTCATAGAGGCAGAAGCTGACCCCAGAGTCTACCCCCTCGTAGGACTCGTTGATCTGGTCATTGCGATGGGTAAGCATCTTCACATCCCTAAAGGCGAGGAAGGGCGAGAGCCTCAGCGTGGTCTGGCTATGTGCCTCTAGGAGCGTATAGCGTAGGAGGGCTCTATTGATGTAGTGGCAGAAGATGAACTCTTTGCGCAGGACGACACCTCCCACACGGTAGGTCATAGAGGAGGCGATATCTACATTGTACTCACGTATGTACTTGTGCCCCTTGGGCGAGAAGATATCTCCCTCGTACTCATGTATCCCCACATTGAAGGGGACTCCATGCTGGACGATCGTGAGGTCTAGGCTAGAGAGTAGGACATGGTTGTTGGGACTAAGGGTCGGGATCGGTACGACGAGCACACCATGATACTTGCGGGTGTTACAGCCGACGATGCTGGAGCAGCAGTAGGCGCCCTTCCTATTGGTTCGGATGTACTCTCGCTGGGTGGACTCATTGAGGTTCGCCATGAGGCGTCGGTCAAACTTGAGGTAACTCATGCTTTGCTAATATATGAGCCCCATTCTAGCAGAAGGACTGTCTGTAGAGTAGTGGCAGGAGTTTGAGCTGTTAGTTGTCTACTAGGTGCATCAGGGGTGTGGCCTCGTGGGGAAAGGTCTCACCCCTAACTTGTCCGCTAAGTTAGCAATTTAGCAGGGTAAAATCAAGACCTTGTATACAAAACCTCCAAATTGCTCCGTTTATCCCCCCGATCAAGAGCTTCAGCGTATGCATGTCTTTCTTACCTCCTTTCTTTCTCTTCCCCATATACGTTGCTCTCTGTCTAGAGCTAGAGCAGAGCTCAGTCCCCAGTCCGTATCATCCTGCTCAGTTCACAGGCCTTAGGCTGAGTGTCTCCGCTATGCGCCGTCGGTTGGTGAGGTGTAGGGCTCAGCCCTGCCTCTGGCATAGAGTCTAGTACCTATGGATAGTACTATTGGAGCCTTAGAGAGATTACATATGAGAGGGAATACCCCATCATATATCTCTCCCCCCTAGGATACGATGTGTAAGAGGCTGGTATTCTGCAAGAGAAAAAGTTATCTTTGTGCAAACAAAACAATCAATATAGATACTACTCTTAGACAAACATCTTCATGCAACAGAAACTACACTTACTCTGTACACTGACCCTCACAGGGATTCTCGCCTTCGCCGAGACCTCAGAGCTACGAGCTCAGACGGGACTAGGCCTGCGCCTTGGGCAACCTGAGGAGCTGAGCTTGACGGTCGATGGTCGACTGACACTAGAGTCTGCCGCCTTCCTCCCTGTGGATAGGGGGCAGTACCGATGGCAGGTAGGCCCGGGTCAGTATGAACCCTTCAGGATGACCTCTGGGACAACGATCTCCCAGGCTCGTATCGCCCTCGTCCCAAGGTATAAGGATTGGTCTGGACGCTTCGATGTGAACTTCGCAGGGAACAAGGTCTCTCTGGCCGATGCCTACGTCAGCTACTCCTACTCGGAGCGTGGGGATATCACCTTAGGTTACTTCTTTGATCCGATCAGTATAGGGCTCAATACGGCTACTCGGCATAATTCTCTGCCCGGGGCAGCCCCCATCTCCTTCCTCGCTCCTTTTGTGCGTCATATGGGCATCGCCCTGACCCAATGGGGAGGCAAATATTGGCTCTCTGCAGGTATCTCCGCAGGGGGGATCGGAGGTACTCTAGCTGAGGCTAACCATAGCGATGAGGGCTATGGGGTGGCCGCTCGCTTCGCCTACCTCCCGATATATACAGAGGATCAGGTCCTCCATCTTGGCGTATCAGCCAGCACTCGTGCTCCAGAGCGCACTCTGGATGAGACGGGTGGGCTAAGCCTATCGGCTGAGGGAACCTCGGCCGTCGATAGGCATGGGTTCATCCAGACTGCCATCCCCAATGTCCAGCGCTACGAATTCTTCGGTGCAGAGGTGGCCTATCGCAACACCAAGTTCTACGCCCTAGGAGAGTTCCTCATGACCAATGTCGGGCATGCCAAGGGACCTCTACCTGCTGGGACGACGCTCAGCCGTGGGCTCTTCGCCTCTCCTGAGACCTACACCACCTACCACGGGGGCTACCTCACCGCGAGCTATATGCTACGTGGGGAGCAGCGTGCCTATAATCGTGGCTCAGCTACCTTCCGCAACACAGCTAACGAGATCGAGCCAGGGGGAAACCTCGAGCTCATGGCTCGGGTGAGCTATCTGGATGCCAAGGAGGGCGGAGAGATGATAGAGGGGCTGGCTGCTCTGAACTGGTATCCTAATAAGCTCATTCTCCTCGGACTAGACTACTCGTATCGCTCTATGAATAACCGAGCTACAGCAGGTGGTCGGCTAGTCCCTCTAGCCCCTCGATCCTCCTCTCTAGGGCTACATACCCTACAGCTACGAGCTCAGCTCGTCTTCTAACCTCTCACGAACAATTTGCAAGAGATGCACTATAGACCAAGTTTGCTCTTTACCCTTGGGCTTCTCCTCCTCTCCCCCTCGCTCGCCGAGGGGCGGGAGGCGAAGCCAAAGGCCCCAGTTGCCTCAGAGACCCTCCTGCGGGAGGCTCGTGAGGCCTACCAAGGATACCGCTTCGCCTCGGCACGCACCGCTATAGAGAAGTACATCACGGCCCAAGAACGGCGCCGTCAGGCGATCCCCGAGAGTGCCCGCCAGCTGCAGGCGATGATCGCCCGTGCGGAGCGCATGTATCCACGAGCTGAGTCACTACAGATCGTCGATAGTATTGTGGTGGCCAAGCAGACTTGGCTAAAGCATCTCGAGCAGGCCGGAGGTACGATACGCCCCGAGGAGGGACTCCTAGGAGGGGATAGCCTAATGAGGCAGGCCTCCTACCGAGATGCCCTAGGGCGCAACTGGATCCGCCCCACCTCCACGGGACTAGAATGGCTCTCTGCAGTGGGGGATCACTGGGAGAAGCAAGCCCTAGGTACTAAAGCTCTAGGCGAAGGTACAGAGCTTGCCTATCCCTTCCTGCTTGAGGATGGGATCACTCTGGTCTATGGCCGGCGCACCACACAGGGCCTCGGGGGGTATGACCTCTATATGACTCGTCTCTCAGGACAGGGAATGAGCTTCCTCGAGCCGACGCTCCTGGGGATGCCCTATAACTCCCCCTACAATGATTATCTGCTCGCCTATCATGAGAGTGAGGACTGGGGGGTGCTCGTGAGTGATCGCTTCTGTCCTGTGGACTCGGTGCACCTCTACCGCTTCATCGGTAAGCCTTCGTTCCTATCGGGGAAGAGCCAGAGTGAGGTCGATAGCCTCGGTGAGGAGGCGATGCAGGCTAGGGCTAGCCTCCGTGGCCTGCTCTACAAGGGTAGCGTGGTGGCCAAGCAGACCAAGGGGACGTCGCACGAGGGAGAGATTTACTTCCTCCTCCAGGGGAGTCGTGTCTATCGGCATTGGTCGGACTTCTCCTCCAAGGAGGCTCTCGAGGCCTACCGGGTGGCTGAGGCCGAGCGTAAGTCGGTAGAGGAGCGCCGGGAGCATCTCCGTGAGCTCCGAGCCACTTGGCAGAGCGCATCGGAGCAGGAGCGTGAGTCGCTCAAGACGGAGATTCTCCTCCTAGAGACTCAGCTCCGTGAGCTCGAGACCCAGCTCCGTGAGCGGTACAATGCCGTACGAAGGCTAGAGGGTGTAAACTAATAAGAACTTAACTTGGATATACTAAACCAAATCATCCGCCCCGATATAGCCCTCTCGGCTTGGATCGCTCTCCTTATCAGTGGGCTACTCCTCGTCGTCTCGGGCTTCATGTCCTCATCCGAAGTCGCTTTCTTCTCGCTATCACCTACAGACATTGATGCCATCAAGGAGGAGGAAGACCCCGCCGATCCCGTCCTCCTGGAGCTACTCAAGGATACGGAGCGCCTCCTAGCTACCATCCTCATCGGCAATAACCTCGTCAATGTCGCCATCGTCATCCTCACGGGCTATGCCTTTGGGCTCATCTTTGACTTCTCTGCCTCTCCTGTGCTGGGCTTCATCGTGCAGACGGTGATCTTGACGCTCCTGCTGCTACTCTTTGGAGAGATCATCCCCAAGGTGTATGCACAGGCACATCCTCTGTCCTTCAGTCGCTTCTCCTCGGCGAAGATGCGTGTGGTCTCCCGACTGCTCTCTCCCTTCTCCAGCTTCCTGATGCGCACGACGAGTCTGGTGACTCGGCGTATGCAGCCTCGTAGGTACGACCTCTCGGTCGATGAGCTCTCGCAGGCGGTCGATCTGCTCGAGGGACACGAGCCTGAGGAGAAGGAGCTCTTTGAGGAGATCATCAACTTCCACCACAAGACAGCCTCCGAGATCATGATGCCCCGTGTCGATATGACGGATATAGACATCTCGTGGGACTTCCATCGTATGCTTCACTTTGCGGTCGAGAGTGGCTACTCTCGTATCCCTGTATACGAGGGTTCGGAGGACAATATACGGGGTATCCTCTACCTAAAGGATCTCATCCCCTACAAGGATCGGGAGGCTGACTTCGACTGGAGGGGGCTCATTCGCGAGGCCTACTTCATCCCAGAGAATAAGCCTCTGGATGACCTGCTAGAGGAGTTTCGTAGCACCAAGAAGCATATCGCTGTCGTCGTCGATGAATACGGCGGGACGAGTGGTATCGTGACCATGGAAGACCTGCTGGAGGAGATCGTAGGAGAGATCACGGACGAATATGACGAGGAGGAGCTCCCCTATAAGCGTCTATCTGATGGGAGCTACCTCTTCGAGGGGGGGACACCTCTGACCGACGTGCTACGTGCCCTAGACCTAGAGGCGGGTACCTTTGGCAAGGCTGAGGAACAAGTCGATACCCTCGGGGGCTTGGTGCTGGAGCTGAAGCAAGACCTCCCGCACAAGGGGGACGAAGTGGAGGTCGAAGGCTGGCGCTTCAAGGTCGTCTCCCTAGAGAAGTTCCGCATCACTGAGGTGCAGATCATCCCACCCTCATCCCCTGAGACGCATGTCAGCTAGTCTCGGTGAGATCAAGAAGCTACGAGGGCTACCCGAGGGGGTAGCCCTTTACCTTTGCTCCTTCGCAGACGAAGGAGCAAAGGCTCCATTAGAGCTACAGAGAGAGGTCACACTCCACCTACTACAGTATGCTCTCGAGCCCTCCTCTCCTCCCGTCCTAGAGCATAGACCGAATGGGGCTCCCTATCTGCCTGCCTATCCCGACCTAAGTATTAGCGTGAGCCATACACGGGGCTTGGTGTCTATCCTACTTGCCCCAAGCCCCTGGGCTGTCGGTGTCGATGTCGAAAGGCTTCGTCCCCAGCTCTTTCGGGTGCAAGGGAAGTACCTCCATGAGGGAGAGTGTGCTCTGTTGTCTACCTATGTATCGAAGGTGCTTACGGCATTGACACTCCTTTGGTCAGCCAAGGAAGCCCTCTTCAAGATGCTACAGCCACCCTCCCAGTCACTCCTAGACTTTCGGCTAGTGGGTGTCCAGCTGGAGGGGGAGTATCGAGGTACTCTGCTCTTTAGCTATGGAGAGCCTTCCCGAGGGAGGTATCACCTTAGCTACGAGATCCACGAGGACTATGTGCTCTGCTATTGCCTTGAGGCTCGGTCGGCTATAGAGTCTTGAACTAGAGCCGTGAGTTAGGCCGGGCTTAGCACCAAGTAGCCCAAAGGGACAAAGGGGAAGCCCCCATAGCGAATAGCTCCTTATCGGAGCGTCCTTCGCTATGGGGGCTTCCCCTTTGTGTTTCGTTCACTGTAGGTTACCAGCTACTGGTAGAGCCTCCTCCACCAGAGGAGCCTCCTCCGAAGCTCCCTCCAGAGAAGCCTCCACCGCCTCCCCAGCCAGACCCACCGCCACCTCGGCGACCACTGCTACTGAGTAGCTCAGAGAGGATGAGTGCCCCTAGTGCAGCCCGATCCC